>Ga0209403_10003171_pt1 | contig 18871 bp, 17 predicted proteins | sample ArcticOcean_MG_C_8_FD_187440 | JGI IMG/M metagenome (GOLD analysis project Ga0209403, IMG submission 187440) | Marine microbial communities from western Arctic Ocean - ArcticOcean_MG_CB11_86 (SPAdes) (version 2) | ecosystem: Environmental > Aquatic > Marine > Oceanic | place: Arctic Ocean... | reverse complement strand
CATCTTGATAACCCCATCACTGATGATCTTCACTGCTGTAGACATCATCGTTACACCCCAACCCCTCATTCAATTTTAATTGAACGTTCCGCCCAACCCTGTTTCGTCACCACCTGACGACCCATCTTAGTGTGCCGGGGAATACCCGAGGGTCTCGCCAGAGACATTTAAGAAGAGAAAATATTGCACTTGGCCCAAATTAGCTTAATCCAAATGGCAACCGATTTTTCTGGCGGGCACGTTCTAGTTATTACTTGCATTGATGTCGACCATTGGCCGGTACCTTTTATTCAGGTCCTTTCACCTACTTTGTTTACTCCCATAGATGCGTTCAGCAAGGTCTCAAGACACAAAAAAACCGGTAGTCCGAAAACCTCGGCCACCGGCAAAGAGAACACGTTGGGCAACGTAACCACCCACAACCACACTCTCACCCGCTGACCCACTAGCACGTTAATGTAATGACTCCGCGCTCTGTCAAGGGGATATCCGCGACTTTCTCGCGAATATTATCCTTTTTTTAACCCCAGGTCAAATCCACATATAAACCGATGAAATTATGTAGACACGCCCTCTTGGAGGTGTCCCTTATGTTTGGCTATTTTGAAATGCTATACTACCCCAAATCTGATACTACTAATCACAAAATAGCTGGTCGCACGACCTTAAATAATATGGTCACAGACGCTGTTTGAGATTGTTTTCAGGAGACCTCACTGATGCCAGAAAACGAACTTGGACTCATGGCCCATCTATTAAGACGGGGCGGATTTGGCGCCACACTTCAAGAGTTACAAGAGTACCAAGCCAAGGGGTACGAGGCCACTGTTGAAGAGCTGCTCCACCCAGAAGACATCCCGGAATGGAACGACGACCTGGTCCGTAGATACCAACCAGACCAGAATAGCGTGATGTACTTTGAGAGCGCCCAGTCCTACTGCATGTACAAGATGATCAACTCCAAGCGACTTCTGGAGGAGAAGATCTCCTTGTTCTGGCACGGGCTCTTTGCCACCGCCTACGGAAAGCTGAACCACGCCAAGGGTGTGTTGAACCAGACCGACACCTTTAGGCGTCACGGCCTCGGGTCATTCCACAATATATTGATGGAGCTATCCCGCGACCCGGCCATGATATTTTGGCTGGACAACAAAGACAACCACAAAGACGCCCCCAACGAAAACTATGGCCGCGAGTTGCTGGAACTGTTCTCCATGGGCATTGGCAACTACTCTGAGGACGACGTTAAGAACTGCGCCCGCGCCTTTACCGGCTGGACCATCGCCAACGCCGATTACATGGCCGAGCGCGCGTCCAGAGACTCCATCTGGCCGTCTGGGCGCATCGACTGGCAGTTTGAGTACCGCCCAGAGGACCACGACGAGACCGACAAGGAATTCTTGGGCCGCACAGGCAATTTCAACGGCGACGATATCATCGACATCATCGCCATGCGCCCGGCCACCAGTTGGTTCATTGCCGGAAAACTCTACAACTACTTTGTTTCCGACACCCCCAACGAGGAAGCTATTTCCTTCTTGGCGGAGGAGTACCGCAAGTCCAGCGGGGACATCCGCTCGATGCTGCGGGCCCTGTTCCTATCTGATTACTTCAAGTCGGAAAGCGTCTGGTACGACAAGATCAAAAGCCCCGCTGAGTTGGTGGTTGGTACGGCCCGGCTGGCCGGCAGTTACAAAACGCCCCAATCTGACATCACCAACCTGGCCAGTGACGCCAATTTCATGGGCCAAGAGATTTTGAACCCACCCACTGTGGAGGGTTGGCACACCGGTATGGAATGGGTTGATACCGGCACCTTGGTAGAACGGGTTAATTCGTCTGCCTTGGTCATTGGAGACAACCTGCAACCGGGCGTCCAAGCCATGATTCAGCATCTCAAAGACCTCAAAAACAGCTACCAGCCCAACGAATTGGTGGATGAGTGTTTGCTGTTAATCGGCAGCCTTAATGTGACTGATAGCACCCGAGAGCGGCTGGTAGAGTTTGCCGCCAATTTCGGAGAGGTAAAGTTCACGCCGGAAGACGCCGTTGCCTGCTCGGAGCAGCAGGTAGTAGAACTTCTGCAACTGATTCTAGCCACGCGAGAATACCAAATGGCCTAATCCCTGGCCCTCCGGGCAGCATTTTTAGTATTGGCGGCGTTCGTATCTTGGGGATAGGCTTACTCGAGAGGGCGTCAGAGCTCCAGGGGGCAACCGTTGTCTGGTTATTTGTCACCCTGAGTGAAGCGAAGGGTCTCGTAGTTCTCAGGAAGTGTTCTGCACCGTGCAACGAGATTCTTCGGCTGAGGCCTCAGAATGACGTTAGCAAAAACTGCTCGATAAATAATAAGCACCAACTTTAGCGAGTCTTTAATGACCACCACTAAAACATTCACTTACAGCCATACCATTGGCTTTCTGGCTGCCACCGGGCGCGGTCTCACTAACCCGGTGGACCTTGCGATTAACTCCCAGGGCGTCATCTACGTCCTGAACCGGGCCGGACCTGAAACAACTGTCCGGCTCCCATCCAAGCGCGTGACCATGTGCAACTTGGACGAGGACTGGTTCGGGGACTTTGGCACCGGCGGTCACGATGACAGCGAGTTCTGGTGGCCCAGCGCCATTGCCATCGACAGCCAAGACCAGGTCTATGTAGCCGATGAAGCCCTGCAACGTATTTCCATCTTCGACAAAGACGGCAAGTTCCTTAGCAAGTGGGGCATCAAGGGGTCAGAACCGGGCCAGCTTGAATACCCTTCCAACCTGGCCTTTGACTCCGATGACAATCTTTGGCTGACCGACAGCGGCAACCACCGGGTGCAGAAGTTCACCAAGGACGGCCAGTTCATTTCCGGCTGGGGCCAACGCGGTTCCGGCTTAGGTCAGTTTGAGGGGCCGTGGGGACTTGCTCTGGCAGACAACGGAGATGTCTATATCTCCGACTGGGGCAACGACCGCATACAGCGTTACAGCAACGACGGCGCCTTGATTAAGGAGTTCGCTGGACTTGCCGGGGAAGATGCTATCCACCGTCCAGCCGGACTGACCGTGGACGCCGAAGGCAACATCTACGTGGCTGACTGGGGTAACGAACGGGTAAAGGTATTGGCGTCCGACGGCACCCTCCTGGCGTCCCTTCGCGGGGAGTCGGTGGACTCCAAATGGGCAGCGGACTACTTTGGAGTTAACCCTGAAGAGGGCCGGTTGCGTTATGCGGCTGACCTATTCCCCGAGTTGGACCCGCCAGCAAGGCGGGACCGCGAGATATCAGCCGGAGTGGAAGGATTCCTCTGGGGACCAACAGCGGTGAAACTGGACGGTCAGGGCAACCTATACGTGGCCGACAGCCTCCGACACCGCCTGCAAATCTATAAGACTAACTAGCCCCCCAGAAGCATTAATCTTTGGACGGCTAGTTCTTTTTGCGGTCCTGGTCCATCCTGGCCCAGGTGTCCCGCAGCGCGACTGTCCGGTTGAAGATCGGCGCTTCCGGGGTGGAGTCCTTGTCGACGCAGAAGTATCCCAGTCGCAAGAACTGGAACCGCTCGCCCGGTTTGGCTTGGTTCAGGCCCGGCTCCAACTTGGCTGACTCCATCACCACCATAGAATCCGGATTTATGTTGTCTTTCCAGTCGCTGCCTTCCGGTACATCGTCCGGGTCCAGCGTCGTGAACAAGTGGTCGTAAACACGCACTTCGGCGTCCACTGCGTATTCTTCCGAAACCCAGTGTGCAGTACCCCTAACCTTGCGGCCGTCCGCGGATGTACCGCCGAAGGTGTTCGGGTCGTAGGTGCAGCGCAGCTCGATCACCTCGCCGGTGGTTTCGTCCTTCACCACGCTGTTGCAGGTGATGTAGTAGGCGTCCTTCAGGCGAACTTCACGGCCTGGCGATAGACGGTAGAACTTGGGCGGCGGCACTTCGCGGAAGTCGTCTTTCTCGATATAGACGACTCGAGTGAACGGGACGTTTCGCTCGCCCATGGTGAGATCTTCCGGGTTGTTGGTCGAGATAATATCTTCGACCTTGCCCTCGGGATAGTTCTCAATAACCACCTTAAGCGGGTCCAATACTCCCATGACCCTGGGTGATCTTTTATTCAGGTCGTCCCGCAGCGTGTGCTCCAGCAGGGCAATTTCCACCGTGTTATCGCGTCGGGCCACACTAATGCGGTCACAGAAGTTTCGCAGTGCCTCCGGTGTGTAACCGCGCCTGCGCAGTCCGGAGATGGTGGGCATCCTAGGATCGTCCCAGCCGTTCACGTAACCGCCATTAATAAGCTCAATCAGTCGGCGCTTGCTTAGCACCGTATGAGTGATGTTCAACCGCGCAAACTCAATCTGTTGTGAGCGGTAAATGTCCAACTCGTTCAGGAACCAATCATACAGCGGGCGGTGGTCTTCAAACTCTAGTGTGCACACGGAATGGGTGACATTCTCAATGGAATCAGACTGCCCGTGGGCAAAGTCATACATCGGGTAGATCGGCCATTCGTCGCCGGTGCGGTGGTGGGTCTGTTTGAGAATTCGGTAGAGCACCGGGTCGCGCAGGTTCAGGTTCGGCGCGGCCATATCGATCTTGGCCCGCAGGGTATGACTCCCTTCTTCAAAAAAGCCGGCCCTCATGCTTTTGAATAAGTTCAGGTTCTCTTCAACAGTCCTGTTGCGGTAGGGACTCTCTTTACCGGGCTCTGTCAGGTTTCCTCGATACTCCCGGACTTCATCCCCGGTCAGGTCACAGACGTAGGCCTTGCCATTCTCAATCAGCTTGGTGGCATATTCATAGAGTTGACCAAAATAGTCAGAAGCGTAGAAAAGGTTATCGCCCCAGTCATAACCCAGCCAGCGCACGTCTTCCTGGATCGATTCGACAAATTCCATCTCTTCGCGGGATGGGTTGGTGTCGTCGAATCGCAGGTGGCAAACGCCGTCAAAATCTGCGGCCAACCCAAAGTTCAGACAAATCGACTTGGCGTGGCCTATGTGTAGATAGCCGTTGGGCTCCGGCGGGAAGCGGGTGACGACCCGACCACCAAACTTGCCCGACCTATTGTCGTCGGCGATTATTCCGCGTACGAAGTCAACTGAGGTTTCTGCCTGTGTCATTCTAATTTCATCCTGTATTTATGCCTAGGGAACAGCTAACTAGCGGCGCTGAACCGATCCACTGCATTCTTCATCCGACTCACGGTGCGGTCTTTGCCCAAGACCTCCAACATATCAAAGAGTGGCGGCGATACAGACCGGCCAGTGGCAGCCGTCCGCAATACCCCAAAGAACTGGCGTCGAGACAGTTCTAATCGCTCACCGGTGGCGTTCAGCATCTCTTCCAATTTTTCATGCTGGAAATCGTCGGTAGCGCTCAGGTCATCCAGCGCTGCCTTCAATGCTGATAGCGTGGAGTCCCGGTCCATGCCCTTCTGAACCAAGGTTCCAGTGTCGAACTCTTCATCAGCCTTGAAGAAGTACGATGTGATGTTTGCCGACTCCTCCAGGCTCTTAATGCGCTCTTGGAGCAGCGGGGCGATCTGCTGGAGGTACTCCTGATCAACCGGTAGCATGTCCACGGATAAATCGCGCTCCAAAAACGGTGTCATCCGCCCGGCCAGTTGCTCCGCAGTCAACTCTCGGATGTACATACCGTTCATCCAGAGTAGTTTTTCTTGATCAAAGATGGCCGACGATTTTGTGACGCGATCCAAAGTAAAGTTCTCGATGACCGTCTGAGTCGACACCACATCTGTTTTGTCGTCCAACGCCCAGCCGAGCAGCACCATGAAGTTGGTCAGGGCCTCAGGCAGGAAACCGTTGTCCTTGTACTCGCCAATGGCCGTAGCGCCGTGCCGCTTGGAGAGTTTGGCACGGTCTGCCCCCATGATCATCGGCAGGTGGGCGTACTTGGGCGGCTCGTAGCCCAGCGCCTCACACAACTGCAAATGCCGGGGAGTGCTGGGCAGCCATTCTTCCGCCCGCATCACGTGGCTGATTTCCATCAGTTTGTCGTCGGCAACCACGGCCAAATGGTAGGTGGGGAAACCGTCTGACTTCATGATTATGAAATCGTTCAGCGTTTCGTTCCGCCATTCAACAGCACCGCGAATCAGGTCGTTGACCCTGGTGATTCCCTCTTTGGGCATGGCAAACCGGACGACCTTGGACTCTTGTCCTTTGCTCAGTTTGCTGATTTCTTCCGGGGTGAGGTCTCGGCATTTGCAATCTGCGCTGGCCGAAACGCGTCGGTCGCGTTGTTCCTGACTGTCTTGTGACGGCGGTTTTTGGCTGCAATAACAATGGTAAGCGTTGCCCTGAGCAACAAGCTTCCCTGCCAAGTCGTGGTATATCTGAAGTCGCTCGGATTGGTAGTACGGGCCGTAGGGTCCGCCAACTTCGGGGCCTTCATCCCAGTCAATATTCAACCAACGGAGGCCGTCCAGCATGGCTTCGATCGATCCCGGAACCAGACGTGCCTGGTCAGTGTCTTCAACTCTGACAATGAACTTACCGCCATGATGACGAGCAAAAAGCCAGTTGAAGAGGGCTGTCCGGATGTTGCCGATGTGGGGCAATCCGGTGGGGCTGGGCGCGAATCGAACGCGGACTTCTCTGGGCACGTTAGATCTCCATTGGTGCTTCGGTTATGCAATAGGGAAATAAATATGGGCAGACAATATTATAGCATGTGGTCAGCTCACAATCGTGCCTGACCCGTCGATAATTAAGGAGAGAACTGGGGTCTAGCGGAGAGCGTCTATCGCCGGAGTCAGGTCGGGCGGCAGGTCAATCTTGAAGTCGAGTGGTTCCCCGGTGATCGGGTGTTTGAAGCCCAAATGGAACGCGTGCAGAAAGTGTCTATCAACCAGGTGGCTGGCGTGCCCGTAGGTTGTATCGCCGACCAACGGATGGCCAAGGTGGGCCATGTGCACCCGTATCTGATGGGTGCGCCCGGTCTCCAGATAAAGCTCCACCAAACTGTGGCCCCTAAGTTCTTGGCGCACTTTGTAGTTGGTCCTTGCTTCCTTGCCACCGACGACCACTGCCATGCGAGTGCGGCGGCGCGGGTGCCGTCCCACCGGAGCATCAACCTTGCCTTCGGTCGATTTTAGGGATCCTTCAACCAGGGCCAGATAACCCTTGGTAACCTGTCGCGCCTTGATCTGGGCAGACAGGTCATTGTGGGCTTGGTGGGTCTTGGCCACCATCATCAGGCCAGAAGTGTCTTTGTCCAAGCGGTGGACTATACCAGGCCGAATCTCGCCGCCGATTCCCTGTATGTCCGGGCACATCGCCAACAGGGCGTTAACCAGGGTCATGTCAGGATGGCCAGGGCCCGGGTGCACTGCCAGTCCGGCCGGTTTGTCGATGACTACTACGCTTTCGTCCTGGTAGACCACGGTCACCGGTATGTCTTGGGCAACCACACCGGTCGGTCTCGGAGGTGGCACTGATAGGGAGACCGAATCGCCGGCCCTAACTTTGCTAGAGGGTTTGGCCGGTCGTCCGTTGACCAATGCTTGCCCCTCGACGATCAGCCGTGAAAGCTGACTACGGGTCATGCCAGTGTCGAGACCGGCTAGGTACTGGTCCAGGCGAGACTCGGACACCTCGACAGTGAATTCATGGAATTCAGGGACGGCTGTTTCTTGCGTCAAAGCGCCCGATCTCCGAACCATTCCTGACCGGATTTCTCTGACGCCAGTTGTTCCCTGGCGCCGCAGACTGAGCACCGCCAACCGCCGGTCACAGTGAGCATCTCGCCGTCACAGACCGGACACCAGCCGTAGCCACCATAATCGGCAGGGCCGTCTGCTTCGCCAGACTCAGCAACCAGGAAAACCCAAGCCAGAATCACCAAGCCAGTGATGATGGAAGCGTCGGCCAGGTTGAACACCGGCCAGGCACCCACATCCATAAAGTCGGTGACGTGGCCCAGGCGCAGTCGGTCAACCAAATTGCCAAATGCACCGCCAATCTGCAGCCCCAAGCTCAGCCGCAAGAGGCCGCTGGGCACCCGCTGGCTGCGGTAAATCATAATCAGGATGGCGATGCCCAGGAACGAGACCAGTATCAAGGGTGTGTTTTGGTCGCGGAATATGCCAAACGCGCTGCCGGTGTTGAAAGTGTGGGTAAAACGAAAGAACCCGGTGGCGGGAAACGACTCGCGGTACAACAACAAGTCCCGAACCAAGAATTTGCTGAACTGATCCATCAAAAAAATGATTACGGCCAGTTGGATTAGTACAAAATCCTTGTAGAAGGGCGTGCGGGGGGTATCGACGCTCACGTCAAGGTCTCCGGGTTAACTGTGGGCTGTGAAAACAAAGGGATAATCGGTGGTACTACTTTAATTTCTCAGCGAAGAACCGGCTTACTTCGGGCACCAAACGGGCCTCTTGGCCGTACCAAAAATGGTCTACGCCGTCGAATAGTTTGAACTCGGGGGCGTTTTTGAAGCTCGCCAACTCCGAATCAAGTTGCTCCGAGTCCACCAATCGGTCCCGGTCTCCGGTGGTGATTAATACCGGGAGGTCAGAATTCTTGAGCGGTGTGCCCTCTACTGCCCTGAATGGCGGAGACACCAGGGCGATTGCGCTGGCCTCACTGTAGAGTTCGCTGTGGCCCAGAATCACTGATGTGCCGAAGGAATAACCGGCCAGGCCGATGTTTGCATTAGTGTCGGGCCAGTCCTTGATTAGAGCCAACGCCGCCAGGACTTCTTCAGACTCGTTCTCGCCCTTAGTGTGCTCGCCCTGACTGCTGCCCACGCCACGGAAATTGAATCGTAGAGTGACAAAGCCTTCCTGAGCAAGACCCAAGGCCAGCGCCAGGACCACGTTGTTGTCCATGTTACCGCCGTGCAGCGGGTGGGGATGGCAGATGACCACGCCAGGCCAGGGGCCGGAGCCGTCGTCCGGTTGGGCTACTACGCCCTCAAATGTAAGTCCCTCGGTTTCAAATGAAACAGCACTTTGACGCACAGTTATTGCTCCTGAGTTTGTCCTGGATGGGTCTGCGAAGTGGCTCCCTCCATCTTAGGTAAACACACGCCCATTAGCAACAATTACACTTCAGAAACCGTCAATTCTCCGCAGTAACCAACGCGTTTGTTTGTCACCCTGAGGGACGAAGGGTCTCGTTGCTCCTGGTATATGCTCTACCGATAGCAACCAGATTCTTCGGCCTCGGGCTCAGAATGACAGTGGAGGAGGTCAGTAGGTACCAGGCCTTTTAAGTGTTCGTTTTGCAGGTGTAATCCTGCTAGAATATCGCCTAGTTTTACGGTTGGATATTTCCCGTAAATAGATTGAAATACGAGGGGCCACAAAATGGCAAAGATTGACCTGCGCAGCGACACGGTAACCAAGCCCACCGACGAGATGCGTCGAGCTATGGCCGAGGCTGAAGTCGGTGATGACGTTTACGGCGAGGACCCGTCCATCAATGAGCTACAGGAGCGGGCCGCCGCCTTAATGGGCAAGGAAGCAGGACTTTTAACCGCCAGTGGCACCATGAGTAACCTCTTGGCCACGCTGAGCTTCTGTCACCACGGTGACGAGATTCTCATGGGCGACCAAGCCCACATGTTCTGGAACGAAGGCGGAGGACAGGCCGCGCTGGGCGGTGTCCAAACCAGACTGGTTCCCCAGAGCGCCAGCGGTGGTATTAACGCCGACGATGTGGCCCGAAACATACGCCCAACCGGCAATCCTCACGTGGCCGCAACGGCTATGCTCTGCTTGGAAAACACCCAAAACCGTTGCAGCGGCGCGGTAATGACGCCGGAAGAAACCAAGGCCGTCTGTGACGTTGCCCATGATGCCGGTGTTCCGGTGCATCTGGACGGCGCACGTATCTTCAACGCCTCTGTTTCCCTGGAAGTCCCGGTCATTGAACTGACGCGCGATGTAGACACAATGAGTTTTTGTCTCTCCAAGGCCCTAAGTTGCCCGGTGGGCTCGGTGCTGGTCGGCACCAAGGAGTTCATAACGGAAGCCGCCCGTTGGAGAAAGATGGTTGGAGGCGGCATGCGGCAAGCCGGAATCCTGGCCGCCGCCGGACTGGTCGCCCTGGATACCATGGTTGATCGGCTGGCTGAAGACCATCAAAACGCCCGCCGCCTGGCGCAGGGTCTGGCGAACATCGACGGGCTCACCTTGGACGCTGACAGCATCCAGACCAACATCGTAATCTTTGCCGTGGAAGCAGAAGTTAGCACGGCCCCGGACTTCATCAAGGCGATGGGTGAAGCCGGAGTACAAGTCAGCTACCCCGGTGAGCGGTCGGTCCGGATGGTGACCCACCGCCACATATCCAGCGAAGACGTGGAAGAAACCCTGTCTCGAACATCCAGTGTGGTCCGGGAACTTCGGGCTGCATAAAACTGGCTGAATAATTCCGGGCCACACAACTCTGGGCCAAATAAGGAACGACCATGCCTGACGTCACTTTTGAGCGCGGCCATACTGCGGTTCTAATCGCAGACTTCTACGCAGAGATGATGAACACCCTCCCCCATGCTACCGGCCGAGGAGTGGTGCAAAAAGCGTCGGCAATTCAAGCTGCTGCCAGAGATGCCGGGGTCATGGTTTGCTACTGTGCCACAGTGTTTCGGCCTGGATACCCGGAGATTGGGCAACGAAACAAGACCTTCAGCCGGAGGAAAGCCTCGGGCCAGACCGCCATTCCCAACCCGATAGACCTGATTCACCCCGGTGTGCGACCCCACGACGATGAAATTGTCGTGGGCAAACACCGGGTTAACGCCCTCTACGCCACCGGATTAGACCTCGCTCTGCGGGCCAATGACATCCGAGATTTGGTGATTTTGGGCTACGCCACCAGCGGCGTGATTCTCTCCACCGTCCGCTACGCGGCTGACTTGGACTACAACCTATATGTGGTTGAGGATTGTTGTTCCGACTCGGACGTTGACGTCCACGACTTCCTAATCAACCGCATCCTTCCGCGCCAGGCGGATATCGTCCAATCAGATGACGTAATCCAGGCTCTTGGGGCGCTATAGTTGGCCAACCTGCCACCAAATGATGGCGACCGCAAGTTGCAGAGGCGAACCCTGTACCTGGCATGCGCTGCCCTGGCAATCTCCGTGGGCCATGTGGTCTACGCATTCTTGAGGGACCACGTCTTTGACTAGTCGCAATGAACTGCCCATAAACCTACCGGCCCACACTTTTCTGGACGAACACCAGATACCCTATAAAAGATTGACCTTTTCTCTGGAGACCGAAAAAGGAGCGGCGAACGTTGCGCAGGCTCTAGGCTACAGCGAGTCTCAAATAGTCAAACATTGGTATTTGAGTCGGGCGCTAGAGAACGGGGCTTGGTGGATGCTCGGGGGAGACAAGAACGCCGTATCCGGCAATCTCAAACGGGCCATCGGCTCCCGTGACATCAAACTCGCCTCCCCAGAAAAAGTTATTGAAGTAACCGGATACGCCATTGGCTCGATACCGCACTTTCACTGGCAGTCGCCCGGATTTCGGACTTTCATTGATACCATTTTGATGAACGAAGACATTTTGGGAGTTGGCGCCGGCACTTGGGATCAGGAGATTATGATTCTTCCAGCTGAGTTGGCCAGGATCACCGGCGCAACTGTGTTGAACCTTTCTATCAAGCAATCTCCCAATAACCAGTGACCAAAAGCCTTGTCCCAGAATAAAGTTGGCAGGAAACCGCTTGAACCCGTCAAGCAATCAGGTTGCCTACTCTGGCAATCGCCATTAACATGCTCTCAGATGCGCGGTTAGCAATTGATTACGGAATCATCCAAGCGACCAACGGATAAGTGACGCGCGTGGAGGTGCTCAGGTTCTAGAACGTATTCTTTCTTGGTTTCGCCGCCCCACGGCGGAGATTGAAATCGAAACAACCGGCGGGTTATCTCAACCCGGCGGCACAATAGATGTCCAGGTGACGATACGGTCGCATTCAGGTGGCCAAATCAAGACCGGTCAAGTGGAACTGGCTTGCACGGAACAATCATGGCAGAAAGACTCTGCCTCCGACAGCGGACAGGGAGGGCTTCAGTCTAACCAAGTTCTGTCCCAGCCTCTGATCCAATCTTTCATCACAGACGCTGAAGTGAAAAGCGGAGAGCCTCTTTCCCGGTACGCCAGGTTTCAAGTACCGGCAGACGCTCCACCCACCGTTCACGGCGCCATTGCCCAGGTTTCATGGGAAGTCACGGCCAACTTGGAGTTTGATACCGGAAAAACGGCCACCAAGTCCCAGGAGATAACAGTCCTGAACTCCCCGGTCGCTGTTCCCAGGCGGAGCGCCGCAGACCTGACAGAAGAGGCGACCTTCAGCGGCTGCACTCTGGCCATGGTTCTGGTCAATGACGTGGTGGGCGCTGGTGGTTATCTGGAAGGCGAGCTTCGTGCCCGGATGAACGTGACCGACCAGGCTAAAGAGATCCGCATGGAGCTGATCAGCATCGAGACGGCAGGGGATCGTCAGTCTGAATCAGTCCGGGAACGCCTTTCGCTGGAAAGCAATGTGCAGTTGACCGTGAACCGGCCTTACGTGTGGGCTTTTAGCCTGCCGGTGCCGGAACGGACCTTGCCGACGTTAAAGATCGAGAAGACCGCTGTCTCGTGGTTACTCAAAGCCGTGGTCGAAACCGACCAAGGCAATGAAGCCTACCATCTGGAGCGGGAAGTTCAGATTTTCACTTCTGTCTAGGGGTTTTCGCTAGGCCGATTAATCGCCTGATTCGGGTGATTATCGCTGGCTTTGTCGCTCCACCATCGACCGAGTCGTTGGCTGATTTCCTGCTCCGCGCCTTCTTCACCAGGATGATAATACCGCCGTCCCTTCAATGACGGCGGCAGGTACTCTTGTTCCTTAAAATGGCCTTCATAGTTGTGGGAATACTTGTAGTCCTTGCCGTAACCCATGTCCTTCATCATTCCGGTAACGGCGTTCCGGAGATGCAAAGGCACCGGCTCGTTGGCCTGTTCTCGCACGTCTTGCATCGCCTGATTCAGCGCGGCGTAAGCCGAGTTGCTCTTGGGCGCACAGGCCAGGTAGACCGTAGCCTCTGCCAGCGGTATGCGCCCTTCCGGCAACCCCAGAAAATGCACCGCCTGTTGGGCCGCCACGGCCAATGGCAGCGCCTGCGGGTCCGCCAGCCCAATATCCTCTGATGCCAGGATTACCAGGCGGCGGGCGATAAACATCGGATCTTCTCCCGATTCAATCATCCGCGCCAGCCAATACAGCGCTCCGTCCGGCGACGACCCGCGCACCGACTTGATGAAGGCAGAGACGGTGTCATAGTGGCTCTCTCCGGCTTTGTCGTACATGGGAGAGCGTCTTTGTAGTGCGTCGGCGATGGTCTCAACCGAGATTACACGGTTGCCATCCACATCTGGCGTGCTGGTGTAGGCCGCAGTTTCCAGGGCGTTCAGCGCAATGCGAGCGTCTCCGTTGGCGATATTCACCAGATGGTCTGTCGCATCTTCCGCCAAGGTTGCGTGCATCGGCCCCAGCCCTACTGTTTGGTCCGCCAAAGCCCGGCTTACAATCGCCTTCATCTGGTCAGGATCGAGGCTTTGCAAGGTAAATACTCTGCAGCGCGAAAGCAGAGGAGCGATAACTTCAAACGACGGGTTCTCGGTGGTTGCGCCGATAAACGTGATGGTGCCATCTTCAACATGAGGCAGAATCACGTCCTGCTGGGCCTTGTTGAACCGGTGAATCTCGTCCACGAACAGGATGGTCGACTGACGGTGCATGCCTTTGCGGTCCTTGGCCCCAGCGACGATACGGCGCAAGTCGGCCACTCCGGAAGTAACGGCGCTAACCGGCTGAAAATCAACCTGGGTAGAGGTTGCCACCAACCGGGCCAATGTCGTCTTGCCAGTGCCTGGTGGCCCCCAGAGGATGATGGACGGCAAGCGTCCTGCGGCAATGGATTTCAGCAGCACTCGGTCCGGGTCAACGATTTGGTCTTGCCCGACAAAATCGGCAAAGGTCCGGGGCCTCATCCGCTCTGCCAGCGGGGCGTCGTGCTCCGCCTGTACCTTGCGGTCAAAATCGAACAATGACTCTGAGCTCATGGGCGCTCACCTCGCGGTCCACCTAAAATCGGGCTACGAATTACTGAAATCGGGGCATGACCTCTTTGGCTAATAGGCGCATGGAACTCTCAACATCGGCGTGAGGCAACATGCCGCCGATGTTGAACCAGCACATGAATTCGTCTGGCCTGTACATCTCTTTGAACTTCTCCAGCTTGGCGAAGACCTGGTCCGGAGTGCCAACGGCGGCAAACTCGTTCATCACAATTTGAGAGGTCAGGCTGACCGCGCGGCTGGCACCTTGGCTCGCGCCACGTGCCCGGCCAATCTCCCGCAACGTAGCCAGGTAGTTGTCGATCGTCTTCTCGAATCCCTCGACCGCTTCTGCCTCGGTGGCCGCCACGTGCATCGGCACGTTGATATTGACCTTCAGCTTTGAGGAGTCATGTCCGTTGGCTGCCAGTTCTTTCCGGTACGACTCCAATCCGGCAAGAGCGCCCTGGGTGGTAACGATTGTCGGTGCCACCAGGATGTTATGGCCCAGGTAGCCGACGATGCCAAAGGTATCAGCGCTGTTGGCCGCCACATAGACCGGAGGATGGGGCTGCTGAATTGGCAGCGGCGTGATTCTCTGTCCGTGGGATTGGTAGTACTTGCCCTGGTAGGTAAAATCCTCGTCCGCCCAGGAACCCAACACCACTTCCAGCCCTTCTAGAAACCGCGCGCGGCCTTCTTCTTGGTCAATGCCAAAGCCTTGGTAATGGGAGGGCATGGAGCCACGACCGACACCAAATATGGCGCGGCCGTTGGACAACACATCCAGGGTCGCTACCTCCTCGGCCAGGCGCACCGGTTGGTGCAGAGGCAGTAGGTTGATGGCGTTGCCGATGCGGATGCGGTTCGTGGCTTGGGCGATGGCTGCCCCAATCATCAGTGGTGCGGACATCACTGAAAAGCGAGGGTTGAAGTGCAGTTCTGCCAGCCAGGCAGCGTCGAAACCAAGTTCGTCGGCCAATTGGCATTGGGCAATAGTGTCCTGGATGCGAGAGGCGGGAGTTTGGTCTAACGCGCACGGGAGCTGGTAGAAAATGCCGAACTCCATGAATGTCTCCTATAGCTAAAACGGGGTTGAATCACCGCCACCCGGCGGGCGACGGCCAAACTATTCTAATACAAACGTAGGCGGTTGGGGTTGGGCGTTAGTCAGTGCGGCAATTCGTTTCGGCCACTGCCTACCAAATGTCATACTGAGCGTAGCGAAGGGTCTGCCAAAGTCGGGCTTGGAAGATCCTTCGTCGTCCCTCCTCAGGATGGCAAAACAAGACAGCAGTGTTGTTATGGCCTACAAGCCTGCTGATTAGAGGGGGATGTTTCCGTGTTTTTTGGCGGGTAGGCTTTCGCGTTTGTTTTGCAGCATCTCCAAGGCTTTGATGATTCGAACACGAGTATCTGCCGGGTCGATTACGTCGTCCAGAAACCCGCGGCTGGCGGCGATGTATGGGGTCGTGAACTGTTCTTGATATTCCTTGATGAGTTCCTGCCGCCTCTTATCCTGGTCTTCGGCCTCGGAAATCTCACGACGGTGGATAATATTCACCGCGCCTTCTGCGCCCATCACAGCAATCTCTGCTGATGGCCACGCCAGGTTGATATCTGACCGAAGGTGTTTGCTGCTCATCACTATGTAGGCACCGCCGTAAGACTTGCGAATTACCACCGCAACCTTGGGCACTGTGGCCTCAGCATAGGCGAATATCAGCTTGGCTCCGTGGCGAATAATGCCGCCATATTCCTGTTCGACGCCGGGCATGAACCCAGGTACATCCACAAGCGTCACGATGGGTATGTTAAAACAGTCGCAGAACCGGATGAACCTCGCCGCCTTGGCCGATGCGTCAATGTCCAAGACACCGGCAAGAAACTCCGGTTGGTTCCCCACAACGCCGACTGACCGCCCGTTCATCCTGGCAAAACCCACCACCACGTTGCGGGCAAAGTTCTGGTGGACCTCCATGAATTCTTCATCATCGACGATCTTGTAGATAATCTCCCGCATGTCGTAGGGACGGTTGGAATCGTCGGGGATCATGTAACGGAGGTCCGGCTCGCGTCGGCTGGCCGGATCGTCGGTCGTCTCTTGAGGAGCATCCTCAAGGTTGTTGCTGGGCAAAAAGCTCAGCAGATGCCGCACCTCGTTGAGACATTCTTCTTCGGTCTCGTAGACAAATTGGGCCACGCCACTTAAGGCTGCATGGGTTGCCGCGCCGCCCAAATCTTCGTGGGTCACCTCTTCCCCCGTGACCGCCTTAATTACGTCGGGCCCGGTGATGTACATCTGCCCGGTGCCCTTCACCATGAATACAAAGTCTGTGATTGCCGGTGAGTACACTGCTCCGCCAGCGGATGGGCCAACGATTACAGAAATCTGGGGTATGACCCCGGAATACATGGTGTTGCGCAGGAAGATGTCTCCGTAAGCGCCGAGGCTGGTTACCCCCTCTTGAATGCGCGCGCCACCTGAGTCGTTAAGGCCGACCACGGGACAACCAGACTTAACCGCCAGATCAAACATCTTGCAGATCTTGAGGCTGACGGCTTCTGACAACGAGCCGCCCATCACCGTGAAGTCTTGGGCAAAGGCAAATACCTGACGGCCCTCTACCTTGCCGTAGCCAGTGACCACAGCATCACCCAGAACTTTATTGTCGGCCAGGCCAAAGTCGGTGGCACGGTGGGTGACGAACGGGTCCAGTTCTTCAAAGGTCCCTTCGTCCATCAGCAGGTTCAACCGTTCCCAGGCGGTCAACTTTCCCCTGCTGTGTTGTTGGTCTATCCGAGTCTGGCCGCCACCCAGCCGCGACTCTTGCCGCGTGGCGTCTAGTAGGTCTATCTTCTCGTCAATCTGCCGTTTTTCTGCGGTCACAGCCCCTCCCGCCAAGTGTCAAAATGGACCAGCCTAGGCCCTTATAGAGCGGCAAATCTGGGGAGATTTGGCCGCATATTATGTCTTCTAAGATCTGCTCAATCGTAGCAGACGCCCCAAACGAGGAGCAAGGAGTCTGGGCACGCACCAGAGTGATAAAATGAGTCTATCCCAGAGTTTTTACCGCACACGCAACCCGGAGATTTCAACCATGCCCCAAGTACAAACACCCATCACCAGCCTGACCGTGGCCAGCGGAGAGACCTTAACTTGGGGAGTGCGTACCTACGTGATGGGCATCATCAACTTGACTCCAGACTCGTTCTCCGGAGACGGACTTGGCGGCGATGTTGCCTCGGCCGTGGAACAAGCTCTGCGGTTTCAAGAAGACGGCGCAGACATACTCGACATTGGAGCCGAGTCCACCAGGCCGGGCTTTGAACAGGTATCAGTAGAAGAAGAACTTAAACGGCTGATACCGGCCCTTGAGGCCATCGCCAGCAAGGTAAATCTGCCGGTTAGTGTGGACACCTACAAGACAGCGGTGGCCAGAAGGGCCGTTGACGCCGGGGCAATAATAATCAACAACATCTGGGGGCTAAAAGCAGAGCCTAATCTAGCCCGAGTCGCCGCCGACACCGGGGTGGGTCTGGTCCTGATGCACAACCAAAAAGGCACTGAATACGCGAATCTGCTTCCTGATTTGGTCTCAAGCCTGAAGACTAGTGTTGAGATAGCGCTCCAAGCCGGAGTCCCTCAAGAAAATATAATCGTGGACCCTGGGTTCGGTTTCGGGAAGACCCCGGACCAAAACCTGGAAATTCTCAATCAGATGAAGTTTCTTCAGGAAATTGGCTATCCCGTTTTGACCGGCACCTCCCGCAAGTCCACTTTGGGGTTGCTACTGGACCTACCGGCCGGCCAACGGGTTGAGGGAACGGCGGCTACGGTGGCATTGTCCATCGTCGGCGGTGCAGACATGGTCCGGGTGCATGACGTTAAAGAGATGGTCCGCGTCTGTCGCGTCACCGACGCCGTGGTACGCGGTTGGCGGCCCGACGGCTGGAATTCCGACAAAGGGACTGGATCTTGAGCCCGATGGCGGGTTATCTGGGGTTTGGCACCAACCTGGGAGACCGAAAAAAGAACCTCGCTCAAGCGGTAAATAATCTGAACGACCGGCCAGATTTTACCGTGGTGCGTACCTCTAGCATCTATGAGACTGCACCATGGGGCGTGACCGACCAACCCAACTTCCTTAATATGGTTGCGGAGATCAACACGTTTCTTTCGCCCCAAGAGTTGTTGGAGCGCGTTAAGAAGCTGGAACAGGACATGGGAAGAGAAGACGGCCCCCGATTTGGTCCCCGCCTGATTGACGTGGACATCCTATTACTTGGCGACTTGGTGGTGGACGAGCCAGACCTGCAAGTGCCCCATGCCAGCCTACACCTGAGAGCGTTCGTGCTGGTCCCTCTGGGGGAGCTGACGCCCGAATCCGTTCACCCTCTTCTGGGCAAAACCATCGCAGAATTGACCAGTGAAGTCGACGGTCTAGACGGAGTAACCACTCTAAACTAAACCTATACGGGCAGTTTCGTGCCTAGGCTGGTTTAGCAGTCGACGTGGCCGGTTGACAATTGCGCCCTTCTGACGCATGATTTTCAATCGGGAGAGTCTAACTTTCCCACTAAACACGCGAATTATTAAACGTCGAAATACATCTGCGCTGCTGGTACTCAACCGCAACGCCAGTTAGAAGAACGAGGAGACTGTCATGGCGGACAAGCAACTAACATTTGATGAAGAAGCCCGCACCAGTTTAATGCGCGGCGTTGACGAACTTAAGCGGGTGGTGGGCATTACCCTGGGCCCCAGCGGCCGAAACGTGCTGCTCAGC
>Ga0209403_10003167_pt1 | contig 18881 bp, 19 predicted proteins | sample ArcticOcean_MG_C_8_FD_187440 | JGI IMG/M metagenome (GOLD analysis project Ga0209403, IMG submission 187440) | Marine microbial communities from western Arctic Ocean - ArcticOcean_MG_CB11_86 (SPAdes) (version 2) | ecosystem: Environmental > Aquatic > Marine > Oceanic | place: Arctic Ocean... | reverse complement strand
AGTTTGGCAAGAAAACAAGAAAACAAAAAAATAGATATAGGCCAATAAAAACAAAAAAATAAACTCAAAAAAGATGACTAGTGAGCAAAAGTAATCCACAATGTCAACGATGAAAATTTATGATTTCATACTCAACCGTCGATGGCCGTATAAACAAACAAGTACAATTTTTTTTATTTTTTTTCTAACTGCCTGTACAACGCAAACGAAGGAAACTGTACTAGCCCCTGAAAATATACAGGGTAGGCTCGCGGTCAATACCTTTTCAATGGGATTTCGTCAAATCTCAGAGAGGTACATTGAAAATATCTCAGTCGCAGAACTTGCTATTGAAGGCCTCCGAGGCCTAGCCACCATAGATCCCACCATTCAAATTGATAAAAACCACAAGACGATTAGCATTGAATCAAGTATAATACAGAAACACATCTATACAGCTCCAACTAGTAATGACGCCCTCGGCTGGGCTAAATTAATAGTAGCTGCAATCAGTGATAGTAAAAATGAGTCAGATGCCTTCAAGCTAACTAAGATGACACGATTTTACGAATCGATCTTTGATGGTAGTTTATCCTCACTTGATGCTTTTTCTCGCTATACCGATGAGAAAAACGCCCAGGAAAATAGAGAGAAAAGATCAGGATTTGGTGGCATTGGCATTCGCTTTAAACATACTCAACAGGGTGTTATTGTTACCCAAGTATTTGCAGAAACCCCAGCATTCCGTGCAGGAATAAAGTCAAAAGATATCATAACCCATATAGATAACAGTTCTTTAACTGGCATAAAACATAGTGAGACTTTAAAATTTTTACGTGGTAAAATTGGCTCGATTATCGATATAAAGATTTTACGACCCACCATTAGCACATTGAAAGTAATTAATTTTCACTCCTTTAACATTTCAATAAGGCGAGATCGTATTATCGTACCGACGACTTCTTATTCGGTACGCAATGGTGTTCTTTATATTAAAATAAGCAGTTTTAACGATCGTACGTCCAAACACTTAGCCAATGACCTCACTAAAGGTCTAGAGGAAGTCCTTGCAAAATCTACAAAGAAAGCCAAGGGTATCATATTAGATCTAAGGGGTAACCCAGGGGGATTATTAAAACAAGCTGTGAAGGTATCAAATCTTTTTTTAATTAAAGGTAGAATTATTTCCACAAGGGGACGGCATCCTGGGAGTAATAATGACTATGAAGCTCATGGCATAGATCTTACAGAAGGACTGCCTCTTGTCGTATTAATCAACGGCCGGTCCGCCAGCGCAGCCGAGATTGTGGCAGCAGCATTGCAAGATCACGCACGTGCTATTGTGATCGGATCCACATCTTTTGGAAAGGGAACTATCCAAACCGTGATTAGGCTACCAAATGATGGGGAAATGGCCGTAACTTGGTCTCGTTTCCGAGCTCCGTCAGGATATTTTCTCCATAAGCTGGGCGTACCTCCATCAATCTGCGTGACAGGATCAGAAAAATTAATAGCGACGGAATACATCCAAAAAGCACTTAAACAGGCAGATCGGAATACAGAAACACTCAGGGCTTGGCATGCTACAACTATTAACCAGAAATTAGAAAGGGATCGTCTAAAAACAATTTGTCCAACCACGCACAAAAAAAGTCCAATCGATATAGAAATAGCTGAGAAATTACTAATTGATGTAGCACTTTATCAAAGGGTTAAAGCTCTAAGTCCGTCAATTGCTTCAGTGAATAATTAGTGACGCCATAATAGTTGACAGGGGCGCCCGGATCGCTATTGTTCGCCACCTTATTAATAAGAGAAAACGAAAGTTGAGATATGGCTAAGTCAGCAACAGTTTTAATAAAACTCGTGAGTACAGCTGATACTGGGTTTTACTACGTAACCAAAAAAAATCCGCGCAACCAAACGGAAAAAATGGAATTCCGCAAATACGATCCGGTCGCGCGAAAACACGTACTCTTTAAAGAAGGTAGGATCAAATAAATAGCGAGACGAATAGGGCCGTTTTGCTACCTTTTTTTTTGATATTTAGCAGGTTACAACACTCAAAGGACGTCAGACGCTTGAAACTACTGAAGAAAGTGCCTTATGGTTTTAAGTAAGTGATTTACGGACATTGGTTTAGAAATATAACTATCAAAACCACATTCTATAATATTTTTCTTATCACCTTTCATAACCAAAGCAGTAACAGAAATAATTCAAATGTCTTTCCTTTTGTTTTATAATTTGATCATTCTAACAATCTCAAATCCAGAAATATTTGGTAATTTAATATCCGTCAAAATTAAGTCAGGACAATATTCCTTCACCATCGTGACGGCTTTGATACCATTTTATTTTTTAATGTGTGATATCCACGCGTCTGCAAAAAGTCATTAAAATATTTTAGGTTTAGATCATTATCCTCCACTATTAATATAGTTTTAGTCATCGTTCCGATAATCCAAAAATATTTACTGTTAATGTTAATTGGCATATCGACAAGAAAAATTATATTATCTTAACCATCAAACTGAAGTTGTAATACTAAAAGTAGAATTGGTTTTGACTTCGATATTAAAAAATTAAAAAAGAGCCATTGGTTGTCAAGAAATATTTTTTAATATTACTTTTCTGCTGAATCGCAATAAACTATGTAAAATTAAAATTGGCTGATAAGCTTGCGCCAATTTAGTCACAAGATTATGTTTCTATTATGTCAAATAATCAGTCATCTGCATCTTCTTCAGACGATATAGACCCTACCGTCCAACAAATTACTGCGGTAGTTCCGTGCTATTGTGAAAAAAATCATATTTTGGATGTGCTGAAGAAATTTGATTCTACTATTAAACACATAATAGTTATTGATGATGCTTGCCCCGAGAAAACAGGGGAGTTTGTTCGTAATAATAACAATGATAGACGTGTGCAGGTAATTACCCACGAGGAAAATCAAGGTGTTGGTGGCGCGACTATCACGGGTTACGCAAAGGCGATTGAACTCGGCACCGATATTATCGTCAAAGTAGACGGTGATGGACAAATGGATCCTGCCATGATCAAAACTTTAATCAAACCTATTCAACGAGGTGAGGCCGATTATGCAAAAGGTAACCGGTTTTATGGGCTCAACGGGCTCTCTAAAATGCCCCCACTAAGATTGATTGGTAATTTAGTACTTTCTTTTGCATCTAAAATGTCAAGCGGCTACTGGAAAATTTTTGATCCAACAAACGGCTTTACAGCGATACATGGGAAAGTGGCTCAAGAACTACCTCTGGATAAATTCCACAAAGGTTATTTTTTTGAATCTGATGTGTTATTCCAGCTAAACATGTCACGAGCCGTAGTTGTTGATGTGCCAATCCAAGCTATTTACGGCAATGAGAAAAGTAACTTAAAAATTTCTCAAGTGTTGTTACTTTTTTCAGCCAAGCATGTTAAAAATTTTTTCCGGCGCATCGTCTATAATTATTTTTTACATGATTTTAGTATTGCATCCATTGAATTAGTCATTGGCCTAATTTTTATTGCCTTTGGTTCAATATTTGGTGGAGTCGAATGGTACAAAAGTTCAATTTCCGGGATAACCGCAACAGCCGGTACGGTTATAATAGCTGCTCTTCCATTATTGGTTGGCAGTCAACTTATTATTAGTTTCTTGAATTTTGATGTTCATAATCAACCCGATCAACCACTTCATCGAACCCTATAATGATCGTCGAAAAATGCACAATATTTTATTGTTGAATCAACAAATCACGAAACCATCTCAGCTAAATCGATAACATTTTTTATTGTTCTAGATTTTGATCAAACTTTAAATGAAATACTAGTGTCTCTAACCTTAAAACTAATACAGTTTCTTACCAACTATTTTCATCACACAATAATTAGTGGGTTTGATAAGAAAAATAGTTGATTAAAACCTATGCTAATTTTGTAAATTATAATGCAACGTGTCAGAATAACTTTTATAAATAGATAGAATTGACTTACTCGGCATAAAACTCCTTTTAGAACGCATATAAAATGGATAGTACCGAATGAATGAAAATACCCATATGGGGCTATTACCAACGGGTCTAGCTGATATTCTGCCACCAGAAGCAGAGTTTGAGGCGCAAATTACGGAAATCTTGATGGCGTCATTTGTCCAATACGGCTATGAACGGGTCAAACCACCCCTGATAGAGTTTGAAGACATTCTATTAAGTGGTAGCGGCATTAAAATGGCAAAACAAACGTTTCGCATGATGGACCCAATTTCCCAGCGGATGCTGGGTGTGCGCGCTGATATGACATTACAAATTGCACGCATAGCTTCTACGCGCCTCGGCGATATGCCACGTCCCATACGGTTGAGTTATGCGGGACAAGTTCTACGTGTAAAGGGATCAAATCTACGTCCTAAACGCCAATTTGGTCAAATTGGTATCGAAGTAATCGGCTCTCTTTCACCGCAAGCAGACGCTGAAATTATTCTCATGGCAGCCGAAGCGTTGTCCAATCTAGGGATAGCTAACCTATCGGTTGACCTGTGTTTACCTACTTTGATTCCCGCTATCTGGGAATCACTTAAAATTGACTCCACCACAATGGTTAACAAGCTTTTAGTTGCTCTTGATCACAAAGATGTACCCGCTATCGAGATGCTTGAAAAAGGATTAGGCAAAAAAACACACAACATATTTTCCTCTTTAGTAAAAGCTGTGGGTCCAGTTGATAAGGCCTTAGAGACTTTAAAAAAAATAAACCTACCGAAGAAGGCCGCTGCCGAGTTAAATAAACTTTCTGATATTATTATCTGCTTAAAAGATCGAGCGCCAAATTTAACAATAACTATCGATCCTGTCGAAACCCGCGGTTATGAATATCATACAGGTGTGACATTCACATTCTTCGCCTTAAATGTTAGAGGTGAAATTGGGCGAGGGGGGCGTTACTTAGTAAATGACGTTAATAGAGATAAAGTGCCTGAAACAGCAACCGGCGCCTCTCTTTATGTAGATACAATTTTGCGTGCTCTCCCAACGCCTAAAAAAAGGGATCGTGTTCTCATATCATCATCAAAACCAGAAGTTGCACTCAAATTGCGAAAAGACGGATGGATAACAGTTGAACATTTTAATGAAAATAAATTAAATAATAGAGCGCAAGCTAAAAAATTTGATTGTACCCATTTTTGGAATGGTAAAAAAATCGTTCCTGTTGAGAATTCATAGAGGAAAATAATTATATGGCGAATGTCGTTGTCGTTGGCGCCCAGTGGGGTGACGAAGGAAAAGGTAAAATCGTTGACTGGCTCTCTGAGCGTGCCAACGTAGTAGTGAGGTTCCAGGGGGGCCATAATGCTGGCCACACATTAGTTATTGACGGTACAACCTATAAACTCAGCCTTCTTCCTTCAGGTATTGTACGTCCTGACAAACAATCAGTCATCGGTAATGGCGTGGTATTAGATCCATGGGCCTTATTGCAGGAAATTGAAACCCTTAGAGGTCAAGGTGTAGAGGTCAGTCCTGCTAACTTATCAATTGCAGAAAACGTTTCACTGATCTTACCTCTTCATTCAAGGTTGGATAAAGCTAGGGAAGAAGCTTTGGGCGACACAAAAATAGGTACGACTGGCCGGGGTATTGGCCCAGCTTACGAAGATAAGGTTGGCAGACGCGCGATTAGAGCAGGCGATCTGGCAGATCAGGATACATTAGAAGAACGGGTAGATAATATGCTGCTGCATCACAATGCATTAATGCGAGGGCTTAGCTTTCCGGAAATAAACAAAAAAGAGATTCTTGAACCACTTCTTGAAGTCGCTCCAAAAATTCTTCCTTTTGTCAAAACTGTTTGGCTTCAATTAGATGAAGCCCGACGTGAGGGAAAGCGGATCCTTTTTGAGGGTGCGCAAGGGGCCATGCTCGATATTGATCATGGAACCTACCCATTTGTAACCTCCTCTAATACAGTTGCAGGCGCAGCCCCAGTTGGTTCGGGCCAAGGTGCCAAACAAACCAGCTTCAACCTTGGTATTACCAAAGCTTATACAACAAGAGTGGGATCTGGGCCTTTTCCAACGGAACTAAATGATGAAATTGGTCAAAAATTAGGAGAACGCGGTCATGAATTTGGCACGGTAACTGGTAGAAAACGCCGTTGTGGTTGGTTTGATGCTGTTATGGTACGACAATCCATTAAAATCAGCGGTATCACAGGGATAGCCTTAACAAAACTAGATGTACTGGATGGCTTTACTGAATTAAAAGTCTGCACTGGCTATAAACTAGAGGGAGAAGCAATAGACCACTTCCCAGCCTCAATTGTCGGGCAATCAAGAGTAGAACCAATTTTTGAGAGCCTTGAAGGATGGTTAGAACCCACATATGGGGCACGATCTTGGGCCGATCTTCCAGCACCAGCTGTTAAATACATAAGACGTATTGAAGAATTGATAGAAACGCCAGTAGCCTTACTCTCGACGAGTCCAGAACGAGATGATACAATTTTGGTAAAAGACCCTTTTGATAATTAAAATAATTTAAATTTACTAATGCTGTAAAAATGTATAGAAGGGTTGGCGGTCGCTTAAAAGAATTTTAGGTGTAAATTTTATATATAAGTATTATGAAGATTTTTTTTATTTTATAATATAAATATATAAGTAATTATGGATCCCGCTAAGCAATGAAAAATTGGATTAAACCTGACGCTAGAAGAGTGATCAGAATTTATGGGTGATACGTCAGCAGAATTAGAAAAAAAATCGGGGTCAGGTCTTGACCCTAATGCAAGCGTGTTGTCTGACAACACCATAGGCTCAGAATCACAAGAAACAGGACATCAGAATTCTTCATCAGAAGAAGCTCCGACTGACAATACGAATACCGACAACCCCAAAAAAATAATGCCGGACGATCCAGATCAATTGGATACCCAGCTCCCCAAACTACAAACAGCTGCCAATAATTCATCGCCTTCGTCTTTAAATAACCGTTATGATATTTATCCAGGAAATCCATTACCTGAATTTAATTCACCATCAGCAAGAGCTTTTAAAGTTGAAGATCGAATGCAACCTCAACTCAAGCTATTTGGGTTAATTTGTATTCCTGGTCTACCTATAAGATTAAGTGAAATTGAAAAAATCTCCGGTAAAGTGCTGCCAGGCAACCTCAATCTTATTTCCTTTGGCAATATAAATTGGCCCATCTTGAAGCAAAAATGCCTTGTCCTAATTTTTAAGAGCCCATTAGGTCAACGTATCGATAAATTTTTCCAGTCAAAACAAACTCAAAATATAAAAAAAATAGATGCTATTAACCTTATTGCAAAGACTGGTATTACCTCCCTTTTCAGTCTGCGGGAACGTCAATTAACCAATCGTAGTATCCGGCCTGATAATATATTCTTTGCTGATGCTGATCGCGAAGAGATTGTCTTTGGCGAATTTGTAACTTCGCCTCCAGGTTTTGACCAACCCATCGTATATGAAACAATCGAAAGAAGTATGGCGGGAGAAGGCGGAAGAGGGCAAGGCACACTAGATGATGATATTTATGCGCTAGGGGCGACTTTAGCCTTCCTTCTTCAGAACCAATTCCCTTTTCGTGGCAAATCCAATGAACAAATTATTTTCTCTAAAATAACTTTGAATAGTTATCAGGCTCTTGTTGGGAAAAAATTACTAACTAGGGACCTTTCGGGAGTAATTCGAGGAATGTTACAAGATGATGTAATAGAACGCTGGGATTTTAAGGAATTAGATACTTGGTTACGAAACCAACCCGTTAAACTGAGTAAAAACGTTGTTCCGAAGAAATCTCGACGAGCTTTCAGGTTCGGAGAAGTTGATCACAGAAATCTGAAAACACTGGCCTATTCAATGTCAACGCGAAGGGAGAGTGCGCTTGAAGTTATCAAAGACGGGTCAATCGAGAATTGGATTGCTGAGAATTTTAAAGACGAAGAACTAATAAACCCTATCGCGGTTGCCAAAGAAAATTTTGCAGCCTTTGCAGAAACTATGCCCCACGCCGACGAACTTCTATTGTCACGGGTCTTAATGTTGATAGACCCGAAAGCACCTATTACGTACAAAGATATCAGCTATATGCCCGATGGATTTGGATCTGCTATGGCAACAGAGATGTTACGCGGAGGTAACGCCGAAATCTATACAGAATCTATTATTAATGGAATACCTGATATTTGGTATACCACTTCAGATGGAACAAATCCTTACCAATATACTGAAATAGAATTTTATTCTAAAATGATCGGTTATCTGCAAAAAGCTGGGCCGGGTTTTGGGATTGAGCGGTGCCTATATGAGTCCAACACAGGATTTGCATGCCAAAGCCCAATTATCGTGAAAGAAAATATTTTTTCTATTGATTTTTTACTGCAATCTCTTAATGCAGCAGAGAAAACAGTAGATACAAAGAACAGTCCTATTGACCGCCATATTGCAGCTTTTATAGCTGCACGTAGCAAAGCGGACATGGATGAGCCGTTGTCTAAACTCGGCGACCTTGATGATACCATCAAAACACTAAGCATGTTAAAACTTCTAGTTGATTTGCAAAAAACAATGAATACAGGAACGCTTCTGGGTCTCGCAAAATGGGTCGGTGGGCTAATGGGACCAGTGATCAAACTCTACCATAGCCGTGAAAAACGAAAAGAAGTTGAAGCTGCTGTCCCAAAAATTGTTCGTAGTGGCAGTTTATCAGAACTTTTATCGTTATTAGATAATCCACTTGAAAAAGAAAAAGACGAAGAAAATTACTTAACTGCAGTAGATGAATTTGGAGAAACTGCAGATGAAATAGAGAAAATCAAAGGAAATACAGGACCAGAATCTGAATCGGGTGATCGAACTAGCAAACAGGCTGCTGCAATTATATCCGGCTTAATTATGATTTTACTTATAATTATTATGATAATTACATAAACCGGGAACTAAACGGGTTGGGAATTAAAAGTAAATGGCAGAAAATAAAGAAATTGAGGAAAATGTTAAAATTAGTAAAAGTGGTGATAGTTCATTAAAACCTTTACTCTGGGTGGTATTACTATCAATCACCGTGTTTAAATTCCCAGAATCTATTATTTTACTCCTTGTTGGAATGCTACCTACTATGGTCGCTTTTGTTATTGATAGATCATCGGGTAAATACGCAACTCTATGTGTTGGAGCCATGAATATAGCGGGAATTTTTCCATCAATATTCAAACTTTGGACAGGTCAAAATAGTTTCTCTCAATCTATTCAAATTATTACTAATATTTTTGACTTAGTCATAATGTATGGCGCAGCCGGATTTGGTTGGATCCTTTATATCATTATTCCATCTGCGGTAAGCGCCTTATTAAACAGAATAGCACAACGTCGCATCAATCGACTTCGCAAACAACAACATGAGCTAATCAGTGAATGGGGGAAGAACGTAGCCGTGCGTCCAGAGTCTGAAGACCCGACAGACGATAGGGATTCTAAAGAAACCCCGGAACTTGCTTAAAATATCGAAACCACACCGTCATCAACATAAATCCAAAGTTCAACATTATCTTTATCTGCAGCATGATCGGTTGGTTTTGGTAGAATATCGACCATCAAGATCCTAAAACGATTTCATTATTTCAAAAGTGCTACAATTTCAGAGGGAATTACGCTCTCGAATAAGATTTTTTTCCCATCGGTTGGGTGAACAAATCCTAATAAATATGCGTGCAAAGCCTGTCCCTTGAGCATCTGCACAGCTTCACCAAAATTAGTGCTTACTTTATTTCCAAGTTTTCTTGGGTCTTTCGAACCATACATGGGATCCCCTATAATTGGGTTCCCAATACTCGTGAGATGAACGCGAATTTGATGTGTGCGTCCAGTCTCCAAACGACACTCAACGAAGCTCGCCCATAATAGACCCTCAGTTCCTATCTTCTTTTCAACTCGATAATGCGTAATAGCGTGTTTGCCACCACGGTTAACTATTGCCATTTTTTTACGATTCCGAGGGTTTCGACCTATATTACCTTCGATAATGCCAGCTTCAACTTTAGGCACACCCCATACAACGGCCTTATACGCACGATCAACTTTGTGGTCAGCAAACTGCAAGGCTAGCCCACGATGGGCACTATCATTTTTTGCCGCAACTAATAGACCACTAGTATCTTTATCCAAGCGATGTACAATGCCGGGCCGCATTTCACCTCCAATTCCGGACAAACTATTTCCACAATGAGCAATGAGCGCGTTAACTAAGGTCATATCTCGATTACCCGCTGCCGGATGCACAACAAGGCCAGATGGCTTGTCTATAATTATTAAATCATCGTCTTCATAAACAATATTTAAATTTATCTTTTGTCCAACTGGAACAGCCGGTTTCAAAGCTGGGATAGTAATTACATAGCACTCACCAGGTTTTACCCGATATGAGGGGTCCGTTACTTTCAGGTTTCCATTGAAAACATGACCCTCAAGTATTAAAGACTTGATCCGCGAGCGGGAATGTTCGACAAATTGATCACTAAGAAATTTATCGAGACGGCCACCCGCAAATACGCTCTCTACTGTCACGTTAAGGACATTAATGTTAGATTGTTTATTCATCTAGATTAGACTGGACCATAAACATGCAAAGAAACAAGGCCCTAGTTTCAATTGTCCTACTACTAGGTTTCGTAATTATTGGGGGAATAGCTTTATTGGGCTACGGGCTTTTCGAGAAAGCCAATAATCCAGATTTTAAATTCTTCAAAAACGTTATCGAAACGCCAAATAATAAAATAAAAACATATGATAAGAACTCAGGCTTCAACACAAGTTTCAGCAAAAATATTTCTATACTATTAGCAAAGGAAGAATGGGTTCATGAAATAATGACGTCTAAGAATAAAATAATCGTCCACATCACTAACAAGAGCAAGAATGATAGGCTTTTGATACTAGATGCAGATAATGGTTCCGTAATAAGCAAGATAAATTTTAAGCGCAGCAAGTGATTAAACTAAGTAAAATACAATTAGACCAAATCATATATGAAGCAACAACTTCCTACCCGTCTGAATGCTGCGGTTTATTGGTTGGCAACACTTCCGACCATTTGCATATCATAAATAATATTGTTCCAAGTACTAATATTCTAAGAAGCCGAGGGAATGATTGCTTCGAGATTGATCCGCAAGATCGTATTAATCTGGAACGTAATTTAAGAGGCACAACGGACAATGTTATTGGTCATTTCCATTCCCATCCAAACTGTTCAAATACTCCTTCCAAAATAGATCTGGAAATGGCCTACGAACCCGAAATGATATGGCTCATTGTTTCAGTCATAGAGGGAAAATTCCACGATTTTGCAACATATCGGCTCGATAAAGCAAAGCAACAATATATTGAACTTAGTTGTGAAATAATAAATTAAACAATCTAGAAGGCAACTTGATCACCACCCTTGAGTGTCAACCGCTCACGCGCTTCAGTGGGCGTTGCCACTTCGAGAGATAAATCCTCAACAATTCTGCGGATTTTTGTTACTTGCTCGGCATTCGACTTCGCCAACTGTCCTTTCCCAATATAGAGTGAATCTTCCAGACCAACTCGAACATTACCGCCTAAAATAGCGCCAGTTGTGACAAAGCTCATCTGATGGCGTCCCGCAGCTAAAATTGACCACTCATAGTTCTCTTCACCAAACAACTTATTAGCAATTCGACGCATATGCATAAGATTTTCAATATCAGCACCAATACCACCTAATATACCGAAGATAGTTTGTACAAAGAAAGGCGGTTTTACCAAACCACGATCAACAAAATGAGCAAGATTATAAAGATGACCCATGTCGTAACACTCAAATTCAAACCGAACACCATGGCCCTCTCCAAGCTCCTTCAATACCCATTCAATATCTTTGAATGTATTGCGGAAAATAAAATCCCTGGTCATTTCAAGATATTCAGGCTCCCACTTATGCTTCCAGTCAAAGGGCTTATCTAAAATGGGGAAAAGACCAAAATTCATTGAACCCATATTGAGGGATGTCATTTCCGGACTTGCCCTTAAGGCTCCAGCGCAACGTTCCTCCAGCGTCATACCGTGACCACCACCAGTCGTAATATTTACTACTGCATCAGTCGATTGTTTTATCCTGGGCAAAAATTCCATAAACGTTTCCGGTGAAGCGGTTGGGCTCCCATCTGGATTGCGTGCGTGAAGATGGAGGATGGATGCACCAGCCTCCGCTGCCGCTATTGCCCCTTCAGCAATTTCGTTTGGTGAAATTGGCAAGTGCTCGGACATTGTTGGGGTATGGATTGAACCAGTCACAGCACACGTAATAATAACGCTTTTAGCCATAGTTTAGTCTCCTTTTATTCATTGAATATAGCAACCGCTCGGGTCCATCCTGCGGAAGCACCTCTAATTTTTACCGGAAAACATGCAATCTCAAATCCATCGCCAGGTAGAACTTCTAAATTATGTAATTTTTCCAAATGACAGTAACCTATCTCTCGACCCGCCTTATGTCCTTCCCAAATAAGAGAAGTATCGCCAGTTTCCAAAAATTTATTATGGACAAAAGGAGCATCCCAACTCCAGGCGTCTGTTCCCGTTAACCGGACACCTCGCTCCAACAAATAAAGCGTTGCCTCCCGACCCATGCCACAGCCCGTTGAAACATAGTTATCACTGCCGTAGGCCTTACCTGCTGCTGTATTTACAACCACTATATCCATTTCTTTGAGCTCGTGTTCAATCCGATCCAGTTCTTGTTCAACATCGTCTGGCGTAACTACATAACCATCTTCCAAGGTACTAAAATCAAGTTTTACGCCAGGGCGGAAACACCAATCAAGCGGAACCTCATCAATTGTTATAGCTCGCTCCCCTTTATTCATGGTCGAATGAAAATGATACGGTGCATCCAAATGCGTGCCGTTGTGAGTGACTAAATGAATTTTTTCAATAGCCCACCCTTCACCTTCGGGTAAATCGTCCACTTCAAGTCCCGGAAAATAACCAACAACATCAGCGGCAGTATCTTTATGGGTAAAATACTCTATTTCAGGGCCAAAACCTGGAGGATCTGAAACTACATCATTTTCTAGATGCATGGAGATGTCAACAAAACGTCGCGCCATATTAATCAATCCTTATTTAATCACTTGTGGATTAATTGGGGAACCAGTTCCTCGTGTTATCACTAAAGGCGGCGCACAAAGAAAGAATTCATAGATACCATCTTTTGCACAATCAGCAACAAGTTCACGAAGATACCAAATCTCACCATGGACAATTCCAATATAAGGAATAGTAACCCAATGCCAGGGTTGATTAGTTCCATCAACGGTTGCATTAGGTCGAACCTCAATACCCCAAGTATCTGAACAGATGCCCGCGATCTCTTTCTCATGTATCCAGTCAACAGTCTCAAAGGCAAGGCCAGGGGCATCGCCACCAGCATAGCCACCCCATTCACCCTTATCAGCAAATTTCTTAATACGATCTAAGCAGTCAGCCATTTGACCAGTATTAATAATCACAAAATCACCGCGCTTAATTTTGACACCTTGAGACTTGGCGGTTCGATTTAGATCGTTAATTGTAATACCGTAACCATCTGCTAAACGAGCTTTCTTTTTGTACCTTGCAACATCCAGCAATACGCCACGGCCAACCATCTTATTCGCAAACTTTTCAATACCGTTTTTATGCGCGCCCGTTGAGTCCACGAGACTTGCATTGTAACCATTCCACATTTTATCTCCCGCAAAAACGTGCGCTAATGCATCCCATTGGCTTGCACATTGGGTCGGAAGATTGATAAAGTCGTCAGCATACCTCAGACCAACAGTTTTATCTTGGTTGCCCGCGACAGCGTCTGTTCCGGTTGCCATCATGTGATGGAGCGGATTCCATCTTCCACCAAACAAGCCATTTTGCGGTCCATTTTCATCTAATTCCAAACCCAACCTGAATACTTTTCCCTTTTTGATAAGTTTAGCTGCATCAACAATATCTTGTGGTTTAATATAATTTAATACACCTAATTCGTCGTTCCTTCCCCACTTTCCCCAATTCGATAGTTGCTTTCCTTTGCGAACGACATCGGATTTTGTCAGACCCTTTTTCTTTGGTTTAACTTTTTTTGCTGTTCTAGATATTGGTTTTTGCGCCATTAAGTCGTCTCCCATAGATTTATTTATCAAATAATTTAGTGCAGTTTAAGCTAGCCTTTTTTAGCTGTCGAGACCTAATGATCGTTACCATGTTTAATGTAATAAAAATTTTAGCTCCATCCTTGATCCAGGTTATCAAATTATGGTTTAGTAAAAAATACAGAAATTAGTTTAAAAATCACATACATTGGGGACGGTGATCAATTGTGCGGACCTTAAACTAACAAAATAGTACGTTTTTATTTTAATATGATAGGAAATTAAATGTCGCTAAAAGTGGGTATTGTTGGACTTGGAATTATGGGTGGATCTTTCGCCAAGAATTTACGTGATGCAAATTTTGAAGTATGTGGTTTTGACATACTTGACGATAATATACAAAACCTGGTTAGCCTTGGTGGTAATGCAGGTTCTTCTCCAAGAGACGTAGCAACCCAGTCGGATGTTGTCATCACATCGCTACCAAGCATCGCAGCATTCCACGAAGTAATGAGTGGTAAGGATGGCCTTAAGGATGCAAAAAAAGATGGATTGATTATTATTGAATGTTCAACCCTCCCAATTGATGAGAAACAAGCTGCTCATGATACGCTGGCAGAAATTGGCTCAATCTTAATGGATTGCCCTATTAGTGGAACCGGGGCTCAGGCTATCAACAAAGATCTCTCCGTTTATGTGAGTGGTGAGGAGGCAATTTTAGAGAAATGTCAGAATGTTCTAAACGGCTTTGCTAACTTCACCTTTTACGTAGGTGAGTTTGGTAACGGTAGCAAAATGAAATTTGTTGCTAATCATCTGGTTCATATTCACAATGTAGCATCAGCAGAAGCCATGGTATTAGGGATGAAAGCTGGACTTGAGCCTGAAACTATATTTAACGTCATCAAAGCGGGAGCTGGGAACTCACGTATTTTTGAACTACGTGGGCCAATGATGGTTGAAAATAATTATGACGACGCAACGATGAAGATGGATATCTGGCAGAAAGACATGAAAACTATCGGAGAATTTGCAGCCCAACTCCAATGCCCCACACCGCTATTTACAGCTGGAACAGATATATACCGCTCAGGTCTTGCTAAAGGTATGGATAAACTCGACACAGCATCTGTTTGCCGTGTATTAGAACAAATGGCCGGATTAGAGAGGAGCTAAAATGGATACGCCACGAGAGAGAATTCCCTACTCTGCAATTATTGACCGGCCCAAACTAAAACTACCGGGTGGCGCCCGCATGGCAGTATGGACAATTATGAATGTCGAACACTGGGACAGCACCAAAGCCCAACCACGTACGATATTACCACCACCAATGGGCCAGCCATTATTACCCGATGTGCCAAATTGGTCTTGGCATGAATATGGTAATCGTGTTGGCTTTTGGCGGCTGAACGATATGTTTAAAAATTTTAACGTAACACCAACGCTTGCGATGAATGGTATTATCTTGGAAACATACCCTCGAATTGCCGAAGTTGCCCTTGAAGGTGGATGGGAGTTTATGGGTCATGGCTATATCCAGGGACCGATGCACAAACTCGAAAATCAACGAGAGCATGTTCAAAGTACCGTCGATACAATTAAGAGCTTCACCGGTAAGGCGCCTGTCGGATGGGAAAGCCCCGGCCTCACGGAGACAATGGAGACACTTGATGTACTCTCCAACTGCGGCATTGAGTATGTTGCTGACTGGCCCCTGGATGATCAACCAGTCGAGCTAAAAACAACATCTGGTAAACCAATGTACTCCGTCCCCTATCCTGTAGAAACCAATGACATCACTATAATGGCCTTACAGCAACATTCATCGGAAGAGTTTGCAACGCGTTGCATAGATCACTTTGATCGACTTTACGAAGACAGCGCCGATATCACTCGGATCATGGGAATTAGTATGCACACCTATATTTCTGGAGTACCTCATCGCTCCAAATATGTTGAACAAGTATACAAACATATTACCAGTAAGCCTGATGTCTTAATTTGGACAGGCGAACAGGTCATGAATTGGTTCAAAACACAGATTTAATCTCAAATTCCGCCTATGAGTATATCATCACAAAATATATAATTTTTAAACTCAGTTTGCATATATAACTAAGGGAAAATAAATGGCCAACCTCGTTAATCTCGTTAGTGTAACCACTGACCCAACAATTAAAGACGAACTACTCAATAAATTGTGGACAAATGTACATGCTGCTAGAAAAGAAGAAGGCTGCTTTCAGTTTGAGGTTTCTGTAAAAAACGATAATCCAAATACATTTGTTTTTTATGAGGTTTATAAAGATGAAGCGGCCCTTATTTGGCACCGCGAGCAAAGCTACTTCATAGAATACATTAATTACGTTGAAGCCATGGGAGATAAAGTCGCGCGAAACCACACCCAATATACCGTAATTAACAAATAAATATAAGTATAATTAATGCATTTGTTTGAATTAATAAATTTCAATAGAAATACTTAATCCTCAACCATCTCTCGGTTGATGCCTGCCGAAACTTCCACAGCTTTGCAAACGGCCGAAGTATCCAGGTGGCCAAGTCCCAATGCCATCGCAGAATTAAATTTCTGCCGCCCAATGACATATAGATCAATTGGTGCCTTAACTTCAGCTGCAAATTCAGTGATAATACTGGCATCTTTCTCATAAATCTCAAACATCGTGCCTCCACCTTCCCGGTAATCACTCTCGGACATCATTTTGCCTCGTATATCAAACATCTTTGACGCCCCGGCACTCTCTTTAATTACTGAATAAATTAAATCAGGCGCAAGACCTGCCTTTTGTCCCAATGTCATACACTCTGCCGCAGCAACATTGTGAACATGAACGAGATAGTTCGCCAAAATCTTCATCCGACTACCGTCACCGACGTCACCAACGTAGAAATTAGTTGCAGTAAAGCCCTCAAAAACTGATACACATTCATCATAAGCCGCTTTCTCACCGCCAATATGGATAGAGGCCATTCCTTTGGCCAGCATTGGCGGCGTCGCGCTAATCGGCGCATCTAGCATAATTTTACCAGCCTTCTCTATTTTTTCAGCTGCTTCAATTTTCTGACCAACCTCCAGTGTAGAACACTCAATAATAATTTGACCCGGTTTATCACATTTTGAAATATCTTTAATTACACTTTCGAGTGCATGCATATTTGGCAGCGACGTTATAATAACGTCTGACTTTTCAGCAACGTCTGTGCAATTTTCGCCACCTTCAATACCCACGTCATCCAGCGCCGAAATTTGTTCCGGAATCCGGTCGTAGCCAACAACTTTAAATTGTTTTTCCAGGAGGTTACGGGCTATATTTCCACCCATAGGACCCAACCCAATAACACCAACTGTAAATGCCATTTCTAGCCTCCAATTCCTAATACAAAAGATTTAATCTATACACATAGCATTTGCACTACAGCATACAAGACCTCGCCCTAACCTAATGTTTAACACATTGACAAAATCTTGTTTGTACAATGTAATTTCATACACTTTTCGCCATTGTTTACTCGACCAACTTAAATATATGATTTCCTAAACGAGTGCGAAACTTCTCAATAAGAGGCCGTGCTGAATCTTTAAATAATTTAAGCTCTTCGTCATTCAAAAAAACAATGGCATTCTCATTAGGGTCGAGAGCTGAGAGTACTTCTTCATCTTCAAGTTGTGCAAATTTACGCTGAGCCGCAGTTGCTATATTTGCCGAAACTTGAACTGCATTTTGTATTTCTTTAGGCCAAGCACAAAAATTCGTATCGTTAACCATCAATAATGCTACACCAAAGAAATGACCGGTCATCGTGATATGTTTATGATAAAGGTAAGTACCAAATCGATATGTATTTGTAAGAGGATTTTCCTGCGCATCAATTTCTCTAGACTTAATCTTTGAGACTAAATCAGCAACGTCCACATACGTTGGCTCAAAACCGAGAAGACGAAAGAACTCTTGGTGAGAATCAGAATTCATCGACCTCATCTTTAAATCAACACAGTCTGCGGGCGTTCTAATTTCTCTAACACCATTAGTAAAATGCCTGAACCCGTTATCCCAGAACCCTAAAATACGGAGGCCCATATTACTTAAGAATTTTTCTCTGATAAGGTCGCCTAATTCACCTTCTAGGGCTGAATAAATTTTTTCTCGGTTTTGTATGACAAATGGAACATCAAAAATCGCAACCTCTGGAACCCTATCTACCAAATAGCTAGAGGCAAAATAACACATTGTGAGATCACCAGTTTCAACCAAACCCGGTAAATCAAATGCTTTAATACCTTCTGTCTCGGCCATATTACCGTCCATTTGGTAGTAAATGCGGGGGCCGAGACATTTAGTTAATTCTTCTCCAAAAACCTCTGCTGCACGATTATGTACAGAATTTGCAGGCTGATAGCCCCCTAACTTTATTTTTACTGCGTTAAGCCTATTATCCATCAATAATCCTACAAATTTTTCTTTCTAAAATACTAAAAAATAATTCGCCGTCTGGAACGCTATTAACATCAAGCCCCAACGAAAAATATTACAAATTCTTGAGAAAGTGTTTTGCCCAGGTACTACCGCCGCGCTGTCGCTCGCCGCCGCCGCGGCGCCGCTGGCCGCCGCTGGAGCTGCTCCTGTCGCTGCTGCTGCCGCTGCTGCTGCCGCTGCTGCTGCCGCTGCTGCTGCCACTGCTTTTTAGGCAGGTGTCAGTCACAAAAC
>Ga0209403_10003164_pt1 | contig 18891 bp, 18 predicted proteins | sample ArcticOcean_MG_C_8_FD_187440 | JGI IMG/M metagenome (GOLD analysis project Ga0209403, IMG submission 187440) | Marine microbial communities from western Arctic Ocean - ArcticOcean_MG_CB11_86 (SPAdes) (version 2) | ecosystem: Environmental > Aquatic > Marine > Oceanic | place: Arctic Ocean... | reverse complement strand
CCGACAATAGTTATAGTTTTATATTGTCTGGCAAGATAAGCTGAAGCGCCTTTCTGTATTGCCCCTGCAATTTTTTGCATTTTCGCATTACCAGATGGTAAGCCAATAATCCATTTTGACATTATTGCACCGTAAAGTACGGCAAGAATTCCTGCGCCTATAGCGATATTAATTACTGACATTGATTCCTCCAGATATTAGATTTTATTTAAGTCTTATACAAGACCTAAAAAATGAATGCGTAATTATCACATTTTTTAATCTATCTAACAATGTAATATCGCCAAAAAATTATTAAATAATTGATTAATATAGTTAAATTTAATTAAACAACATTAATAAACCTATAATAAACAGAATAGATGAGAATAATTTTTTTACATTAGCATCAGAAATTTTTAAAAGCCAGTTTGCAGAAAGTCTTACAAGAATCAAGCTTGGTAGAGTAAGAAATAGAATAGCTGGTAAATAAACAAATCCAAACATAGAGTTATTTATTGGTACGAAATATAAAGAACTAATAAAGATGCTTATCGATGCTCCAAGCCCAATTAAGAATCCCAATGCGCTTGAGGTGCCAATGGCTAATTTAGCAGGTATATTTTTTCTAATTAAATATGGAACAAATAAAGTGGCGCCACCAATGCCAACTAAACCAGAAATAATAGAAAAGATAAAGCCAACTAAATTGGAAACAAAATTATTTGGAATGGGTGAATTATTACTAAGATTAGTTCTATGGGTATAGGTTCTATAAGCAATAACAAATGTATAAACGATAAAGAAATTTTTAAGCATCTGACCTGGAAAAATATTAATAATATAACCAATCGACAAAGCTCCGAGGAGTATTCCAATTATAAATTTATGAATAATTTTATAGTCAATATTTTTATTTTTTGTGTGTGCATAGGCAGCCATTGCTCCTGTTAAGACCATTGATGCTAATGAGGTACTTATTCCGGAAAGAATTGCTTGATCTAAGGAGATATTTGAAAACGACATCAGTGAATATGTAATAACAGGAACGATTATTAATCCACCGCCCAGACCAAAAAGACCAGCAGCTATACCAATTAAGATACCTGTGAAAATAAAAATAATTGGTTCAATCACTATTTATTCTTAAAAATTTGCTTTAAATATGCTTTAAGCGGTGAATCAGCAATCTCATTAGATAGTTTTTTCATGTGATCGATAGATGATATTGATGTTTTATTTACTTTTCTTTTAGGAATGGGGTTTTGTACAGCAATTTTGATCTTTATTTTCTTTAACTTTAAAGAGCTACTATTACTTATTTTCTTTAGAATTGAAGATGAAGTCATTTTAATCTTATGCCCTACGGCGCTGGTTGTTACTTCAACAACAAGTATTTCCCCAATTCTATCCTTAACTTTTACATGTGGCCGAATTTTATCTGATATATTTCTTAGAAATTCATCTTGCAAGGCATCTAACTCAGTTTTTTTCTCTCCATACTTATAAAAAACTTTAGCTTGGAATAACTTTTTTATTGGTTCCATACTATATAATGCTACATTAATTTTATTAAACAGATTTACATTAAATGAAAATAATTTTTATTGGTAGAAAAACGTCTAAACCAAAAAGTATAAGCCTAGCTTTATTGATTCTTATTCTATTTGTTTTATTATTGTTAAATATTTATTTAGTTAATTATTTTTTTAAAAATCAAGAATTAAATAACGATTCAATTCTTAGTAATTTTAAGTTAATTGAAGATGTATCTCATAATAGACAGAGTATAGATGTTTACGTTGAGCAAATCGGCGAATTGCATTCGAGAATTCTTGACATTGATCAACAAACAGAGCGCTTGCAAGATGTGATGAAGAAACAAATATTTGGAAAAAAAAAGCTACCAAAATTAAATAAAAAAAATAAACTGGATGGTAAAGGAGGACCTTTCCTTAATCAAAGAGTTAGTGATGGTGACATTCAAAAAACCTTAGAAATGCTTATGGTAAATATGAAAGTAAGAGAAGAAATCTATAATAAAATGGAAGCAATGTTATTAAAACAATCAGTATTAAAAGAAACGTTGCCATCTTTATATCCAGTTGATGTACCTTATAGTTCTTCTTCTTATGGATGGCGTATGGATCCAATATTAGGAAAAAGAGCATTTCACGAAGGAGTTGATTTTAGTGCAGCTCATAGTGAACCTATATATGCTACAGCTGGAGGGATAGTTGAGAAAGCTGGGAGGTCAGGAGCTTACGGAAATTTAATTACTATTAATCATGGCGGTGGCTTGCAGACAAGATATGCCCATATATCTAAAATTTTAGTTAAAAGAGGTGATATTGTGAAAAAAGAAGATTTAATCGCTTACGTAGGGAATACAGGCCGCTCTACAGGGCCTCATTTGCATTACGAAATAAGGCTAAATAAGCATTCCCTTGACCCAAAACAATACCTTAGGAGATAGATAAAGCTTTATGTTTAACAAAATTCTTAATACTTTTTTTGGTAGTCGAAATGATCGATTATTAAATGAATATTCTAAAAAAATTACCTTAATTAATGAATTAGAGCCACAAGTAAAAAAACTTAAAGATAGCGACTTTAAAATCAAAACAAAAGAATTGAAACGTCGTGTTAAAGATGGAGAAAAATTAGAAGATTTAATTGTTGAAGTGTTTGCACATGCTCGTGAAGCAAGTATAAGAACTCTAGGAATGAGGCATTTTGATGTTCAATTAATGGGCGGTATGGCCCTTAATGACGGAAAGATATCAGAAATGAGAACTGGTGAAGGTAAGACCCTTGTTGCTACCTTGGCAGTGTATTTAAACTCCCTGACAGAAGATGGAGTTCATGTTGTAACAGTGAATGATTACTTAGCTAAAAGAGATGCTGAGTGGATGGGTAAGTTGTACAACTTTTTAGGTTTATCGGTAGGAGTTAATTTATCTAGAATGAATCCAAAAGATAAGAGAGCTGCTTATGAAGCAGATGTTACTTATGGAACCAATAATGAATTTGGTTTTGATTATCTTAGAGACAATATGGTTTATTCAAAAGAGGAGAGAGTTCAGAGGCCACTAACTTATGCGGTAGTGGATGAAGTTGATTCCATTTTAATTGATGAGGCAAGAACGCCTTTGGTTATATCTGGTCAAGCAGAAGATAAGATTGATTTGTATTCTAAAATCGATAAAGTTGTTCCATTACTCAAAAGACAAGAGAAAGAAGACTCAAAGGGAGATTTTTGGGTTGATGAAAAAGCACACCAAGTTATTTTATCTGATATAGGACATGAAAATACAGAGGTTATTTTAGTCAAATTAGGAATTTTGACAAAAGGCTCAAATTTATACGACCCTAATAATATTAATTTAATACATCATGTTAATTCTGCTCTTAAAGCACATTATATTTTTATTAAAGATAAAGAGTATGTTGTAAAAGATAAAGCAATCACAATTATAGATGAGTTTACCGGGAGAATGATGCCTGGCAGACGTTGGTCAGATGGTCTTCATCAGGCTATTGAAGCAAAAGAAGGAGTAGAAATTCAAAAAGAGAATCAGACGCTTGCTAGTATAACTTTTCAGAATTATTTCAGAATGTACAAGAAGCTTTCTGGTATGACAGGAACTGCTGATACAGAAGCTGCAGAATTTAGTCAAATTTATGGTTTAGAAACAATGATTATCCCTCCTCATCGACCTACAGTAAGATTAGATCAAGGGGATAAGATATATCGAACAAATTCAGAGAGATATAACGCTGTTATAGAAGATATTAAAAATTGTCATGCAAAGTCTCAACCTGTATTAGTGGGAACCACATCGATTGAAAATTCTGAATTTATTTCTAAGATACTTACTAAAGAAAAATTACCACATCAAGTGTTAAATGCAAAGCATCATGAAAAAGAAGCGCATATAATTACCCAAGCAGGTCAGCCTGGAATGATTACTATAGCAACAAATATGGCTGGTCGAGGAACGGATATTGTACTAGGTGGAAATATTGAGCCAGAAATTAACAAGCTTGATAAGGTCAAACAGAAGAAAAAAATTAAAGATATGAAAGATAGTTGGAAAAAAAGACATCAAGAAGTTATTGATGCTGGAGGGCTTCATATTATTGGTACAGAAAGGCATGAATCAAGAAGGATAGATAACCAATTAAGAGGAAGAGCTGGGCGTCAAGGTGATCCAGGGTCCAGTTCATTTTACCTAGCATTAGACGATTCTCTATTAAGACTTTTTGGCGGTGATCGAGTGTCATCGATTATGGATAAGTTGAAGCTTCCAGAAGGTGAGGCAATTGAACATTCTATGGTGACAAGATCTGTGGAAAGTGCTCAGAGAAAAGTCGAAGCGAGAAATTTTGATAGTAGGAAACAACTACTTGAATATGATGACGTTCCAAACAATCAAAGAAAAGTAATTTATGAGCAACGAAACGATATTATAGATAGCTCTGATATTCAACAAAGTGTTAATCAGATAAGAGAAAATGTAGTAGTTGATACAGTTTATGAATATATACCTCTTGAGAGTATTGAGGAAATGTGGGATATAAAGGCATTAGAAAAAAGGTTGAAAGCTGATTACGCAATTAAAATAAATATAAAATCATGGTTAAAAAAAGAACCTAATATAGCCATCGAAGAAATTGCTAGCAGGATTAAAGAACAGGCGAATAAAAATTACCGACTGAAAGAAAAGCAAGCTGGTGTTGAAGTAATGCATCATTTTGAAAGGTCAGTTATCTTACAGATAATAGACCAAAATTGGCGCGCACATTTGTCCGCATTAGACCAATTAAGACAAGGAATTGGTTTAAGGGCATATGGCCACAAAGACCCAAAACAAGAATTTAAAAAAGAAGCATTTGGATTATTTGAGCAATTATTAGAAAAAATTAAGTTTGAGATAACAAGAGTTCTAATGCTTGTTCAAGTCAAAAATGAAGAGCAAGTAGATGAAATAGACAAGAAAAATGAAGCTAAATTACAAGCGGCTCAATCAGACAGTGCACCAAAAAAAGTTTCTCGTAATGACCCTTGCCCATGCGGAAGCAAAAAGAAATATAAGCATTGCCATGGTAAATTGATTTGATGGAAGAATTGTTTTAAATTACAAGAATCTTGTTCTTGTATTCACATAATTTGTTAATTACACAGTTGTTACAATCTGGATTTTTCGCTTTACAAACATATCTTCCATGAAGTATTAATAAATGATGCGCATCAACTAAAAACTCATTTGGAATTAGTTTTGTAAGCTTTAATTCGACAGCTAAAGGCGTTTTACCTGGAGCTAATTTTATCCTATTTGAGAGTCTAAAAATATGAGTATCAACAGCGATAACAGGTTTTTTGAAAATAGTATTTAATATCACATTAGCTGTTTTTCTTCCAACACCAGGAAGATTTTCAAGGCCCTCTCTATCTTGAGGAATTTCCCCAAAGTATTTTTGATTAATAATTTCGCTAGTTTTATGAATATTTTTAGCTTTAGTGCGAAAGAGCCCTATATTTTTAATTAAAGATTCTAATTTTATAATTGATAGTAAACTTATCTTTTCAGCAGTATTAGCTGTTGAAAATAGTTTAATGGTGGATTTATTAACAGAGATATCTGTAGCTTGAGCTGATAAAATTACTGCAATTAAAAGTTCAAAAGGGCTATTATAAATGAGCTCAGTAGAAGGGTTCGGATTATTTTTCTTTAGAAGAGAGAAAATCTTTCTTCTTTTTTCAATGTTCATTCTTAATCTTTTTGATCTATCCAGTTAACTAAAGCAATTAAAAGTGCAAGCCCTAAAAAGGCTCCAGGGGGGAGAATAGCTAAAAGAAAGCCACTATATTGATCAAAGAAATTTATACCAATCCCACTTAAGGATTGCCCAAAAACTAAATCAAAACCTGAGAATAAAGTACCTTGACCTAAAAACTCTCTCATACCACCTAAAATTATCAGAACAAAACATAAGCCTAAACCCATAAACAAACCATCAAAAAAAGAAGGTAGCGTTGGATTTTTTGACGCAAACGATTCAACCCTTGCTAATACAATACAATTAGTGACTATCAGCGGAATAAAAATTCCAAGTGCTTTATATAAAGGCTCAGCGAAAGCATGAATAGATAAATCAACTACAGTTACTAGTGCTGCAATTACCAATATAAATATAGGCACTCTAACTTCATCAGGAACAAATCTCCTAATTGGTGAGATTGAACTATTGGCAATTATCATAACAAACATTGTTGCTAAGCCAAGACTTAAGCCATTTATTACACTAGTGGTAATTGCTAGTGTTGGGCACAATCCTAATAATTGGATTGTTCCAGGGTTTTGTTTCCATAGTCCGTCAATGACAGCTTCTTTAAACATTTATACCCATTTTTAATTTATTTTCTTTAAAATAATTGAGTGCCTCATTTATCGCTTTAGTTACAGCTCTTGCCGTAATTGTTGCTCCTGAAATATAATCAAATTTCCCTTGGTCTTTTTTTACTGCCCATTCTGACTGAGAAGTATTTTCTAATGATGAAAAAGTGAAAATATTAATCCAATTACTTTTAGCTATATCGATATAATCTCCTAGGCCTGGGGTTTCTTGATGTTTTATTACTCTTGTTCCTAAAATGTTACCATTTTTATCAATCCCCACTAAAATTTTTATTTCTCCACTGTAGCCATCAGGAGCTCTTGTTTCTAAAATAACTGCAGTTACTTCATTATTATTTCTTGCTACATAACCCTTTATCATTTCCCTATTTTTTAATCTTTGATTAGGTTTGATATCAATAAAACTATTTATTAAGTCATTATTATAAAGATCCTTTGAGATAACTTGTAAAAGTAATCTTTCTTTTGCTTCTGCTTCACTTTTTAAGATAATTGGATTAGTTTTATTGTGAACAAATTCTAATATTGTAGAAAAAATAATCCCGAAAATTATCATTACTAAAACAGTCCGACCTACTATTTTATTTTTTTTTATAAAATCATTCATGACCAAATACTTTAGGTTGTGTTAATGAGTCAATTAAAGGAACACATATATTCATAAAAATAACAGCGAATGCAATACCTTCAGGGTATCCACCAAATACTCGAATTAGGTAAACTAACAGCGCAACACCAAAAGCGAAGAATATTTTACCTTTTGGAGTTGTTGGGCCGCTTACTGGGTCAGTAATAATAAAAAATGCACATAATAGAGTGCCCCCACTAAACAGATGAATAAATGGTGACAGATATTGACTTGAATCAATTAACCAAAATATAGCAGAGATTAAGGCAAGACTAAGTAAAAAAGTAACGGGTAAGTGCCAAGTAATTATTTTTTTACTCCACATGAAGACTCCACCCAATAAGAAACTAAGGCTAATAATAATTGAGGCATTAAAATATGAATTAATGGGCATTCCGTTAGTAAAATTTAAATCGAAAGGCTTACCTAAAAAAATCTGAGTTTTTATATAATCAAGTGGAGTTGCGCTTGAGACGCTATCAATTATTTCTTTTGTTCCATAAAAAAATATTTGTATTTGTTGCGCTATATTGAAATCTAATAAATGAGAAGCAGGTAATGGCCATTTTGTCATAACAGCAGGAAAAGAAATCAGCAGAACTGCATATCCTACCATTGCAGGGTTAAATAAATTAGAACCTAGACCACCGTAGAAGTGTTTAGCAATAATAATTGTAAAGAGAGTCCCTATAACAATAATCCACCAAGGAGCAATAGATGGTATTGATAAGGCTAACAAACTAGCAGCTACCACAGCACTCCCGTCAGTAATAAATAATTTAACAGGTAAATTTCTTATTTTTAGGACAAAGTACTCAGAAATAAGAGCAGTAATAATTGCAATAGTTAGATTTAAAAGTACCCCAATACCAAAAAAGAATATATAAGCCAATACTCCTGGCAGAAGAGCGAACATTACTAGCATCATAACCAAAGTTACAGTTGGAGCTTTTTGGACAAATGGTGATTGTTGGTTAAACATTATTTAATTTTCTCATTATCTTTTATGCGATTCATTGCAGCTGCAATTTCCGCCCTTTTTTCTTCTATTAACTTTGATTTCTCCTCACTGGTATTTTCAGCCTTACGTTGCGCATTTCTTTCTGCACGCTCTTTTTTCTCTCTCTCTAATCTTAATATTCTAAAATCATTTCTTTCTCGGGCAATATCAGCCTCTTCTTTTGCTATAGATTGAGCAATAATTTCACTCTTAGCATATCTATAAAATTGAACGAGTGGAATATTACTTGGGCATACATATGAGCAACACCCACACTCTATACAATCAAATAAATTATAGTTTTGTGCTTTTTCAAATTGATCTGATTTTGAAAACCAAAATAACTCTTGAGGCTGTAATAAAACAGGACAAGCCTCAGCACATTTAGCACACCTAATACATGGTAGTGGCTCTTTCTTGGCTTCAATCATTTCCGGTTCAGCGCTGATTACACAATTCATAGTTTTAGTAACTGATACATCAATCGATGGTAGTTTAAAGCCCATCATGGGGCCACCCATAATAAAAGTATTATTTCTTATTTTTTGACCGCCTGTATCTTGTATTAAAGATTGAAGTGGTGTGCCAAATAATACTTCATAATTTCGAGGTTCTTTTATATTTCCTGTAATTGTTACAATACGACTTAATGAAGCTTCGCCGTGCACAATAAATCTATAAATAGCAACAATAGTTGCCACATTAAACATTTGAATGCCGTATTCTGACGATCTTTTTTCTTTAGATATTTTTATTCCATTTATTAAAAAAATAAGTCTTTTAGCATCCCCACTTGGATAAATAGTAGGGACAACTTTAATATGCACACTAGATTCTTTTATGATTAAATCAGAAATAATCTTATATGCTTCCGGCTTATTATCTTCAATGCCTATTATTGTTTGTTTGGCACCTAATAATGATTGAACTAACTTAATACCTTTAATTAAATCATTTCCACGCTCTCTCATTAACATATCGTCACATGTAATATATGGTTCGCATTCAGCTGCATTTATAATTAAAGTATTAATTGGGCTATTGCGGTTGTTACCTAGCTTAAGATGACTAGGAAATGCAGCTCCACCCAAACCAACAATTCCAGAATTTAGTAATAATTTAATTGTTTTCTCTATACCAAGCTTTTTCCAATTAACTGGCGCTTTCTTTATCCATTGATCTTTGTTATCAGGAATTAATGTGACACAAAAATCTGGTAATCCGGAGGGGTGGGGAATTAATAATTTTTCTACGGATTTAATTTTTCCAGAAGTTGGTGCATGGATAGCTGCCGATATATTCCCATCAGCTTCTGCAATTAATTCTCCTTTTAAAACTTGATCACCGACTTTTACTTTTAATTTGGGCATATTACCAATATGCTGTCTTAGAGGAAGTCTTAGCTCTGATGGTATCGGTAAGCATTTAATGGAGTTTTTTGTTGAAATATCTTTTTTGGGGTTAGTTTGAATGCCACCATTAAATTTAAATATTTTATCTAATAATTTCAATGATTAACCTTTGTTTTTGAAGTCGAAATTGAATATACGGGATATTTCCATTTCCAATTCTCAGCATTTTCTTCTATTGACTCCATAGTAATGCAATCTACCGGGCAAGGAGGTAGGCACAACTCACAGCCAGTGCATTCTTTTTCAATAATTGTGTGCATTTGTTTGGCTGCTCCAAGAATTGCATCCACTGGGCATGCTTGAATACACAGGGTGCATCCAATGCAGGTATCCTCATCAATAAATGCAATTGCTTTTGGTTTAGTTGTCCCATGTGATTCATTAAGAGGTTTATATTCAACTCCCATTAACTCTGCAAGTGCACGGACACCTGCTTCTCCACCAGGAGGACACTGATTAATATCGGCTTCTCCTTTTGCAATTGCAGTAGCATAGGGCTTACATCCAGGGTAATTGCATTGACCGCATTGTGTTTGCGGTAAGATAGAGTCAATTTTTTCAATGATTGGATCCCCTTTCACTTTAAATTGCACCGATGAAAAGCCAAGAACCAGACCAATAATGACAGCTAGAAATAATATTATTAATATTGAGGTTAACATTATTTGTCGAGTCCAATAAAGCCCATAAAAGCTAAACTCATTAGTGCCGCGGTTATCATAGAGATTGCACTGCCTTTAAAGGGTTGAGGAATATGTGCGCCTTCTAATCTTTCTCGGGTGGATGAAAAGAGAATAAGTACAAAAGAAAAGCCTAATGCGCCACCAAAACCAAAAACAGCTGATTCAAGAAGGGTATGGCTAGCCTGAGCATTTAGTAATGGAATACCTAATACTGCGCAGTTTGTAGTAATTAGAGGTAAAAATATCCCAAGCATTTTATATAAAATAGGAAAGTTCTTCTCCATTAACATTTCCGTAAATTGAACAACGGCAGCTATAACCACAATAAATGTTAATGTTCTTAAATAAACAAGATCATTAGGTTCAAGAAGATAGTGATTGATAGCCCAACTAGTCATTGAGCCAATAGTTAAAACAAACGCCGTAGCTGCAGACATGCTAATGGATGTTTCAAGTTTCTTAGAAACGCCCATAAATGGACAAAGACCAAGAATTTTAGTGAGCACTATGTTATTAACAAGGACTGTACTAATTATGATCAAAAGGTAATTATTTAACATATTTTTAAATTATAGAGGATTAATATCTCCTAAGTCTGTCTTTTAAGTATAAAATTATTGAAACTATAACAATATTTTAATATGATAAAAAAGAATAATAAATTATTTAATTATATTATTTAGCTATATATATAAAAATAGATAAAAATCATATTGTTTGATGTTTCTAGTAGAATATAAATTATTTTTTGATCAATGGAATTAATTATGTTTCAAGGCAGTATCGTTGCATTAGTGACTCCAATGAACTCTGATGGTTCAGTCGATATAGGTAACTTTAGAAACCTACTTGATTTCCATATAGAAAATAAAACTGATGGAGTTGTTGTGTTGGGTACTACAGGGGAATGTCCTACAATTGATTTTGACGAACACACCTTTTTAATAAAAGAAGCAGTTTCACATATAAATGGGAAAATCCCAGTAATAGCTGGAACAGGTGCTAACTCGACTAAAGAGGCAATATTTTTAACACAATCAGCAAAAGAGGTGGGCGCAGATGCATGCTTATTAGTTACCCCTTATTATAATAAGCCAAATCAGAAAGGTTTATTTGAGCATTATAAAGCTATCAATGATGCAGTTGATATACCACAAATACTATATAATGTTCCATCTAGAACGAGTTGCGATTTAGAAAATGAGACTGTTATTTCTTTAAGTCAGCTTTCAAATATAATTGGAATAAAAGATGCGACTGGAGAATTAGGGCGTATTGATTTCTTAAAAGAAAAAGTTAAAAATAATTTTATTTTTATTAGTGGTGATGACCTTTCTTTTCTAGAATATATTGGCAGAGGAGGGCATGGTGTAATTTCTGTAACAGCAAATGTAAAACCAGACTTAATGCATAATATTTGCCATAGTATTTTAAATGGAGACATTGAAAAATCAAAAGCTATGAATCAACAATTGGATAAGCTTCATAAAGCTATGTTTGTTGAATCTAATCCAATCCCTGTAAAATGGCTTTTGAGTTATTTAGGATTAATCAACCAGGGTATTAGGCTTCCTTTGGTTGAGCTTGATAAAAAATACCAAACAAATCTTATTAAAATCTTTGAAGCTATTAAATGAAGAATATTTTCTTACTCTTATTATCTTTCTTACTAATATCATGTGCTGATTTTGATATAACGGATAACGAAGTTGTAGAAGCAATTACCCAACCAGATTATGTAAGCTCATCAAGAGCAAAAAAGCTCGATGTACCTCCAGATTTAAGTGATATTGAGAGTAATACTCAATTTGGCGTCCCTGGCGAAGCCGTTTCCTATAAAGACTATGAGGATGCAAAAAAGGTAGGATACAAGGAGGTTAAGGTTCTCCAAAATCCTGAGGGTATGACAATTGTTAAATCCGGAAACCTAAGGTGGCTGGTTGTCTCTGAGACCCCTGAAAACTTATGGCCTGCTTTGGAAAGTTTTTGGCAGGAATTAGGTTTTGGCATCAAAGTTTTAAACAGGCGTACAGGTGTTATGGAAACAGAATGGATCAAGTCATCAAAATTAAAAGTTGATACTAATAAAGGTTTGGCTAGTAGGTTTGATGCATGGTTAGACGGCCTATCAAATTTGGCTGATAGAAGAAAATTTAGAACTCGACTTGAGAATGGAGTAAAGGAAGGGACTACCGAGATTTATGTTTCCCAAAGAAGTATCGTTGGCATGGATCAAGAGGCAAAAGATAGGATTAAGAGAATGAAAGAGGGATCCTACTCAACGGATCTATATAAAATTGAAGAATATATTCCAAGCGGGGAAGAAGAGGCAAAAGATATTACAGAGAAGCTGCAAAAAGAACTGAATATGGATGAACATGAAATTAATGCAGAGATACTTAGGAGGTTGATGACCAAACTGGGGATGACTGATTTTGATGCAAAACAGAGGCTTGCAAACCCAGTTGAAAAGAAAAAAGCAACATTAGTTGAAAATAAACGAGGAAACTATTTATTACTGAATGATCCTTATGATCGTTCTTGGAGGCGCTTATCTTTGGCTTTAGATATTATTGGCTTTGTGACAGAGGATAAAAATAGATCTGAAGGTATTTTTTATGTGAAATACAAAGATTTAGAGCTTGAAGGCCCAAAGAAAAAAAATAAAGGGTTGATTGATAAATTAGCATTCTGGGAAGATGACGAAGAAGAAGCGCAAAGAATAAAGGAAGAAGAAGAAGCATTAAATAATTTAGATGAAACTGAGAAAACTGAGGTTATAGAAGACAAGTCATTAACAGAAAAAATTATGAGTCTCTGGGGGTCTGATGATGAAAAAGGTCTTGGAAAGAATGAAAGGAGATATCGTATAAGAATTAAAGAGGATCAAGGTGGTGCAAGAGTATTTATGGATTATCCAAATGGTAAATTAAATAATACAAAAACAGCTAAGAGTATTTTAAATATTATTTATGAGCATTTAAGGTAGAAGATTTCTTGATATCTGCCCTAGTAAAAAAAGCTAAAATTATATTATGTACAATATAATTCGATTTTTCTTATTTCTTTTTAATCCGGAATTTGCTCATCATTTAGTAATGAAGTCACTAAAAATAGCTAATTGCTTTGGATTATTAACTTTAGTTTCAAAAAAAATTCAATGTAAACCAAGAGTTATTATGGGCCTTAAGTTTAATAACCCAGTTGGTTTGGCAGCAGGGCTGGATAAAAATGCTGAATACATTGATTGTTTATCAAACCTTGGGTTTGGGTTTATTGAGGTTGGAACTGTTACACCAAAACCTCAACCAGGTAATTCAAAGCCTAGATCGTTTAGATTAACAAAAGAAGAAGGAGTTATAAATAGATTTGGTTTTAATAATGATGGTATTGATAAGGTCATAGAAAATATTCAAAAATCAAAATTTAACGGTATTTTAGGTATTAATATTGGAAAGAATTTTGATACACCAATTAATAAAGCTGTTAACGATTATCTAGTATGTTTTCGAAAATCATATTTATATGCTAGCTATATTGTATTAAATGTTTCTTCTCCAAATACTAAAAATCTCCGAAAATTGCAAGAAGGTGAGAATTTGGAAGAATTACTTAAAGAAATAAAGGAAGAGCAAAAAAAACTATATAAAAAATATGGTAAATACGTACCTTTTTTGCTTAAAATTTCTCCTGACAATACAAATTCACAACTCTTGTTTATTTGTAAATTATTAATCAAGTATAAAATCGATGGTGTAATAGCGACGAATACAACTCTTTCAAGGACTGAAGTTAGTAAGTCTAAGAAGCGAAATGAGTCAGGAGGATTGTCTGGACTGCCTTTAAGAGCAAGATCTTTAAAGACCTTAAAATTTTTAAAATTAAATCTTGGTGGTAAAGTTCCTATTATTGGGGTTGGTGGTGTTATGTCTGGAGGAGATGGTAAAGAGAAAATAGATAATGGAGCAGATTTAATTCAAATATATTCTGGTTTAATCTTTAAGGGACATAAATTGATTCATGAACTATGTAGAGCAATTAAATAACTTAAAATCAAGACCATATTTATTCTCATATAGAAGATGCCCATATGCTATGAGAGCAAGAATGGCTCTTGTAGAGTCTAATATTGAATTTGATATCTATGAAATATCCCTTAAAAATAAACCTGATGAAATGCTCTTTATTAGCTCAAAAGGGACAGTTCCTGTTCTAAGATTAAATGAATTAGTTTTGGATGAAAGTTTAGAGATAATGAAATGGGCTTATCAGAATAGTAAATCAAATCAATTGAGGTTATTAGGGCCACGAGATAAAGAAGTAGCAGATGAATTAATTAAATTAAACGACGGTAAATTTAAAGTATCTTTAGATTGTTATAAGTATTTTGAGAGATATCCAGATAAATCAAAGGTAGAGCATCGAGAAAGTTGTTATTTTTTCTTAGAGATTTTAGAAAAGAGATTAGGAAGTACCACTTTTTTAATTAGTGATGAAAGAACCTTTGCCGATATATCTATTTTTCCATTTATCAGACAGTTTATGAATGTTGATAAAGCTTGGTTTGATAATTCAGAGTATAAAAAAATCAGAAAATGGTTAATATCACTTATAGAAAGTGATTTATTTAAGAAAGTGATGGTAAAACCTAATATATAGTTAAGCTGATATTTTTTCTTTATTTTTGAAGTTTAAAATAATTTTATTAGCTTCATCAATATCAATTTCAACTTCACCACCATTTACAAGTTTTCCAAATAAAAGTTGGTCAGCTAAAGCTTTTCGGATTGTATCCTGGATAAGTCTCGCCATAGGTCTTGCTCCCATTTGAGGATCAAATCCAGTTTTAGCTAAATAATCTTTTAATTTTTTTGTAAAAGTAGCATCTACTTTTTTATCATGCAATTGGTTTTCAAGCTGAATTAAGAATTTATCAACAACCTTAAGAATAATATTATTATCTAATGCACTAAATGATACGATAGCATCAAGCCTATTCCTAAACTCCGGAGAAAATATTTTTTTGATTTCTATTTGTTCATCACCAGCCTTTTCATTATGAGTAAAACCAAAATCTAGTTTAGATAAAGCCTCAGCCCCCGCATTTGTTGTCATAATAATCGTAACATTTCTAAAGTCAGTTTTTCTTCCATTACTATCTGTAAGTGTGCCATTGTCCATTATCTGAAGAAGTATATTGATAATATCTGGGTGAGCTTTTTCAATTTCGTCTAATAATAAAACAGCATGAGGTGTTTTATTAACTTGTTCTGTTAATAAACCGCCGTTATCATATCCAACATAACCAGGGGGAGCACCAATTAGTTTTGATATTGAATGCCTTTCAATAAACTCGCTCATATCAATACGAATCAATTCAATTCCAAGCGTGTAAGCTAGTTGTTTGGCAACTTCAGTTTTTCCGACGCCAGTAGGACCGCTAAAAAGAAAGCTACCAATAGGCCTACTTTCTGGACCCAGTCCACTCCTCGCCATTTTAATTGCTGATGAAAGAGAGTTAATCGCCTTATCCTGTCCAAAAATAACTGCTTTCAAATCTCGCTCTAGTGTTTTAAGTGAATTTCGATCATCTTTGTTAATATTTTTTGCTGGTATTCTCGCGACCTTAGAAATTACATCTTCTATTTCCTTAGTCCCAATTACTTTCTTTTTCTTAGTTTGTGGAAGTATTTTTTGTGCTGCACCCGCTTCATCAATGATATCAATAGCTTTATCTGGGAGTTGTCTATTATTAATAAATTTTTCGGAAAGCTCAACTGCACTAATTATTGCATCAGTTGAAAATTTCACATTATGATGTTCTTCAAAGTGAGATTTTAAGCCCTTAAGAATTGTAATAGTTGTTTGAACATCAGGTTCTTCTATATCTATTTTTTGAAATCTTCTGGTTAATGCATGGTCTTTTTCAAAAACTGACCTATATTCTTGGTAAGTTGTAGCGCCAATACATTTTATTTGACCATTTGCTAGAGCAGGTTTCAACAAGTTTGAAGCATCTAAAGTCCCACCACTAGCAGATCCAGCACCAATAATCGTATGAATTTCATCAATAAATAGAATTGAATCTCTTTCTTCATTAAGTTGTTTTATTACAGTTTTTAGACGTTGTTCGAAATCACCTCGGTATTTAGTTCCAGCAATTAATGCTCCTAAGTCAAGCGAGTATATTGTTTTATTTTGAAGGACTTCGGGAATATCTTTCTCAACAATCTTTTTTGCTAACCCTTCAGCTATTGCAGTTTTACCTACCCCAGCCTCACCGACTAGTAATGGATTATTTTTTCTTCGTCTACATAAAATTTGAACAACACGCTCAATTTCCATTTCACGACCAATTAAAGGATCAATTTTATTTTCAGCTACCAATTTATTAAGATTAATCGTGTAACTTTCTAGATTTTTATTTGTTTTAATTTCTGAATCAGTTTCTTCACTAATTGATTCTTTATTTTCTATTTCAGTTACTTTTGATATTCCATGGGCTATAAAGTTGACTACGTCTAGTCTAGCAATACCCTGCTGATGAAGGAAATAAACTGCATGAGAGTCCTTTTCCCCAAATATGGCAACTAAAACATTTGCGCCTGTAACTTCTTTCTTTCCAGAAGATTGAACATGGAGCATTGCTCTTTGAATGACTCTTTGAAAGCCAAGTGTTGGCTGAGTATCAACATCATCACTTCCGGAAACAATAGGCGTATGTTCCTCAATGTGACCAGAAATATCAGAGCGTAATTTATTAATTTTTGCACCACAAGCATTTAAAACTTCTGATGCTGATGGATTATCAAGCATAGCCAATAAAAGATGTTCAACAGTAATCAGCTCGTGCCTTTTTTGTCGAGCATCCATAAATGCCATGTGAAGACTAACTTCTAATTCTTGTGCAATCATAAATTAAACTATATCTTTTCTATAATACATTGCAAGGGGTGTTGCGATTCTTTTGCTAAATTTAATACTTGATTCATTTTAGTTTCCGCTATCTCAAATGGATACGTACCACAAATACCTATTCCCTCCGTATGTATTTGAAGCATTATCCGTGTAGCATCATCATGAGTTTTATTAAATACTTTCTGGATAACACTTGAAACAAATTCCATTGGGGTAAAATCATCATTTAAAATAATTACCTTATATATACTAGGAAGTTTTGGCTTAACCTTTTCTGGTTTTAATTTAAGACCTTCTGCGTTATCACTTCGTTCCATTTTTAAATTTTACTTTTCTTTATATTTTTATAAATTTTGACACTTTTTACATTCTTATTCTGTGCATTAATTATCTGGAAAGTAATATTACTTATCTTAAAGCTTGTATTAGGTTCTGGAATATCTTCAAAAAACTCTAGAATTAATCCATTTAAAGTTTTAGGGCCTTGAATTGGTAAATTAAGAGTTAGTTTTTTATTAAGCTCTCTAATAGAAATTCCTCCATCTACAATCCAACCATTTTCATCAAAAATTATTTTTGATGATTTTGAAGGTAACTCAATATTAAATTCTCCAATAATTTCTTCAAGAATATCTTCAAGAGTAACTAAACCTATAAATTCCCCATGCTCATTTACAATTAACCCAATTTTTTCTTGGTTATCCTGAAATTTTTGTATTTGCTTATATATTGTAGTTCCTGATGGAATAAAATAAGGTGGATCTATTAGAGCAAATAATTCATCTTGCTTTAAAGCCTGCATATTCTCTTTAATATATAGCTTAAATAATTTATTGATATCTAAAACACCATGTATTTCTTCATTACCTTCTTTTTTAACTAGAATTCTATTGTGATGAAAGTTTTCTATTTTTTCTAAAATATCTTCAATAGATTGACCTAAGTTAATAGATTCAATATTTGTATGCGGCATCATAATCTCATCAATGGCCACTTTTTCAAGGTCTATTAAATTTAATAATAAAGACTTATTTTTATTTGGTATGAATTGTCCTGAATCACTGATAATACTTTTTAATTCATCCATGGTTATTAAATTATTTTGAGTAAAATTCATTTTAATATTAAAAATTTTTAATATGCCTAGAACAAATATATTAACAAAAAGAACTATTGGGTAGAGAACTTTTAATAGAGGGTAAAGTAAAAAGCTACATGATAACGCTAATCTTTCCGGGTGTGCGGCAGCAATGACTTTTGGAGAAATCTCACTAAAAATTAAAATTAAAAATGTTGTGATTAATGTACCTATCATGATAATAATTTCTTGATCTCCATATAATTGAACAGCAATTACAGTTACCAAAGTTGCAGCGGCCGCATTCGAAAAGTTATTGCATAGTAAAATTACACTTAATAATTTGTCTGTTTCTTGAAGAAGTTTTGTGGCCAGTTTTGCACCAGTATTACCACTTTTGGCTAAGTGTTTTAGACGATATCTGTTTATAGACATTAGACTTGTTTCAGAAATAGAGAAAAAGGCCGATACTATTAAGAGTATAGCTAAGAGAATAATTTGATTTGTAAGTGAGAAATTAAACACTGTGAGTATTTATAATTCTGGGTTTTTCTGCTTTCTTTCTGGATTAGAAATTGCTAAATTAGTTTGATTGGTTCCAAGCCACATCGCCATAGGACAGCCCACCATAATTGAAGAGTAAATACCAAATAATATACCTATGGTTAAGGCTAATGCAAAATTATGCAGTATTTCACCTCCAAAGATTAACATTGAAATTACAACAGTTTGTGTTGATAAGTGGGTCATGATGGTTCGTGACATAGTTCG
>Ga0209403_10003162_pt1 | contig 18902 bp, 19 predicted proteins | sample ArcticOcean_MG_C_8_FD_187440 | JGI IMG/M metagenome (GOLD analysis project Ga0209403, IMG submission 187440) | Marine microbial communities from western Arctic Ocean - ArcticOcean_MG_CB11_86 (SPAdes) (version 2) | ecosystem: Environmental > Aquatic > Marine > Oceanic | place: Arctic Ocean... | reverse complement strand
AAGCCTTGAATATTCCGAAGCCTCCGATGACGTCCAGGGCTTGGTCTACTACCTTCCAGCAGCTTTCGACAGACTTATATTTGGCATCAACCTTCCGAAGGGTTCATTAGAGCCAACGGTTTGGCCGAAAGTTACAATGCTTGTACGTTACTGTCTACAGACCGGGTCGCCAAATCGGGACTGTACTAACGAGCCAAAACCTAGAAGGCTTCATCGATATTTCCTATAACACCACCTGAAAATATAGCACTTCCACCACAACACCGGCCTTCACGCGCTTGGTTTTTCTGCACAATCTCCACTTATTCCAGCATCTTCGGCGAAACGAAAAAATCTGTACCGTAAAATAAGGTGCATATCAACGAAATCCCGCATATAATTAATAAGTTGCGCTGTTTCATACCCGCCGGTCGCGAAAAATATTTCGTTTATCTGGCCACAGAAATGGTCCAATACTAGATAGCTAGATAGACAAAATTCAGACCACACAGTATGTATTAGGGCCAATTACCGAGCCCACTTTGAACTGGAGAGGAATGGAACAGCCCACGAATCAAAAAATAAGAAACCTTGCCATAATAGCGCATGTTGACCACGGGAAAACAACGCTAGTTGACGCACTGCTGAAGCAAGGGGACGTATTCCGCAGCAACCAGCAAGTTGGCGAGCTCATAATGGACACCAACCCTCTCGAACGTGAGCGCGGAATCACAATTCTGTCCAAGAACACGGCAGTGACTTTTAAAGGTGTGAAGGTCAATATCATCGACACCCCGGGTCACGCTGATTTCAGCGGAGAAGTCGAGCGGATCATGAATATGGCAGATGGCTGTCTACTTTTGGTGGACGCCGTTGACGGCCCCATGCCTCAGACCCGCTACGTACTGAAGCAGGCCCTAGAGCAAAATGTAAAGCCTATGGTCGTAATCAACAAGATAGACCGACCAGAGTCTCGGGTTGAAGAAGTCGAGAGCCTTGTACAGGACCTCTTCCTTGAGTTGGCGATTACGGCAGACCAACTGGACTACCCGGTGCTCTACGCCTCTGCGCGAAATGGCTACGCTGTCAAGAAGTTAGAAGACGAGCGGGAAGACCTTACGCCCCTGCTAGACGCAATCCTGGAAACCATACCTGCTCCTGAAGCGGACCCTGATGGCCCTCTTCAGATGCTAGTGGCCGCCCTTGACTACGACAACTACATCGGCCAGGTAGCTATTGGCCGTGTATTCCGGGGAAAGCTCAGCACAGGAGATATGATCTCTCACATCGGCGGAGACGGCGAGATCACCAATCACAGGATAGAAAAGCTTTTTACGTTCTATGGTCTGGACAAGATTGAAATACAAGAAGGTACAGCCGGAGATATTGTTGCCTTGGCCGGTGTAAGCAATCTTTCCATCGGCGACACAATAGCGTCTGTAGAGCAACCTGATGCTCTGCCTAGAATAGATGTCGAAGAGCCGACGGTAATGATGACTTTCGGCGTAAATACCTCACCTTTCGTGGGTAAAGAGGGTTCCTACTGCACCTCCCGAATGCTTTACGATAGGCTGCAGCGCGAACTGCTAACCAATGTGAGTTTGCGCGTTCAACGTACCGATAGCGCAGAGGAGTTCTTGGTATCGGGCCGTGGTGAGCTTCATCTGTCGATTCTTGTTGAGACCATGAGACGCGAGGATTTCGAGTTTCAGGTCTCCCGACCAGAACCAGTGACAAAGATCGTAGACGGTCGAGTTCATGAGCCATATGAGATGCTTACTATAGACACCAAGTCGGACTACATTGGTGTATTAACTGAGGACCTTTCAGGACGCCTTGCGCAGCTTACCGATATGAAGACGGACGGCGATGGCAATGTGCGGTTGGAGTACAAGATACCGACTCGGGGCCTAATAGGCTTCAGGTCGCAATTCTTGCGGTCCACCCGAGGCAACGGCGTAATGAGCAGCCTTTTCACCGAATATGAGCCAATGGTCGGCGAGGTCAAAGGTGTGGATTCCGGTGTGATGATAGCCTCGCAGTCCGGTGTGGCCGTAATTAACGGCCTGCAGAACGCCCAGGTACGAGGCGGAACTTTCATTGAGCCGAGTACGCCAGTATACGAAGGCATGATTGTGGGAGTGCACCCCAGGGTAGAGTCTATCGAAATAAACGTCTGTAAAGAAAAGAAGCTGACCAACGTTCGCTCATCGACTTCAGACATTACGGTGCGACTAAGTCCTACGATTAAAATGAGCCTTGAAGAGGCTCTGGAGTTCATCGCGTCAGATGAGCTTGTAGAGGTCACGCCTCAGAACTACAGACTTCGCAAGAAGGAATTATCAACCTTGGCGCGACACCGTTCGCGGCGAACTGGCTCCCGAGCCAAGGCGAAGGCTACGTAGTCCCGCACAACCTATAGGCTAACGTGCAACAGGTCTGGCGACAGACATGAATTGGAGGCAGACGCTCATGCTCCAAACGTTGTCCGACATGCTGAGAGAATCCTCGGTAAGTTCTCTTCACAGCCAGCCCTGTTGTTCAAACCAGGATTTCGTTACCTGGTCACAACCTAACAGGAACTATGGGAAGCCAGCGGTCGCGTTGCCACTTTACTGCAGAATAGGGGCGTCAAAAAGGGCGATAGGGTCATCATCTGCGGCCCCAACTGTCCACAATGGGTATTCGGATTTTTCGGATGTGTCCGGGCGGGTGCCATAATTGTCCCCATTGATATAAGGTCCACTCAGGACTTTTTAACCCATGTGGCCAGCCAGTCCAAGCCCATTTTGGCAATTACCTCTAGCATGCCTGCTTTTGATACCAGCCATATAGGCGTTAGCGCCGTGCATTTCGAGGACTTGGACGAGCGGACCTATCAGCTTCCCCAGCCAGAACCGGTGCCGCTAGCTCCCGAAGACCTGGTGGAGATCATGTACACCTCGGGGACCACCGGAGATCCCAAAGGCGTCATGCTCAATCATCGCAACCCGTTAGCCAACCTAGACTCCATTCAGCAGATCATACCCAATGCCCGCAAGCACAGACTGCTATCCCTTCTCCCCTTAAGCCACATGTTCGAGCAGATGGGCACCATGTTGGTCTGGCTTAGTGGTGGTGCGAATATCACCTTCGCTATCAGCCGTCAGCCCACAATTCTGTTCAAGATTATGCAAGGGCGAAAAGTCACCATGATGCTCCTGGTTCCGCAGGCGTTGGAACTCTTCATGAACGGCATACAGTCCGAAGTTGAACGCCTGGGCAAGACGGCGACGTGGCACCGCTCTTTAGCGTTGGCGCGACGGCTTCCTCATTTAATGCGCCGGCTGATATTCAAACGGGTACACGCTCGTTTTGGTGGTAAGCTACAACACATCATCTCCGGTGGCGCAGCCCTGGACGCCGAGATTGGTCAGCGGTGGAATCTTATCGGCGTAAGAGTACTTCAAGGCTACGGCGCTACTGAGGCCTCACCCGGCATAAGCTCCCATACGCTCAAGAATCCCAAGTTCGATTCCGTAGGCCGTCCCCTGCCCGGTGTTTCTGTACGCATTGTCGAAGATGGCGAGATCCAGATCAGCGGCGATAACATAACCTCCGGTTACTGGGAGGCCCCTGACCACACCGCTGAGGCATTCGACGGCAAGTGGTACAAGACCGGCGATATGGGCAATGTGGACGACGACGGCTACCTGCACATCATGGGACGCAAGAAGGACATGGTAGTGCTGCCAAATGGCCAGAACGTCTTCCCGGACGACATCGAGTCCGAGCTTCGGCTGGAGCCTACCATCACAGATGCGACCGTAGTCGGAGTGGCGGGCGCGTCGGGACAAGAGCTCCACGCTGTCCTTGTAATGGGTGCCATACGGAGCGTCAGAGGCGATTGCTTCTGTGAACCAGCGAATGGCCGAGCATCAGCAGATCAGAGGGTTCACCATCTGGCCTGACGAGGACTTCCCTCGCACTCATACCCTGAAGGTGAAAAAGAACGATCTACTCGAATACCCATCGAATTTGGCCAGCGGGACCTCAGAGGCGGCCGCCCCTGAAGGCTCACGCGACACATCCGCTCAGGTTAACCTGGTAAGCCTTCTAGCCAGGGTCTCTGGCGCTCTGGTCTCAGAAATTACGCCAGACATGACCATAGGAGGTAGCCTGGGCCTAGACTCTCTGGGCCGAGTCGAGCTTCTGTCGTCAGTTTAGCAGGAGTTGGGAGTCTACATCGATGAGACCCGGTTGATGTCGGCCACAACCGTAGCGGAGCTGGAAGACATGCTGGAGTCTCAATGGCTGGCCACTGCCGTTCTTCCGACGTTCTACAAGTGGCCTATCGCAAGGTGGTTCGTGTGGATAAGGGAATTTTTGCATCAGCTCCTGCTCTTCCCCACCCTCACGAGAATGTACAAGGTGACCAGTAGCGGCGTGGAAAATCTTGATACCTTAAATGGGCCATCAATGTTTGCAGCCAACCACAACCCAATTCAGTGGGACAGCCTGATTATCACAAAGGTGACGCCTCGCAAATATCGGCGTCAACTATCCTTTGCAGCTGCTGCCGGGATAACTTTTGGAAAGAAGTGGCTAGGCGCAACGGCTGCCGTCGTAGCAAACGCCTTCCCTCTGTCCCGCGACACAGCCATTCGAGCTAGCTTGGAGCACCTTGGGCGCATGATGGATACCGGCTGGAACGTCGTCATCTTTCCCGAGGGCAACCAGCAGATTGGCAAGCCCATGCTACCGTTCCAAAGCGGCACCGGGCTGCTTTGTGTCGAATCCAACACTCCTGTGGTCCCTGTCGGACTGACCTGTACCAAAACAGGAAAGGGCAACAAGTGGTTCCCTATCCGCGAGCATGTCACCGTGCAGTTCGGCGAGCCAATCACTTTTGCCCCCGGCACGTCGTACGAGGAGGCCATGAGGGTGATCGAAGTCGCCGTAAACAAGCTTCACTTGTCAGGCGCCCAGGTTAACTCATAAGCCGCTCAGTTAGCCGGTTCTTGGCTTATTGTGGCCTGCTCCATTACTAAGCTAAAATAGCGTTGCGCATTTTGGTCCTGCTTGAATTGCCCAACCGTATTTTCTGATACTTACTGGACGGGATTTTCTCTTTCAGGCCGGGACTCTGGCATAGCGCTCATTCCACAGATTCGAGGATATTAACAACAATGGCATTACGTATAAGCAACATGGTTGGAAACGGCACCCAGGGCTACGCAGGCGACGGAGGTCGAGCGACTTCCGCCCTTATGGACAATCCGTTTCACGTGGATTTCGATCCCGAGCAGCGTTACCTGTACATAGCGGACTGCTTCAATTACAGAATTCGTCGGGTAGAAGTGGAGAGCGGCGAAATTGTCACCTTCGCCGGAAACGGGACGCAAGGCCACACCGGTGACGGCGGACCTGCCGCTGAGGCGAGCATAGACGAGGTCTATGCGCTTCAAGTAGCCCCAAACGGCGACGTATACCTTCTTCAGCGATTCAATCCCGCTATCAGGAAGGTCGACGCCTCAACGGGCATTATCACGACAGTCGCGGGCAATGGGACCGTCGGTTACAGCGGCGACGGCGGACCTGCCACTGAGGCCCAGATGCGGGAGCCCAACGACTGTGTTCTTGACGGCAACGGAGGTCTGCTCATCGCAGACATCCAGGACCAGCGCATTCGCAGGCTAGACCTGAGTTCGGGCATTATGACTACCTTCGCTGGCACAGGCGAAAAAGAGCACACCGGTGACGGTGGCCAGGCATCTGAGGCTGGCATATTTGGTGCCAGGGCTGTGTGCGCCGACGGCAATGGCAACGTGTATATCTGCGAGCGCGAAGGTGGCTCCCTGCGCAAGGTAGACTCGTCAGGTATCATTACTCTCATTGCTGGCAACGGCGAAAAAGGCTACTCAGGGGACGGTGGTCCTGCAATCGACGTCGTTTTCAACGGACCTAAGGCCATTCGATGTGACAGCAAAGGCAACGTGCTCATTGTCGATACAGAGAACCATGCCATTCGAAGGCTGGACCTATCCACGGGCATAATCGACACGGTTGCAGGCGGACATAGAGGCGCTGAGGGTGACGGCGAGGACGCCTTGAAGGCGGGCCTGGCGAGGCCTCACGGTATCGTGACAGATAAAGACGACGCCATGTACATTGCAGACAGCGAGAACCACCGGGTACGAGTGGTCAAGTAAATAATAAATCGCCTGGCTTTCCCTTTCAGGCTAGCCAGGCGATTAGAAATTCCGTTACTGACTATGCGTCCTGGTTTGCGGTCTCCGCATTGGCTGAGGCTGCAGCTTCCTTCATAACGCCGGACATGAGTACATAAGCCTCAGTCCAAGCCGCCTTAACTTCCCTGGTGAAGGCTTCTCCCAGACCCGTCTCCAGGGTCCAGAACAGCGCTCCTCCAACGGTGTCATAATGCTCATCCTCCACGCCATAATTATGATGGCGCATACCCAATACCTTTAGAACTGGTACCTGGACGTCCAGCTTGGTCAACCCGTGGACTGCCAGGTTGATCGTATTCTTGAGTTTCCTGCCCTGCTCTTCAGTCTCGATCTCAAACAAGGCTTGGGCTGAAGGATCCATCTCAAATAGCTTGCCATAGAAAAGTTCGGCGGCCTTGTCCGAAATAGGTAAAATCTTCTCCCAGCTATCTTGCACCAGTTTAATCTGCTCAGGCTCCACGAGAATTCTCCTTCCTACTATTGCATCCTGTTTTAATGTCTACGTTAAAATTGGACAATTGATTACACTCTTGAAACGAGTTCTGCGCGTCTATTTGGTGGGTTAGAGTACTGAATTTGCAGACGAGTTTGACTCTTTGACCAGTCTATACCAGAGTGATAAACTTGCTGCCGCCGACACTTAATTACGGCCTTCAATCTGGAAGGCAATCAATACAGGGAGATAATATGAATCTACTAGTGCTATCAGGCGGTCCTCACCCTTATGAGGAGTCCACACCTTTACTGGATGGCATTCTAAAAGGGGCCGGACATCAGTACGAGATAACCGAGGATGCCAGTGTTCTGGCCGATACAGGCCGTATGGCCGGCTTCGATGCCCTGATCTTCAACACGAAACGCGACGGCGATATGACGATGACCGAGGCCGAGCGCTCAGGTATGACAGAGTACATTAGCGGTGGCAAAGGTTTCGTATGCATACATATTGCTGGCGCAGCTCCAAAGGAATGGCAGGAGTACTATGACATCACAGGCGGAGGCTGGATCTCAGGAGAAAGCTACCATCCACCCTACGGCCAGGTAGAGGTAAAAGTAACGAATTCAGATCATCCAGGCGCGAAGGGCATTTCCGACTTCGTTACCAATGACGAGCTATACATGGGCATTGCCTACCGAAAAGCGGGCAACGACGTGTTCATGACCGCCGATGCCGAGGACAGCAACCACGTTTGGCCTTCGAGAGGCGGCTCACCCAAGGACATGCCTGGCGGGACCTTTCCTCTAGGCTGGACCCGTTCCTACGGACAGGGCAAGGTATTTGTCACTCTACTGGGGCACAACGGCCTCAGCTTCGAGTCACCAGACTTCCAGAAGCTGATCCAGAACGGCATAGACTGGGCCACTAGCTAGCTTCTCAGCTTTTAGATCTAGACCGGATGCTATGGTGATTCAGGCGCTAAGCCGCTTGAATCACCATTTGATTGGAGCGCTTGACCGTGAACTCTGAGCAGTCCAGTCTGCCAGCAAGGCCTAACCCTCTGACCGTACTCGAGGACCAGGGCTATCGGCTGACGGGCCCGCGCAGGAGCGTCATCACACTGCTGGACACCAAAGGCGAGGGCTTTAGCGCGGAGGAGATCTGTCGCGAGCTGCCCAAAGTCGGGCGAGCCACCGTCTATAGAACGATCAAGCTGCTGGTGGAGACGGGCGTTGTCTGCAAGCTGTCGTTTCCCGACGGGGCCGCCAAGTACAGCCTGGCCCGAGTTGAGCACCATCACCACACTCTGTGCGTCAAATGCGGCAAAGTTGGGGAATTCAGGGCCTCAACCATCGAGAGGCTGCTGCGGACTATCGGCGAAGACATCTCCGGGGACATCGTTGGGCACAGCATAGAGTTCCACATCGTGTGCCAGGAATGCTTGGCCAAGGCCGCCGCCTGAATTAGACTGGCAGCAAGTCTCTTATGCTACTTTTCTTCGAGCCAACGCCACTATTATGAACACAGCGGTTGCGACGAGGGTCATAGCTGGGCCTGACGGCAAGTTCATATAGAACGACAGATAGAGCCCAACCACGGCGGAACCTGAGCCAATGAGAGCCCCCAACCCCATAGCAGTCGTGAACCTTCTGACCAGCAGGAAAGCGGTTGCCGACGGTGTAATCAACATGGCAATCACCAGCACTATTCCTACTGCCTGCAGCGCAATGATAATCACCAGCGCCAGTATCACCAGCAGCAAATAATCCAGCGCCGTCGTAGGCAGACCTATCACCCTGGCCCCGGTTGGATCGAAGCTGTTGAAAACCAGCTCCTTGTGGAACCCGTAAAGTACCACCATTACGGTAGCAGCCAGGCCAAGAGTCGCAAACACGTCGGAGCTAGAAACGGCCAACACCTGACCCAATAGCAAGTCTTCGATATCTACCGGCAGCCCCTTGGCCACCGACATTAGCACCAGACCTAATGCAAAGAGGCCTGCGAACAGGATACCTATGGTGGTGTCCTCACTCAGGCTCATTCGGCGGCTCAGGTAGCCAATTAGAACAGCCACGACGATGCCAACCGGCACGGCTCCTAGAAAAGGGCTTATGCCCAGCATGAACGCGATGACCATGCCCGGCAGCACGGCGTGGGCCAGCGCATCCCCCATAAATCCCAACCCCCTGGTAACGACATACGTCCCCAAAATCGGGCACATAACGCCGACCAAAACCGAGACTATAAGTGCCCGGAGCATGAAGCTGTAACTAAAGGGGTTCAGAAGCGCGTCTATTGCTGCATCCATCTAGGAGTGATCTCCCCCACCATTGCCGAAGACCACACCGTGGGCGCCGTAGAGTTCTTCCAGTACCTCCGGTGTAAAGGCCGTTTCAGGGGAGCCAAAGGCGCATACGTGATGGTTGATTGCGAGAACTTCATCGAAACGCTCGGCCATGTTCGTGAGGTCGTGGGTGGCCATGAGGATCGTCTTACCGTCGTCTCGAAGGGCACGCAGCACGGTGACCAGACCTTCCTGCGACGCAACATCCACTCCGCTGAACGCCTCGTCCAGCAGCAGTATATCCGCCTCTTGCGCGAGGGCCCGAGCAACAAAGACTCTCTGGCGCTGGCCGCCCGAAAGCTCGTTGATTAAGGACTCACGTTCCTCCCACATGCCAACGCGCTTCAGGGAGGCCTGGACAATCTCTGTGTCGTTCTTGCTGGCCCGGCGTAGCCACCCGATCTTGCGACTGCGTCCCAAGGCCACAACATCCTTTGCAGTCAAAGGAAATCGCCAATTGACGTCCTCCCTCTGAGGTACGTAGGCGATCTTGCCTCTCGCTTTGTCCGGAGGCTGACCGTATACAAGCACACGCCCGGTGTTCAGCTTATAGATACCGGCTATCGCATTAAATAACGTGCTCTTACCGCCGCCGTTGGGACCAACCACTCCCAGAAGCGAGTACGGCCTCACCTGAAAAGTGATATCGCTCAGAACTAGAGATTCGCCAAGTTTAACGCTAACATCCTCCACAAAGAGGGCCGCGTTCTGTTCGCCGATGGCCATGGCTTACTTAAGAGCCTCCATTATGATTTCTACGTTTCGCCTCATCATGGCCACGTAAGTGCCCGTTGCGCTATCCACGGCGCCAAGTGTTCCTACATTAAGCCCATCCACCACTGGAACCCCCGTCTCTTCGGAAATACGCCTGGCCATGCGATCGTTTGCTGACACCTCTGTGAAAATGGCCTTGGCCTGGCTCTCACGAATGGCGTCGATCAGTCCAGCCATCTCGCTGGCGGAGGGATTGCGCTCTGTCGTTGTGCCCGGAATCACGGCACCAACTATTCGGAAATCGTATCTATCCGCAAAATATCCCAACGAGTCATGGGAGGTTACCAGCGTCCGGTTTTCAATAGGCAGGTCACCGAATTTACTCACTAACCAGGTGTCCAATAGTTCCAACTCTTCAATGTATGTCGCTGCGTTTCCGCGATAAACAGCGCTGTGCTCAGCATCCAAGGTTATCAACTCGTCGGCAATTGCCGACACAGCGACCTTGGCGCGGACAGGGTCCATCCAAAAATGAGGATCGACCTCTCCCTCCGATTCCAGCGTGTTGACGAGAGGTCCCAGTGCCAGCACTCGAGCATTCTCGACATCCGCGTTGATAATCAGGTCCCTCAACCAACCGCCCTCGAGGTTCAGGCCGACGTACAGCACCAGGTCTGCCTCCGCTATGTTCGCCACATCCCTGGCACTGGGCTGAAATGTATGTGGGTCCACGCCCGGCGGGATCAGGTCAATGACGCGGACTTCGTCGCCGCCCACCTGCCTGGCCCAGTCACCCAGAATACTACTGGTGCTAACAATGTCTATACTGGCCTTAGAAGACGGCCTATCAGAGGAAGTGTCCCCTCCTGAGCACGCCATTACAAATATGCCGAAGGAGATGCACATCGCGGCACAGGCCCAACGCACTCGCCACTCTACCACCTGGGTCCCACCTCTAATTCATTATTGATACTTTGTATCATTACGGTTCATAAATAAAAGGCGCTCGTTACGCCTAACTCGATTTGAGACATAATATCACAACCCCCATGGGTCGACTACTATTGATAATCGCTAGTCGCCCATCAACAGGTCATGACTATGTTGTGCTAATCATGCCGTACCTAAAACCAGACCCTCTGGCAGTTGCACGATCATTCCTTTGCCATCTAGGTCAACGCTCAAAACGACCTCAACCAACGCCGGAATGAGTATATCTCTGCGGTCCTCTTTTCGTATGACGTATACGTCATTTGCGCCCGTCTCGATGATCTCAACAATGCGCCCCAGGTCTTCGCCTTCTGCCGTGTGGACCGGCAGGTCAATCATTTGAAAGTGATAGAAGACACCATCTGGGAGCGGCTCGGCATCCACCTCAGGCACCGTGAGCAGCTGCCCTCTGAGCTCGTCCGCCGCCGTACGGTCGGCGATAGAGTCTAGCTTGACCACCATGATCCCTTTGGACTTTCGGGCGCGCTCCACGGTGACCGTCTTGCCTTTGAGGTAGACTACGCCGCCGCTGGAAAATCGCGATGGGGCATCAGAAAGGATTTCTACTTTGACGTCGCCTGAAACGCCCCAGCCGCCACGAATACGTCCGACCACAATATGGCCAGAATTCAGATCGTCCTTAGCTTTGGGGTTGTTTGGCTTACGTGAAAGCACTTTTGATGGCTTTGGGGAGATGTTGCGTGAGGAATTCAGAACTTAAACGATTTCCAATACAGCGCGGGTACCCTGTTTAACAGCAGCAACTCGCAGTAATATCCGTATGGACTGGGCGACGCGGCCCTGTCTGCCAATGACTTTACCTTTGTCATCAGGGGCCACTTCGAGCTTGAATACTATGCGGCCATCCTCTTCCTCTTCAGTGACCCGGACCTGGTCCGGCTCAGAGGCGATGGATTTTGCAATGTACTCAACAAGCTCCTTCATTCGCCTTTAACCCTATCCAATGTCCCGAGCCGCTTAAGCATCTGGTTCACGGCGTCGGACGGCTGAGCGCCAACACGTAACCACTTAAGAGCCTTCTCCTCATCGACAACAATGGTCGGTGGGTCGGTCCTAGGATTGTAATGACCAATGTAATCAACGAACGCACCGTCACGGGCTGCACGGGAGTCGGCAACTACTATTCTATAGCTAGGCTGGTGTTTGGCTCCAACCTTTCGAAGTCGCATTCTGAGCATATTTTGTCACTTCCAAAGACTGTTATAAAATAACGTCAGTACTAGTAAGAATTCTGTTAAGACGGCACCTTTCAGTGTACAGCAAATTTGCTGCAAGGCATACCTAAGAATTCTAGCCCGCGTCCGCTTGCCTTGTCAACGAATGGAGAGATGTCCATAGCTGAAAAACTTGGCTAACCGGGGACATAGCATACCCGAAGTAGTGACTTGTGGCTCGAACGTCGCGCAGAGCTAGGCTCCGCCACTAGGCCTGGGGAGAAATGCCGCTTTGAGTCTGCAATTAGGGCATTCCACACTACGCATGGCCCGAAAGCCTCCCGTGGAGTGTTGCACATGGCCGCAAGACCAGCAAATGAAGGATACACCGGTCTCTTTAATATTATTGCTTACCATCGCCATCATCTGAATATAAGATATTTGAAATTCGTTTTGACGAACTAGGGTCGTAAACGCACTTCAATCAGCTATCCGACCTGCATATCGGCATATCACTTAGCCAGTTGCTACCCTATTTCAAAGTCTACTACGGAACAGAGGACAGCCCGGTGACGAACAAGTGAATAATCCGTTAGAGGAACTGCTCTGGTGAAGAGCCTGAAGAATTTCGTAGATTAGAGTGAGAACCGCAGGGGGACGACCTAAAAGCCAAATAAAAAATTAAAACATTTAAATAATGCCGGAGGATCAGGGCATTATTCAGTATTACACCAACAATCCCCAATGCTGATGCGGAAAGACCGTCCTGTTTCCCTGCCAGTTCTTAAAGAGAAGGTGTTTACAGTTTTGTGGAGATCCGCTGCTAGGCTACGCTGGCCTTATGCAACTGCTTCATGATACGAGACTTCCTTCGGGATGCGTTATTCGAATGAATCGCACCCTTCTGGGCGGCCTTATCCAGCGCGACAACAGCAGACTTTACAGCCTCTGCAGCAGCGTCCAGATCATTACTTTCAATTAGCATGCGAGCTTTTCTTACTTCGGTCTTGGCCCTGGTTCGAAGTGGCGTGTTCTGCAACCTTCGTCGCTCGGAGACCCTGAATGATTTTGCGCTAGGCAACTTTTGCCTTACCTCCAGTAAAATTGGGCTAGTCTCTTGCTCTACTAACCCCAAATACGTTTCCTACGCCTTCAAGTTTGGAGAACAGCACATTCAACTGGTCAATCCCGTTGATATAGACGGTAAGCGAAATTACGCTCACGTCTCCATGCTCCTCTGAAACGCACGAAGCTATGTTAACACGTTCTTCGGACACGCGTGAGGTGATATCTCCCAATAGCCCAACCCTATCCCATGCCTCGACTCTTATTCTGACTGCGTAAAGGGTCTGAGTCTTCCCCCACCCTACCGGAATTAGCCGCTCTGTCTCTTGCTCGGAACGGATGTTATGGCAGTTCACCTGGTGCACAGTTACGCCCCGACTGCGGGTAACATACCCAATTATATCGTCGCCGCTAATTGGCGAGCAGCAGTTTGCCATGCGGGTGAGCAGATCACCGACGCCCAGTACCTCTATGCCTGAGGCAGGGCTGTTTACCGGCACTGATAAGAACACCTCGTGCTCAGGCTCGACTTCCTGAATCGATAGCTTGTTAACTACCTGGGCAACGGTGACAGCGCCGCTTCCCAGAGCGATCATGAATTCGTCGGTATTGTCGAATTTCATTAGCGCAGCGACATCGCTATCAGCAATCGACACAGTAAGACGGCGCAACTGCCGCTGGAATAGATCGCGACCTCGCTGGATATTGATTCGTCGTTCCTGCAGGTTAAACCACTGGCGAATCTTGGAACGGGCCGACGTCGTATTTACATGCCCGAGGTTCGGGTTAAGCCAGTCCAGGCTGGGCCCGCGGACTGTCTTGCTGGTCATGATCTCCACGGTGTCGCCGTTCTTTAGTGTATATGTGAGCGGCACCAGCTTACCGTTGACCTTGCCACCTATGCAGCGATGGCCGACATCCGTATGAATCCTATAAGCGAAATCCAGAGGTGTGGCACCTGCGGGAAGTTCCTTCAGATCGCCTTTGGGCGTATACACAAAGACCTGGTTCTGGAAGATGTCCGTTTTGAAAGACTCTACGAACTGCTCCGCGCCGCTGACATCTCGCTGCCAGTCCAGTATCTGACGCAGCCAGGTCATCTTCTCTTCGAAATCTACATCCGTAGTGTTGCCTTCTTTATACAGCCAGTGTGCGGCCACCCCGTATTCGGAGACCCTGTGCATCTCATGCGTGCGAATCTGCACCTCAACGGGGTGCGCGTCCACACAAAGCACGCTGGTGTGCAAAGACTTGTACAGGTTGTCTTTGGGGTTAGCGATATAGTCGTCGAAGGCGCCTGGCATCGGCCGCCACCTTGAATGCACGATGCCTAGGGCCGCATAGCAGTCGGACACTTTGCTTACGAGCACTCGGAGTGCGAAAAGATCGTGGATATCGTCAACGCCAAGATTCTGCCTGGCATATGCCTGAATCTTCCTGTGAATACTGAAAATGTGTTTGGGGCGTCCGGTGACTTCAGCGACAATGCCAGCGTCATCCAGGTCTTGCTGAAGGGTCTCCAGGATAGACTCGACGTAGTCCTCGCGCTCCTGCCTCTTCGAGCTGAGCATTCCCGAGATGCTATTGTACGCCTCAGGGTTGATATGCTGGAACGCCAGGTCCTCTAGCTGCCACTTAACCTCCCAGATGCCCAATCTATGGGCCAGCGGAGCATAGATGTCCAGGGTTTCCTGGGCGATGGCCTGACGTCGTGCCTCAGGCATTGCCCCTAAGGTCCGCATGTTATGAAGACGGTCAGCGAGCTTAATCAGCACCACTCGAATGTCTTCAGCCATGGCAACAAGCATTTTGCGTATGCTGGCTGCCCTGGCCAGGTCATCGTCTGACTCGGACTGGTCGAACTCGCCGAGCTCTTGGGCCAGCGCCTCGGTCTTGGTCAGCTTGGTGACGCCGTCCACCAAGGCGGCAACTTCGTCCCCAAACTTGGCTGCCACTTCTTCCATATCGATATCGCAGTCCTCGACTACGTCATGTAGAAGTGCTGCCGCCAAGGCATTAGGGTCTAATCGAAGGTCGGCAAGAAAAAGTGCGGTCTGAAGTGGATGTTCAATGAAGGGCTCTCCGGAGCGCCGCAATTGCCCATCATGGGCTTGAGCCGCAAATTTGTAGGCTTCCTCTATTATGGGAATTCTATCTTCGGGAATGTACTCTCTAGCTTTGGCCAGCAGTGTTTCCAAGAAATAGTCCTCTCACCGGGTATTTCGGAAGGCGGCTCTCACTTATCAAGTATATCCGAGCATGCAAACTCAATCAATTTGCATTTTGGCGTATCCCCAAGCAATTGCCTATGCCTTTAATAAGACGGAAACGTGCCTTAATACCGGTTTCCCCGCGCAATGGCAGAACCTATCATTAAGGCAGGAGCGCCTGTGTTAAGATGCATAGCCAGTTTCAAACTTTCCGCCGGAGCGCTGAATTAGGCGGATAACGATTCAATTAGATTAGTGGAGCCAAAACTACAAATGTGTGCTGACAAGAAAAACCGGATCTCTGTAGGCCCGATAAGCGGCTTTCCAGAGTGGACACCGGCAGAACACATTCTAGAGCAGCGAATGCTGGATACTATTCGAACGTCCTTCGAGCGCTACGGATTTTCGCCCATCGAGACGTCTTCCGTAGAGCGCAACGAAGTGCTTACTGCCAAGGGCGGCTCCGAAACCGAGCGCCAGATATACAGGCTTACGGGCCTCAACCCTAAGAGTGCCGAGGACGCCCGCGATTACTCTTTGCACTTCGACCTAACCGTGCCTCTCGCCAGATACGTCGCGCAGCGATACGGCGACCTGGTCTTCCCCTTTCGGCGTTACCAGATTCAAAAGGTCTGGCGCGGCGAAAGGCCTCAGCACGGACGATTCCGCGAATTCACGCAATGCGATATCGACATTGTCGGCGACGGTGAACTGGGAATGATGGCTGACGCTGAAATTCCAGCGGTCATCACAGACGTCTTCACCCGGCTAAATATTGGAAACTTCTGCATTCGAATCAGCAATCGCAAGATTCTCACCGGCTACCTGGAGCATCTCGGTTTCAGCGAAGGTGAGACTGCGGATATTCTCAGGGAGGCCGACAAGGTAGACCGCCAGGGCGAAGGTCCAGTGCGGAAGTACCTCCAAGAAAACGGTGCCGACGAGTCAAAGGTCGAGGGCATTCTGGGCCTGGTGAAGGCCGAGGGCTCCTCCCAGGACATTCTCAAGCTGCTTAAGTCGATGACGGGAATTGGAGAGCGCTTCGAGCAGGGCGTCTCAGAGCTATCAACCCTAGTAGAGTTCGCGGCGTCTTTCGGCATTCCAGACGCGAATCTTCAGGTAGACCTGGGCATCATTCGTGGGCTGGACTACTACACCGGCACCATCTATGAGACGCGACTGACCGACCACCCGCAACTAGGCAGCATCTGCTCTGGAGGACGCTACGATGACCTTGCCAGCTATTTCATTGGCCGCGCCCTGCCAGGCGTCGGCATATCCATTGGCCTTAGTAGGCTGTTTTCACAGTTAATTAGCGCCGAAATCCTACAAACAGGCCCCGCCACAATTGCGCCTGTACTCGTGGCCACTCCAGATGAGTCCATCTACCGCAAGGCAATTGAGATGGCCAGCGACCTACGTTCCGCCGGCATCGACACTGAAATATACTTTGAAAAGGCCCGGCTGGCCCGGCAGCTACGGTACGCCTCCAGAAAGGGCTTCAAGATCGTTGTCATTCCTCTCGACGAAGACCTGGCTGAGGGCAAAATCCGATTCAAGGATATGGAGACCGGAGAAGAACAGGTCGTGTTGATGGCAGAACTCAGCCCAGAAGTCGCACGGACTATCGACGAATAATACGCATCTGCCTGAATCAACAGTAATCGCTGGTACATAAATTCAGGCGTTTGTTATACTGAATTCCAACAACATTGCTCAAGTAAATTTATACAAGGTAGCCAGCGAGTCCACTATGACCATGCTAAACAGACTTACCTCTATTGAGGAACGGTACGATGAGATAGATAGGATGATGGCCGACCCGGAAGTGTCGATTGATTTCACGCGCGTTCAGACGCTGGCCAAGGAACAGGCAACGCTCCGCAATATCGTACAGCTCTCCCGCGAACTTCGGGGCATAATGCAACAGATTGAAGAGGCTACATCGATTATCCATGAGGAAAGCGATGTAGACATGCTCGCCTTTGCCAAGGAAGAGGTAGCCGAGCTTGAGGGGCGCAAGACCAGGGTTGAAGAAAACCTTCAGGTTGCGCTGGTGCCCAAAGATCCCAACGACGAAAAGAACGTCATCATGGAGATACGCGCCGGGGCTGGTGGAGATGAGGCAGGCCTGTTTGCGGCAGACCTCTATCGCATGTACCTACGCTACGCCCAGCGCATGGGTTGGAAGATCGAAGTCATCGATGCGAACGAGACCGGCCTGGGTGCGCTCAAAGAGATCATATTTGGAGTAAAGGGTGACGGTGCGTACAGTCGCCTCAAGTATGAAAGCGGTGGCCATCGCGTTCAGCGCATACCTACGACCGAGTCCAGCGGTCGGATACACACATCGGCCGCCACGGTTGCTGTTCTCCCCGAAGCTGAAGAAATTGACATCGATATCAAGCCTGAAGAGCTGCACATCGATATATTTCGTGCGGGTGGTCACGGCGGTCAAAACGTTCAAAAAGTTGAGACGGCGGTCCGCATCATACATATACCTACGGGCATTACGGCGCAATGTCAAGACGAGCGCTCTCAACTTAAGAACAAAACAAAGGCAATGGGAGTGTTGCGTTCCCGCCTTTTAGCTCGCGAAATAGCGATGCAACAGCAGGAAGTCTCGGCAAACCGCAAGTCTCAGATCGGAACTGGCGACCGCTCGGACAGGGTTCGAACGTTCAATTTCCCTCAGAGCCGCGTGACAGACCACCGAATCAACTACTCTAGTTTCAACCTTGAGGGTATCCTAGACGGCGATATAAACGAATTCGTTGAAGCCCTTCAAGCCAAGGCCCAAGCCGAAAAGCTGACGGAAGCCAGCCAATAAATCTCGGCTGGCTTTAGCAGAGAAAACTCAAGGCATGAGACTCAGAGAATACCTTCTTCGCGCCAGGAAAGAACTTCCCACCGGACCGGACTACAATCCCCATCTAGAAGCCGAAGTCCTGGTACGCCACGGACTTGGCATTAGCCGGGAACAGTTTTTTGCAGAGCTAGAGCGCCTACTCACCCCAGACGAGACCACCATTCTGGAAGCCCTGATTGCTCGTAGGGCGTCGGAGGAGCCTCTTGCGTACATCACACAACATCGGGAGTTCTACAGCCTGGATTTCGCTGTGAACAAGCACGTTCTCATTCCTAGACAAGAGTCCGAACTCCTGGTGGACTTGGCTCTGGATTTCGCGAATGGCCTGTCGGTGGATTCTGTCACAATCGCAGACGTGGGTACGGGCAGCGGCGCACTTGCCATCGCCCTAACTCATAACCTGCCAAACGCTACCGTGAAGGCGATCGACCTGTCTGAAGAAGCCCTCAACGTCGCTGATGAGAACGCACGTCGCCACGGGGTCACTGACCGGGTAATGCTATTCCTCGGAGACCTGCTGGAGCCTGTAAGCCTTGCCGTCGACATTATCGTATCCAACCCGCCTTATATACCAACTGGCGATATTAACGGCCTGCCAATTGACGTCCGATACGAGCCCAGGCAGGCCCTCGATGGAGGTCCCGATGGCCTGGATGTGCTGCGTCGCCTGCTGGCACAGGCCCCGGCCAAGCTAAAGCCAGGAGGCTGCATGCTGGTTGAGCTATCACCAGAGCAGATGGACGAAGCGGAGCGACTGGCGCAATCCGCTTTCCCTTCGGCTGAGGTCTCCCATGCCGACGACCTCTTAGAACTCACAAGGGTGCTGGTCATTAAAACAAAATAAGGCGACCAATATGGTTGCCTTATTCGATAATCTAATTCAGCTG
>Ga0209403_10003160_pt1 | contig 18906 bp, 14 predicted proteins | sample ArcticOcean_MG_C_8_FD_187440 | JGI IMG/M metagenome (GOLD analysis project Ga0209403, IMG submission 187440) | Marine microbial communities from western Arctic Ocean - ArcticOcean_MG_CB11_86 (SPAdes) (version 2) | ecosystem: Environmental > Aquatic > Marine > Oceanic | place: Arctic Ocean... | reverse complement strand
TTCAATTCAGTTTGACCGGTTGTCTATCTCGAAGGATTCAGAACCGGACCATGAACGTTGTTCTAGGCGCAGATATCGGCGGTACATTTACCGATGTGATCATCGTGGACGAAAACTCCAAAACATGGAGCAAGAAGGTCCTGACCACGACTGACGACTATTCAAGAGGGATAGCTGAGGCGGCGTCTGACCTCGTAATTCGTGCCGGGTTGTGTTCCGATCAGGTCGATCGAGTAGTACACGGCACTACGGTCGCCACAAACGCCATCCTCGAAGACAAGGGCGCAAAGACTGCCCTTGTTACGACAGCTGGATTTCGAGATGTTCTGGAGCTCAGGAGACTGCGAGTTCCCGAGCTGTTTTCGCTGAACTACCAGCCACCCTCCCCACTCGTTCCCCGCAGAAGACGGTTCGTGGTTGCCGAGAGAATCGACGCGCAGGGCGAGGTTGTTTCGGAACTGGACAGGCAGACTCTCGAACAGGTGTTGGACGCTATCGGTAAAGCCGATGTGGACGCTGTCGCTATATGCCTGCTCCATTCGTACAGAAATCCGGCGCATGAGGACATTGTCGGCGAAGCGGTCAGGAGTAGATTCCCCGAGAAATTCATCAGCCTATCCACAGAGGTGCTGCCTGAAATCAGGGAGTACGAGCGGACCAGCACCACGGTGATTAATTCGTACGTTGGTCCGATAGTCCACGATTACCTGAACTCGTTGTCCACCAGGCTACAGAACGACGGTATTGCTGGATCACTCGACATCATGAAATCCGATGGCGGTGTCATGTCAGTGGACGTTGCGGTTCGCACACCAGCACAGATGATTGAGTCGGGTCCGGCTGCCGGAGTGATGGCATCGGCAAGACTCGCCAAACTGACCGGTCATCCGAATCTGATTACCTTCGACATGGGAGGCACGACTGCCAAGGCATCGGTGTTGGAATCCGGACTTCCCACCTGGACGACAGAGTACGAGGTCGGTGAAGGAATAACGCTGTCTTCGAAATTGACTAAGGGGCGTGGTCACGCCTTGCGTCTGCCAGTGATCGATCTGGCAGAGGTCGGCACAGGTGGTGGGAGCATAGTGCGGGTCGACGAAGGCGGCGGGATCAAGGTTGGTCCTGAGAGTTCAGGTGCGAGTCCGGGTCCTGCCTGCTACAACATCGGAGGAACTGAACCCACGGTGACCGACGCAAATGTCGCGCTCGGATACTTGAATCAAGACGAACTGGCAGGTGGCAATCTCAAGATCGACGGCTCGCTCGCATTGCAAGTGATCAGCGAAAAAGTGGCTTCGGTTGTGGGATCCACTGTCCATGAGGCCGCTCTGGGTGTTCACAAAATAGCCAACGCCGTAATGATTCGAGCGATCAAGGCTGTCACTACTTATCGAGGTCGGGATCCACGCGATTTCACCATGATAGCTTTCGGGGGATCGGGACCGGTTCATGCTGTTGGAATAGCACGCGAACTTGGCGTGTCGACCGTGATCGTTCCACCGGCGTCCGGGGTGTTTTCAACTATCGGATTGGTGACAGCACGACGAGATTTCAATTTCGTGCAGACCGTTATTACGACAGTAAATTCTGACCTCGAAAAGCCAGTATCTGAAGCAACGACGGTGCTCAGAGATAGAGCGCTGGCTGCCCTGAATGCAGAGGGGTTTGATGAGCACAACGTAGTCTGGGCGTACTCGGCTGACATCAGGTATCTCGGTCAGGCCCACGAACTCACGGTTGAGATGAACCTGCCAGCCGACCCGGAGTCACTTAAGAATGCTTTTTTTGCGGAGCATCACAAGGCGTACGGATACGCACCGACCGACGGCGTGGTCGAGTTGGTCAATGTCCGCCTGACCACTTCGGTTATCGAAGACGACGACATAAGCCCGCAATTCGAACTGCCACAGGGAAAAACTATGAAGAGCCGCAAGGCGTTCTTCGACATCGGTGAAGGTCTTGTCGATGTGCCGGTTTTCACCCGAACAATGCTGACCGGTGGAAGTGCTGAAGGACCGATGATCATCGAGGAAGACGATGCGACTTGCGTGGTTCCATCGAACTGCACCGTGTCTCTCGATAACTTCAACAACATAGTGATCGAGCTGTCGTGACCACTTTCGAAACAATCATCAGGGGCGGAACCGTTGTGGACGGCACCACGTCGGAGCCCGTTATTACCGACGTGGGTATCAACGTAGATTCGATCGCTGCGCTTGGTGATCTCTCAAGCTCTAACGCACGAACTGAGATCGATGCCAACGGATTGCACGTGAGCCCCGGATTTATCGACGCACATGGTCATTCCGATTACACGTTGCTGGCCGATGGACGGGCTTTCAGCCAGGTGTCACAGGGCGTTACGACCGAGGTGATAGGGAACTGCGGACACGGTTGCGCCCCGATCGTCGGTGATCCCGAGGGTTTTACAGGGAACATCTATGGCTATACAGGCAACCCCGAGCTTAGCTGGTACACGTTTGGCGAGTATCTGGATCGACTGCAAGCCGCTGGACCCGCCATAAATGCAGTTCCTCTCGTCCCGCATGGAAACCTCCGTATCTCGTCAATGGCTGATCGTTCGAAGCCCGTTACGCGGGCTGAAGCCGAGACGATGAAGCGTCACATGGACGAGGCATTTGACGAGGGGGCATGGGGATTGTCTTTTGGTCTCGAATATGGATCGGAGAGATCGGCATCGTTTGATGAGTTGTCGGCGCTTAGCAGGCTGACGGCAGAACGTGATGGGCTGCTTGCCGTTCACACTCGTAATAAAGAAACGCTGGCTGTCGAGGCAGTTAATGAGGCTATTCAGCTGGGACGCGCCGCCGATTCGGCTGTGCAGGTTTCGCACATCATTCCTCGGCTCGGTGGCAGTCCGGACGATCTCGAAAAAATCATCAACTCGATCAACTCATCAGCTTCTACCGGCATGGACATTGCGTTCGATATCCATACGAGGCTTCACGGTATAACTCATCTTTCGGACGCGCTATTTCCTGACATGACTCAGGAGTCGGCTGACGAAATCAGGCAGGCGCTTGATTCGGAATCTACGCGACAGGCATTGAGCAAGCGTGAGTGCCTTATCTCCAGCTTTGCTCTTGGCGGCTGGGATCGAATAACGGTCTACACGTCTCCGATGCAGCCTGATCTTGCCGGTCGAACGATCGCTGATCTCGCTGCCGAGTGGCGGTTGGGCGACTGGGACGCTGTGTTCAAAGTCCTGAGTATCAACGCTGAGGATATTCACGGACCGCTGGTGATTTGCCATTCGTACGAAGAGGCCGATGTGATCTCAACAGCCCTACAGGATTTATGTCTGATTGGCTCCGACGCGACGGCGCTGTGCAAGGACGGACCGCTCGCTGGCGAGACGTTTCTTGGGGCGTATTCATGGGCTGGCTGGACATTCAGCCGACTCACCGGGGATTCTGGAAATCTGTCGGTGGCCCGAGCGATCAGGAAGCTCACGGGTTCAGCAGCAGATCGATTTGGTCTGGCCGATCGCGGGTATGTCGCTACTGGCAAGAAGGCAGACATCGTGGTGTTCAACCCCGGCGAATTCGTGGAAGTGGCTGACCTAAACGAACCGAACAGACCATGCGAGGGTGTACGAGATGTACTCGTCAACGGAGTACTGACACTGAGCAATGGAAGACAAATATCGCAGTCTGGTGGAAGAGTTTTGAGGAAAGGATCGGTGAATTGACCGGCGAATCTGGATCTGATCAAAAAATCGATGCCATTACGTTCGAGGTGCTTCAGAACGCAATAGCATCGGTCGTCGACAACATGGCGTTAACTGTGCTCAGAACTGCGCATTCTGGCGTAATTAAGGACGCCATGGACTACTCGACAGCACTGTGTGATCGAGATGGGGTAGTGCTGGCGCAGGGGTTGACGATCGTCCTGCATCTGGGCTCGTTCCCCGATGCTGTCAGGGCTGTAATTGACCGATTCGAAGGTGATATCAATCCCGGGGACGTCTTCATTTTGAACGATCCCTATCTTGCCGGTGGGATTCATCTTCCCGACATCTATGTAATCCGCCCGGTCTTCTCACCAACCTCGTCAAACAGGGAAGTTCAGTGTTTCGTGGGTGTTGTAGCGCATCACACCGACGTCGGCGGGATCGTACCCGGTTCTAACTCAACGGATTCCGTGGAAATCTATCAGGAAGGGCTTCGCATACCGGTAGTGAAGCTGATCGATGCCGGAGTCGAGAACCGGACGATGCTCGATCTGTTGATGGCGAACGTGCGGCTTCCGGACAAAGTGCTTGGCGATCTCGAAGCGCAGATCAGCGCCACGGCTACAGGTGAGCGCGAGTACCTGCAGCTTATTGAGCGATACACATCGCCCGTCATGAGCGAATTCGGTACTGCCCTGCTGGACTACTCGGAGGTACTTGCTCGCAACGAAATTTCAAAGCTGCCAGACGAAGTTGCCAAGTTGGCAGGCTATATCGATGCAGACAACATCGACGGAGGCAGTCCCGAGGGTGTGAAGGTCAACGTGAAGGTCTCAATCATCGGCGACGAGATTCATGTCGATTTCGACGGGACTACGCCACAGGTGAAGGCTGGCATCAACTCCCCTCTGCCCTTCTCAAAAGCCGGTGTGTTCGGCGCCGTTCGCCTGATACTAAACTCCGATATTCCGACGAGCGCCGGTTACACCCGTGCCATAAAAGTCACAGCTCCGGAATCATCAATAGTCAACCCGACTCACCCCGCCCCCTGTGGAGCGAGGGGGATTACCGGTTTCAGAATCATGGATACGGTGATGGGTGCGCTGGCCCAGATTATTCCGGACAGGGTGCCCGCGGACGGCGAAGGCGGTAACTCGATCGTGTCGATCGGTGGACGTGATGCTGATGGGGAGCCATTTGGCTATGTCGACCTGACTGCCGGTGCGCGTGGTGGAGGTCCTGATCACGATGGCGCTGAAGGAGTGCCTCATCCGGGAGCAAACATCGCCTCCACACCAATCGAGATAGCCGAGTCGGAACTGCCCATCAGGTTCGAGGAGTACGGCATTGTCCCCGATTCCTGCGGTGCGGGTAAGTATCGGGGCGGCATGGCACAAACTCGAAAAGTACGCCTGTTAGAGGAGGAAGCTGTTCTTCAGCTTCGTTCAGACAAGCGACTTCACAGGCCTTTCGGGCTTCAGGGCGGCGAGCCGGGAGATCCATCGTCGAACGTACTTAGCTCGCCCAACGGCGAATCGAAGCTTTTACCGGTACTAGGGATGTCCCTTATGAAACGCGATGAGGTGATTGAGCACACCTTCGCTGGTGGTGGAGGCTGGGGTGATCCTCTCGATCGAGATATGGAGTCGATTCAGAACGATCTGCTGGACGAAAAGATCACAGTTACAGGGGCGGAAAGCGACTACAAGGTGGTAGCCGATCCCGAAACACTGCTCATAGACGAGGCCGCGACTCGAGAGCTTCGAGGCCGCTGATTCTTCGGTGCCTATAGACAAAAACGAAATCTCAAACGATAGTTACGCCGGAAATCATCAGCGCTTAACAAGCAATTCACCATCAATAGCAGGCAAGGGACGATCCATTGAAAGCGGTTGTATACAAGAAGCCATTTGAAGTTGCAGTCGAAACGGTTGCCGATCCCAAGATTGGGCATCCTAACGACGCTATAGTCAAAATCACTTCATCGTGCATATGTGGTTCTGATCTACACATGTATGAGGGTCGAACCGCCGCAGAGCCCGGCATTGTGTTCGGTCATGAAAACATGGGAGTGATTGTCGAGGTTGGTCCCGCCGTCAAAGACCGCAAGGTTGGCGATCGGGTGGTGATGCCGTTCAACGTCGCCTGTGGATTCTGCAAGAATTGCCTCGGCGGTTATACCGGGTACTGCACTACCGTCAATCCGGGTTTCGCAGGTGGCGCATACGGCTATGTGTCGATGGGTCCATGGGTCGGCGGTCAGGCGGAACTTATGCAGGTTCCATTCGCCGATTTCAACTGTCTGCTGTTACCGGAAGGCACGGAGCATGAAGCCGATTTTGCTCTTCTCGCCGATATCTTCCCAACTGGTTACCACGGGACCGAACTGGCGGGAGTCACTCCCGGCGAGACGGTCGCTGTATTCGGTGCGGGGCCGGTAGGCCTTATGGCCGCATATAGCGCTATTTTGCGGGGAGCTTCGATAGTTTTCTCTGTCGACCACGTGAAAGAACGACTCGATAAGGCTGCAGAATTCGGAGCTATTCCGATCAACTATGACGACTCAGATCCGGTCGACCAGATCAAGTCTCATCTCGGCGGTCAGGGAGTCGACAAGGGCATCGACGCCGTGGGTTACCAGGCGACGGCCGCGGGCTCGTCGGCTGTCGGTGGTGAGCAGGACGAGGTACCAAACATCGTTCTCAACCAGCTAATAGACGTGGTCAATCCGACGGGTGCTCTGGGAATTCCGGGGCTTTACGTGCCGTCGGATCCGGGTGGAGTGGACGAGCGTGCAAAACGTGGAGCGCTGACGATCAATTTCGGACAACTGTTCGAAAAGGGTCTTCGACTCGGCACCGGACAATGCAATGTGAAGCAGTACAACGCGCACTTACGTGATCTGATTATCGCTGGCCGTGCGAAGCCGAGTTTTGTCGTTTCGCATGAGATATCGATTGATGAGGCTCCTGCGGCGTACCAGAAGTTCGACCGCCGCGAAGATGGCTACACGAAGGTGATTATTCACCCGTAGCGCATGGGGATCTGTGGCCTGGGTGCTGAACACCTAGGCCCACTCAGTAAGTTGCGAAATAGAGCCCGTTGGAACTTTCATCCAGCGGGCTTTTTGTATCCATAACTACTTGTGAGTAATGCGGTTATCAGCAGGTCAAAGACTGCCAAAACGATCCTGTATATCGATCGCCTTACCAGAGTTGGCTGACTCGGCACCAGCCTGAATGACCGCCAGGGTTTTTCGCTCGGAGTAGCCAGTCGTGGGTGCAGATTCATCGCCTCCGATGTAGTCGGCGAACGCCTGAAACTCGAGCGCATATGAACTCAGTTTTGACGGCGGATACGGTCGTTGAGATGGATATTCTCCGTCGGCGAGTATCTCGTAACTGTCGGAACCAGCGCGAATCGTCCCAGACTCTCCATGCAACATGTACCCCCCGGTGTTCCCAAAAAAACGAGTTTCGGGTGACTGGATTACGCTGACGTTTACCCCGGACTCGACAGTGAAAAGTGCGGTCATCGTGCCTTCAAGATCAGATCTCTGGAACGACCCTGTTTTGTGCTCCTGAACGTATACACGCGTCACATCACCAAATACGCGACGTGCACCCGCAATGGTGTGAATCCCATGCAGCATCCACGATCCTGTTCCGCCTATCTCCGGTTCGGCGAGCCACTCACGACGACCGGGATAGCCATATCGGCCCTCGGGGGCGGAAACCTGCAGCAACGCTGGCTGCGGTGATGCTACCTATCGGTGTGCCGGTCTCGACCACCTGCCGAAGGAACTCGATGTACGGCTCATATGATTGATTCGCAGCCACGTACAATCTGACGCCGTTCGACTCGGCGGCATGGATCATGCGAGTCGCTTCGTCGACGTTCATAGCCATCGGCTTTTCGACAATAACGTGCTTGCCCACCTCAACTGTCTGAATGGTCATGGGTTCGTGAAGGAAATGAGGGGTTGCAATGTCGATGGCATCGACGTTCGGATCGTCGAGAGCCGCGGCGAGAGTTGAATACGTGGCATGGACTTCAAATTTTGCGGCCGTTTGCTGCAAGTGATCAGCATCGTTGTCGACAAAGGCCGTGATCTCGACTCTTTTGTCTACGGTGGCTAGCTCGCCAATGGACTCAGCGTGTCGACTGCCTGCCCATCCAACTCCGACGATGGCGAGTCCAAGAGGTTTACTCATACTGGTTTAGTCCATATGAAGCGACATTCACACCCGCTGACTTTGCGGCTGAAACGAGGTCGGTGAGGGTTTCTTCTCCCAACGGTATGCCGTGTTCAGTATTCTGAATACGGATTTCGAATTCAGGCTCACCGGGCATACAGACCCGTTCGACTCCCGGTGCTTTTCGGGTGTTGTGAACCTGCTGAATCGCTTTATCGACGCGGGAGGTGAAGTCATCGAGATCGACGAAAAATTCGACATTGAACGCCATAAAGAAGTGACCGTCAGTTCCTGATACAGGCCCGTTTTTCATGTCGCCAAGTTCAGTGCCGTACGCCGCACCCGAAAGCATAGATGACAGTACGCCCATGATCAGTGCCAGGGAAGCTCCTTTGTGCCCACCGATCGGCCTGAGCAGACCATCGATCGCCGCGAGTGGATCGGTTGTGGGTTGGCCTTCTGAATCGAGTGGCCAGTCGTCTTCGAGCTCCAGTCCTTTCTGGGCGTAAACACGAATTTTTCCGTGCGCAGTTCCGCTGAAAGCCGCGTCGTAAGAAATCGGGTGCTCATTCTTCGCTGGAACAGATATTGCCAGCGGGTCGATCCCCAGGATTCTCTCTGCCCCGCCCTCAGGCGCCATGGTCGGTAGTGCGTTTGTTGTAGCCCAGCCGATCATTCCGTGCTCGATGGCCATTTCTGTGTAGTAGTTCAGTGCACCGTTGTGATTGCTTCCTCGCACAGCAGGCGTGGCGATACCGGTGGTTTTCGCACGGTTAATTGCAGCGTTCATGGCAAATGCAGATCCTATTTGCCCCATAGAGTTTCCACCGTCGATGACTAACGCACCACCGCGATCGCTAACAACCGCGGGCTTGCCCATGGGATCGACGCCATCGACCGTAAGCTTTTTTACATATTCTGGAACTCGGAGTACGCCGTGCGAGTGAGTCCCTGAAAGATCAGCAGTAACGAGCGAATCGGCGAGCAGCTTCGAATCTTCATCGCTCATGCCGGTGCTGGAAAAGACTGATGTGACCAGATCAAGCAGTATGTTTACTGGTATCCGCGTACCTGCAGTTGTGTAATCGGAAATCGGACGGCTCCTGATACTGTTTTCGATACAAACGATGATGCTGGCAGGGTAACTTATTGCCAGCAACTTATCGTCGACCACCGAAGTGAGGAGAACAAGTGTCCGAAATTCTTAACTCACTGTTCGAATCGCTTGAGCCACAGGTTCTCGCAACGGGGTATGTGTTTGCCGAAGGCCCAGTGTGGCATCCGTCTGGGCATCTGTACTTCAGTGATATTCGGGACTCAAAGCGATGTCGAGTTGATACCCGAACCGGAATCGTGGAGTTACTGGCCGAGAATACGTTCGGTGCAAACGGGATGACGTTCAACTCGAACGGCGAGCTTGTTTACTGCCAGATGGGCAAGCGCAGAGTCGCAGCTGTTTCGGAGACGCAGGAAATCGTGGTTGCCGATAGTTTCGATGGCAAGAAACTCAAAGCCCCCAATGACATCGTTCCGCACTCAGACGGGAGTCTGTATTTCACGAACCCTGAGGGTCGGATAAACGGCGATGACGCCGAGATCGGATACAGCGGTGTTTACAGAATTGCTACGAACGGCGAGGTAGTCGAGGTATGTGGGGGGATGAACCTTCCTAACGGGCTCGCCTTCTCACCCGACGAGTCGGTGCTTTACGTATCAAACACCCGTCCTGATCCCAAGATGTACGCGTTCGATATGCAGACAGATGGCACAGCAAGTAATCAACGAGTTTTCACCGAAATGCCGTTGGTGAACAGCTCAGAAAAGAACGGTGTTCCCGACGGTATGAAAATCGATTCGGCGGGACGCGTGTATTGCACCGGGCCGGGTGGTGTCTGGATATGGGAGCCTGGTGGCGTTTTGATTGGTGTTATGGAATTCCCAGAATTGGCGGTGACCAAGAACATCGCCTGGGGCGGTGACGATCTGCGAACGATGTTTGTCACTGGTCACACATCGGTTTACTCGCTTCGCACTACAACCCCCGGAACTCCACTTCCGGTGTTCGCGTGAATCGCAGTTGAGGCTTAATGTGCGTCACGTAGTCCCGACTGGCGTGATCCGGATTCAATCTTTAACAACGCGTAAACAGACGCCATTTTCGATGACTACGTAAGGCAATTGCCCGTAGGATTCTATGGTTTTCGTCGCATACCTGACCTGCCCACGGGAGAACCTCATTGCCAGAGATTGCCAACTCAGTCGTTATGGACTTCATGGAGCGCTCGCTTGACCGCGTTGGCGTACCTGCCAGTGAAGCTCGCGAAATAGCAGACGTAATTCTTGATAGCGAACTTCGTGGCAAACCGGATCACGGCCTGTATTTCTTCCGGTTCATGATTACGTGGCTTCAAGACGGGACCATGAACCCGGCGCCGACCACGACGATTACCAAGGATTCTGCCCTGAGCACAACTATCGAAAGTGACAATGGTTGTGGTGTGATCGGAATGAACATCGCAACCGAGATGAGCATCGCCAAGGCAAAAAATATCGGCATGTCGGCTGCTGCAGTCACAAACTCAGCCAACGTGATCGCACTGGGTCCGTTCGTACAACGAGCCGCGGAGGAGGGTCTGATTGCGTTCTCGTGCAGCGCGTTTCGCCATCCGTTAATTCCCCCAACAAACGGGTTGACAGGCAAGTTCGGTACGAACCCGATTGCTTATGCCTTCCCGGCCGGTCGGCACGCTCCGTTTGTTCTCGATATGGCGACGAGTGGCATCGCAGCCGCCAAGGTGTGGGAAGCGGCAACGAACGGTGAGTCGATTCCGGCGGGGTTTGTCGAATACCCGGATGGCAGCCCATTGACTGAGGCTGTCGACTACAAGTTGGGGGAGAGTCTGATTCTGCCGATGTCGGGAGTAAAAGGTTATGGCCTGGCGATGATGTCAGACCTGTTCGCTAACGTACTGGCAGGTAACGATTGGGGTCACTTTTTGTGGCTCATAAATCCGGAAGAATTCCAGCCGATGAATGAGTATTTGGAGACGATGGACGGTGAACTCGATCGCATCAAGTCTGGCAAGAAAAAGCCCGGCGTTGATGAGATTTTCTATCCCGGTGAGCGGGGTCAGCGCAAAATGGCCGGCCTTCTAGAAAAAGACGCGGTCCCACTGGGCGACACTGCGTGGAACGCGATGCAGTCGATCGCCGACGAACTCAGTGTCGAAATGCCGATAACGATCGATTAGTCAAGGTGGCGGGCTGAGACGGACCCAACTTGTATATCAGTGGTTCCGTCTCGCGCGGCAGAACTATTAACTAACCGCCTGGCCCGCAATTACGCCTGTGCTCTTGTTGTTGTCCACTGCAACCTTGCCGTTCACGATTACGAACGGTATGCCGGCAGGGAACTGAATCGGGTCATCGTAGGTTGCCGTGTCGATCACTGTGTCGGGATCGAAAAGAACAATGTCGGCGAAATGCCCTTTCTTGATGAATCCACGGTCTTTGATCCCGAAACGCAGAGCAGGATCAGACGATGTTCGCTGGATGATCGTCTCAAGGCTCACAGACGACTGCCGGAGTAATCGACCGACAATACGAGGGAACGTTCCGTAGGCACGTGGGTGCGGGTATCGCTGGGCGGGAAGGCAGTCGCTCCCGATCATGTAATCGGGTCGTGAGAGTAGCTCCATGCAATCACGGCTGACCTGGTTCCACAGTGCTGTGCTGTCGGGCGGAGCGCCCCGACGTCCAACAATGAAGTTTTCTTCAACGGCGACGGCGCAAAGCAATGTGCCAACAGAAACTCCTCGTAGTACGGCGGCATCTCGCCAACTCATGCCAAGTAGATCGGCGTTTTCCTCAGATCCGATATGCGAAAAGACCTGGTCTTCTTTCTTTCCTTCGAGGTCGGCGTCGATAACTGCAGCGATCTCTTTCTGGTTAGCCGGATCCGTCAGGTTACGCAGAAGAGCTTCCGGTCCGCCGTCTGAGTACTCGGGCGGAAAATACTGGAAATATGTTCCACTGCCCGCCGGGTACGGGTAAATCTCCATTGAGACGTCCACACCCTCGGCTTTCGCCTTGTCGATAGGTGCCATCAGCCTGTCCGTTTGGCCGGCGTTGGTGGGGCCTGTTCGGAGGTGCTCGATGTGAACCGGCATGCCTGATTGTCGACCGATCTCCATCGCTTCAGTGATGCCTCCACCACCAAACGAGCGATCGACATTGACGTTTCGAGTGTGAGTTACATAAACGCTCCCATGCTCGTTAGCCTCACGCGAAAGCTGAACGATTTCCTCTGTGTCGCTGAACGATTGCGGGAGATATGAAAGCCCGGTGGCGAGTCCTACCCCACCTTGCTCAATTCCTTCCCTGACGAGGACCTTCGCATGGGCCAGTAGATCGCCAGTGAGGGGAACATCACGGAAACCGACAGCCTCGAGGCGAACGGAACCATGTGAGACAAACGCCGCAACATTGATGGAGGTTTTTCGATGATAGTTGGCTAAGAACGCCTCCATACTGCTGACGTCGATCTCTTCAGGAAGGTCACCCAGAACACCTCGCATGTAGGTCCTGTACAGCTTGTAGTTTTCAGGCGACAGCTGTGCAAACGTGATGCCGTCGGGACCAATGATTTCGGTTGTCACACCCTGGCGAAGCGCGTGGTCGTGCTGTGGGTCTGACAACAGTGCGCCGTCGCAATGGGCGTGTGTGTCGATGAATCCCGGAGCCGCCACCAGCCCTTCTGCATCGATCGTCCGTTTTGCTTCGGCTGAAGCAAGATCGCCAATCGCGTCGATACGCTCGCCGACAATACCGAGGTCCGCTTGGATGGCCGGTTCACCGGAACCATCGATCACCGTTGCATTTGTGATTATCAGATCGAACATATCCACTCCTGTGTGCTTCAACACGATTGTTTGGCTGCGATATGAATAGAATCGTTTGGGTCGAGCGTCAATTGCTTCCAAACGATCAAAGGAATGCAATCGACGCACTTTACGTCAAATAGCCCGCTTGGTACCGTCTTATACGCACAAAGACATGCCTGATTCAGACAAGGAACCGAAAATAATGGCCTACGACACTCGCACCGGCTCACTGCTTCTCGATGAGCTCGGCGTTCAGCGAATTATCAATGGCATGGGCTGGATTACGACTGTAGGTGGAAGCATCATGCGGCCTGGTGTTGTTGAAGCGATGGCTGAGTCCGTAAATTTCTATGTCGACCTGCACGAACTCAACAAAACCGCAGGAAACGTAATCGCAAGGTACACCGGAGCCGAAGCGGGCCTTGTCGTGGCTGGTGCAGGCGCTGGCTTGCTGCTTCAAGCAGCGGCGTGCATTGCGGGTTCTGATCCTGATTTGATCACTCAACTGCCAAATACCGAGGGCATCAAGAACGAAATACTGCTCTACGACGGTCATGTTTCGGGGTATGCCCGTTGCTACCGCGCCGCTGGGGCGAAGTTAAATATCTGGAACGAGGGTGATGAAGATCCGAAGGACAAACTTAAGTCGCTGATCGGCCGCCAAACGGCTGCCGTGGCTTATCTTTTCCACCAGTGGAACCGCTGCCCTATCTCGCTTGCTGAGGTTGCCGAGATTGCTCACGAAAGGGGTGTGCCAGTGATCGTCGACGCGGCGGTGATGCTGCCGCCAGTAGATAGTCTTACGCGCTTCATCAACGATGGAGCTGACATGGTGACCTTCTCAGGAGGAAAGGGTCTCCGGGGACCGCAATCGACAGGCATTCTGTGCGGTCGAGCTGATCTTATTGAGGCGGCACGTCAGAACAATTCACCAAATCACGGTATTGGGCGACCCGCCAAGGTGACCAAGGAGGGAGTCGTCGGCCTGGTCGCAGCGCTGCAGCTCTTCGTCGATGCCGACCACGATGCGGAGTGGGCTGAATGGCAGGGTATGACCAACGCTATTGTTGACGATCTCCGTGATATCCCTGGTGTCGATATTCGAATCGAAGACAACGATCCCGATCGACAGGGACCGAACACCGTGGTCTATTTCAAGGACGACTGGGACGGTCCTGATTCTCAGACGATCATCGCCAACCTGGCTGCACGAACACCGTCGATCCGACTCGGATACGGAAAGCGTGGCAACGAGATTTTCGTAGCTCCGGTTACGCTTCAGGCCGGCGATGAGGCGGAAGTCAGCAAAGCTCTGCGAGAAGAGCTGACGGCTCACCACGACTAGTTCTACGCTATTCGGTAGGCTCGCACAGCTGTATCTCTGAGTAGTGACGAGCGCTCGGTCGGCGATAGCGACTTGCTGAGAAGTTTGAAGGCGTTCCAGAGAACTGTGTAAGAAGTCGACTGATTGTCGACGGGGAAGTTGCTTTCGAACATGCAGCGGTTGGGTCCCAGCGTTTCGATGGCGAAGTTGTAGAACGACGATATTCCGTCTACCAGTTCTTGAGATGATGGTGGTGCACTTCGCTCGTTCCATCGGTGTCCGCCAAGCGGCATTCCTACTCCACCCAGTTTCATCACGACATTCTCGCAGCCAGACAGTTCGGTGATGCCATTTCGCCAGATCTGAGTAACTTCGTCTTCTCTCCCGATGTAAGGACCTATGCCAAGCGGCACGCCAGTGTGATTGAGGATGATCGTTACATCCGGGAAGGCTCTGGCAAGATCAACCAGTTCAAGTAGCTGGGGGTGATAGACCTGAGCATCGAAGCTCAGACCAAATTTTTGAAGTGATGCGAATCCAGTTCTGAAACCGGCATCTCCCAGCAAACCTTCTGGGGGATTCATGTAGCCGCCAATATCCGGGCTTGCATCCCATGAGGACGCGTTGCGAACTCCACGAAAACGGTTTCTACTTGCGTCGATATGTGCCTCGAGAACTTCAGTCACCTCGTCGCCCAGACGTAGATCTGCATAGCCGACTATTCCGGCGGCAACTTTGGTATCTCCATACATCCCGCTCGCGCTCTGGGCGGCGATACCCTGCACAAACTCGGTCTCACCAACCGGTCGCATTTTTTCAGGGCCATCTTTTCGGTACATAGCGCTGCATTCGACAAAGACGGTCTCAGTGACGTTGTGACCACCGCCTGTGTCTATCAGCAACTCGTCGAGAAAGTAGCGTCCGTCAGGTAGATCCCAGAAATGCTGGTGCGGATCGCAAATCGGCAGGTCAGGTTCGAGCGCGTCTTCCACCGTTAGCTCTAACCATTTATCGTGATCGCTGGTCATATTTTCTCCAGGTGAACTGGCTGATTTTCTTCGGATGGATCGTCATCTACAGCCTTTGTAACTCTTCTGGCCCCAGAATACGCTCCAAATCCCATCTATTTGAGAGCGTTATTCATGACACCTGTGTCGGGGCGGTGAATGTATATTTGCTGCCATTATTTACGAACAACCGGTCCTTGAACCCTCGCTTACAAAAGGAAATTGATACCTGTGCCAGAAAACGAGCCAGAATCGATACTTGTGATTACTCCGCATCCTGATGATTCGGAGTCGGCTGCTGGAGGCACGATTGCCAAGTGGTGTGCTGAGGGCAAAAAAGTCGTCCTAGTGGTGTGCACGAACGGTGACAAGGGAACCAGTGATCGTTCCGTAAAGCCCGAAGATCTTGCTAAGACTCGAGAGACCGAGACGCTTAACGCGGCGAAGGCTTACGGTTTGTCGGAGGTCGTATTTTTGCGGATGAAGGATCAAGGGCTTGAGGACAACGACGAGTTCAGGGAAAAGATCGTTCGCCAGATACGAATTCATAAGCCTCGCTTACTGCTGACGATCGATCCGAACCGCCCATACATTCGCCACCGTGATCACAGTATGACTGGGAGAGTGGCTCTCGACGCTGTTTTTCCGTACGCTCGGGATCACGTAGCCTATCCTGAGCATCTTGCAGAGGGCATCGAGCCTCACAAGGTCGAAGAAGTCTGGCTTTTTCGACCCGAAAAGCCAGACATTCACGTCGATGTCACCGAATACTTCGAGACCCGGCAGAACGCTCTGCACTCGCACTTGAGCCAGGTTGGGGAGCGAAGTGACGAACGCGACGAGCGTTCACGAAAGCGACTGGCGGAGACCGGTGCGAAGTATGACGTCGAGCTTGCAGAACACTTCATGCAAATTGTGATTGGGCGGTAGACCGGCTGCCTGATTGCTCGGCGCGTTCATCGCAATTCGATCTCCTTCGGTAACATACTCCAGTCGGAGTCAACAGCAGATTTAGAGGGATGATCCAATGGTCAACACTTTGCCAACAGCAGTTCTCGGTAGGACCAATCTAGAGGTCACCAAACTAGGTTTCGGTGCGATGGAGATTCGTGGTGGTCCTAGGGGGCGCGATATCACGTCGGAGCAAGCTGGGAGCATTTTGAACGCGGTATTGGACTCTGGTATCAACTACATAGATACGTCTATCGATTACGGACAGAGTGAGGAGTTGATCGGCCAGTTCATCTCAAGTCGGCGCGAAGAGTATTACCTTGCGTCGAAGTGCGGGTGTGCGGTTGGCGCTGCGGTAGCTCCTCTCGGTACGCGCAGTCCTCATGTGTTCACAAAAGAGAACATCGTGGCAGGTGTCGAGCAGAGCCTGCGCAGAATGAAGACTGATTATCTCGACGTTGTGCAGTTCCACTCGAGTCCTTCAAAACAGATGCTCGATGAAGATGGTGCTGTTGAGGCACTTGTTGATCTTCAACAGCAGGGCAAGGTCCGTCATCTGGGGATGTCAGGCACGTTGCCCAATCTCCATGAGCAGATCGATATGGGCGTGTTCGACGTGCTGCAGATTCCCTATTCGGCGATGGAACGACGACACGAAACGCTTATCTCGCAGGCTGCCGAAGCGGGCATCGGAAACGTGATTCGAGGTGGTGTTGCTAAGGGAGAGCCCGGTCAGTCAGGGGTGCCACGTCCCGACCCGTGGAAGACATTCGAATCAGCAGGTCTTGATGAATTAGTAGAGCAGGGTGAGTCGCCCACCGACTTCCTCCTGCGATTCACGCTCAGTCATCCGGGAATGCACACGACTATTGTCGGCACACTGAATCCGGAGCATCTGGCGCAAAACGCTGCAGCGGCCAGCAATGGGTCGTTGGCGAGTGACATTTATGCCGAGGCAAAACGACGCCTCGAAGCTGCCGGAGAAGTCCCGGCATCCGGATAGCTTCCAAATAGAACAGTTATCGAGAGCTAGGCGATACCTAGGCGGTTCTCGATCACCCCAAGCGCTTCATCGTAAATGCCGGTGATTTCGTCCATTTCGTCCGCTGTAATCGTGAGCGGTGGCACGATCGAGAGAATAAACGTTGAGACTCTGATCCAGACGCCTCTCTTCTTGAGCTCCTCTGTAAGCATCGCAGCGACGCCGATCTCCGGGTCGAAGTGTTCTTTGGTCTCGCGGTCTTTCACGAGCTCTATGCCCTGCATGAGTCCCACACCACGCACGTCACCGACTATCACGTGCTTTTCCTTCATTTCGCGCAGGCTTTCGGAAAGCTGTTCACCTCTTAGACGAGCGTTCTCGACCAGGCCTTCTCTCTCCAGAATGTTGATGTTCGCCATCGCCGCGGCCGCGCCACCGGGGTGAGCCGAGTACGTGAACATATGACTCCAGACCTTGTCCCGGCCACCTGCGAAGGCGTCGGCAATAGTCGTTGTTGAGATCGCTCCGCCAACCGGGAAATACCCTGAAGTGATGCCTTTTGCGAAGCAGAGAATGTCGGGGGTAACGCCGAACAAGTCAGCACCGAACCACTCTCCGAGACGGCCGAATCCGGTGATCACCTCATCGAACACCAACAAGACACCGTACTTGTCGCAGATCTCTCGAACCATGGGCCAGTAGTTTGGTGGCGGTACGACTCCGCCCAACGGCTGGGGTACCGGTTCGCCAATCACAGCCGAAACGGAATCAGGACCTTCGAAGAGAATCGCTTCCTCGATGTCTTTCGCAGCTCGCTCGCCGTTTTCCTCAGGTGACGAAGATCCGTACGTGTCTCGATAGTAGTGGGGCTGGCCAACGGTCACGATATTGTTGGGCTTGGGCTGGTAATCCGACCTCGGGAATCCCGGATGGCCACCGAGCCACATGGTGCCGTAAGTGGTGCCATGAAAAGATCCCATCCTGGATATGACCTTGTAGCGTCCCGGATCACCTCGGCGAACATGATAGGCCTGTGCCATTTTCAGGCCCGACTCGATGGCTTCGGATCCTCCACCGCAGAAGAAAGTGCGTGAGAGATCACCCGGGCTGAGCTGGGCGATCTTGGCAGCGAGGTGAATGCTGATCGGAGTGATGCCCGCATAGACGTTCATGCCCATGGTTTTGAGCTGGTCGCTCATGGCGTCGACTATTTCGTCGCGACCGTGCCCTGCGTTCCGAAATGCCATGCCCGACATGACGTCGATGTAGCGATTGCCCTCAATGTCTGTCATGTGGATTCCCTTGCCCGACTTCAAGAGGAGCGGGCCACCCTCTTCGGCCATGAGGGTCTGGTTCGTCATACCAATGTACATATGATCGAGTGCGGCTTGACGTAGTGCCTGGGGATCATCGTTGGCGGGTAGCTTGGGCATTGAGAGATTGTTCTGGGGAAGAGCGTGTGGATAAGGGTGTGTATTCAGAACCGTGTCATTTGCGTTCCGGCGAATACCTAGTCGAGCTTCTATTGATCGACGTACGTTTTTGCCACGATTCGGAAGCGAATGATACTGCCTCGCCGTCTAGGGTGATATCTCGATCGCGAGTTCCTGCTTTCCATGTAGTGAGAGTTAGTGGACCAGATTAGAATAGAAGATCGCAGAATGCTCGTGCTCTGGCAGGCAGCAAGTTGCGACTCTTGTGACCATGTCACAGGTGAGAACGCTGAATACCCGGTTCTGACTGAACCGGTGAGTGAATTCTCATTATCCTAGCTTTGCGAGCTTGGTGTAGCGGCCGCCGATTAGCCATTCACCGGAGTAGATGTTTCCGGACGGGTCAGTGGCTATGCCGTGAGGGCTGTTGAACTTG
>Ga0209403_10003157_pt1 | contig 18917 bp, 19 predicted proteins | sample ArcticOcean_MG_C_8_FD_187440 | JGI IMG/M metagenome (GOLD analysis project Ga0209403, IMG submission 187440) | Marine microbial communities from western Arctic Ocean - ArcticOcean_MG_CB11_86 (SPAdes) (version 2) | ecosystem: Environmental > Aquatic > Marine > Oceanic | place: Arctic Ocean... | reverse complement strand
ATTTATAAGGAATAAAAAGAATAAGTAATTGATGACGCCAGCTACTCCTGCAACAATATGAAACCTAATGAAACGGTTAAAATAAGATACACCATTCATGCGTTTAATAAAGGTCCAGAAATTATGACATATAAAGTTCGAAATAATTGATAACTCAATTGCTATTGGGGAGGATAACTCAGGAGTCCATCCAGCAAACCTCGTTAAAGAAAAGTAAGTAAGGAAATTAACACAAACCCCTAGAATTCCAACTGTGCAGTACCTTAAAAAATCTTCTGAATTCCTAAATCTAATTTTTACGATATTGATTAAGAACTCTATCTGATCATGCAGTGTTAATTTTGATAAGCCATGCTCTCTTTTATTAAACACTATAGGAATTTCAACTGCATTTGCTCCATTTCTCATAAGCTCACACACCAATGAGGATTGAAAGGAATAACCCTTGGTCGAAAAATAGTCCAAATTGCATTTTTTTAAAAGATCAGTATTTATACATCTAAAACCAGAGGTGCAATCTTTTATCATATAGACGCCACCTAAATATCTAACTAGAAAGTTACCAAATAGACTAATAAATCTTCTCCAATTTGAAAAATTTGGAGTAGAACTGCCCTCTATAAACCTAGAGCCTATAATTAATTCTTTTCCATTTATTGCAAGAGTAATAAATTTTTTGATAACACTTGGATCATGTTGCCCATCTGCATCCATTTGAATTATTAGGCTTGGATTCCATTTCTCTAATGCATACGAGAATCCCCTTGTATAAGCATCACCCAAACCGATCTTTGCTCCAGTAATCATATGGATATCATCAGATAATTCCATGAGTTTTTTTATTATAGTTTGCGTGTCATCAGGAGAGTTATCATCAACAACTAAAATCAAAAGGTTATAAGGCTTGATTGTCTTTTTTACTTCAAGTACCTGAAGAAGTGTTTTTTCTATATTGTCTTCTTCATTGTATGTTGGTATCACAACACAAGCTTTTGGACGATTTTTTTCTTGTTGATGCATGATAAATTTTAAGGTTTATATTCTTATATCCAGGATTCTAATCTCATTCTGTCATAGAACTGAAAGTTTTCCATAGGAATACCTAGTTGAATAGGCAGCCAGTAAAGAAAAGCAACCAGAATAAATAATAGGACCAACCAGGAAGCAATTCTTTTGCTTAATTCTTGCTGCTCCAACCATTTCCCTAAATACCAAGCAAGAGCTAAGAAGCCAAATATTGCAGAAGGCTGATAATGATAAATAAAAGTGCATCTTTCAACAATAACCCATGGAAGTAAATTACAAAAATACCCCAAAAGTATAAAACTAAATATAAAAAACTCTTTTTCTATTATTTTCTTATTCATCCAATTAAAGCACAGTCTTATCCAGCTTATAGTCATTATTATTACTGAGAGGAGTGAGAATAATGACAATGCAGGATTAGGAAACAAATGTATGTTTCTGATCATAGATATACCAGTATCAGCAATGGTATAGCTTTCAAAAAAGTAAGCGATAGGTCTAAGCATCAATGGCCAGGTATACCAACTGGAGCAATAAGGATGTTCATTTTCGCCAACCATCGTTTGGTGATAACCCATCATCTGCTGATGTTTTTCAATGAAACTAAATTGAGTATTGAATAAAACATCAGGAATAAAAACGATGATGTAGATAAGAATAGGAAGTACAAGAAAGTATAGGGAGTAATTAAGCGGTGAAATATTTTCAGCCAACTCAGAGTTTAAAGTATTCTTATTGACACTCTTTTTGTCAAAATACTTTACTAGCAGTAAAAGAAAGTAATAGCTCGAAGCCATCAGAAAAAATCCTAGGCCATTCCACTTGACTGATGCAGTTAAGCCAATAAAAAATGAAAAATATATTAGATTTTTTTGATTATTTTTAATATACGATGAAAATATAACCATAGAACACAAACCAAAAAAAAGTAGAAACATGTTTGCAGTTGCTATTCGTGAGTCAACAATCATGGCTCCATCGATTGCTACAAAGAAAGAAGCCAGTAAAGCAAAAACCCTATTATTGTATATTGCTATCGCAATTCGATAGGTTAATGCAAATAAGAGAGAACCTATCAATGCATTTATCCATCTGTAACTCATTGGATTGATGCTCTCAAAATCCACAGGGGTTCCAGCCAGCCCAAAGAATGAACTGACTGTCATATAAATCCATATTGAAGCTGAGTATAAGTAATTTGCCAGAGGGGGGTGGGGATAAAAAAATTCTTGATTTTGTAAATAATTGAGGCCGTATTGCGGGTAGAATATTTCGTCAAATATTGGACCCTCCAAAGTCCATAACCCTTCGAATCTAAGGGAAAAAGAGAGAAAGGTGATTAGACCGAAACACCAAAAATATTTAGAAGTAAGCTTCATTAATTTAGGAAATATGGGGCATATAATGACAAAAAACATTGACAAATTTATTGCCTTCAAGAGGAGAGGGGCGTCCATGATCCAGAAGAGCGCTTTCATATAGAATAATCTCGCCTGGTTTAAGAATCAGCTGGTGTTTTTTACCTTGGTGGTCTTCAATTTCCAATGGCCAGTCTTGTTCCACCTCTTGAGCTATATTTATAATAACCCCTATAATGTGAGTTTCTTCTCTGTCACGATGAGGTTTTAACTTTGCTCCACGATTGTAGATGCGAATCCCATAAACATATGTGGGTAGAAGCTTAATCCTTGACCATGACTCAGCTTTTGTCAATATTGAAGCATGAATTTCATTTCTTAGATCATCAGTGAGTTCAATGGTTTCACTTGCACTTTGTTTGGAATCAGTTTCAATATAACCCCCAGCGACAACTTCAGTTTTTAAGCTTTCTTGATTGTCATTATAAAATGTTTGAATCTTTGATAATAAACTTGGGTCTAATTTGTCTTTCAAGAATCCAACTTCGGTATAGCTTGGAATCATTTGATGAAGGTCTTTAAACTTTTTGACCATGTTTTGTATTTCACTCTCTTTATCCGATGGAATAACCTGTTGACTGAGTGTGTTTACTTTTAAGCGATGCCTCATTTTATTTTCTATATCTAATTCATTGAAGCCCTCGTTGAATAGAATTGTATAGATTTCATCGAGATCACAACCTCGCTTTATGTTTAATTTAATCCACTCTATCCACTCTTGAGTGATTTGCTTTGGTTCACAGATAAAAACAGGTATGTTTCTAGCAGTTCTTTCTTGATAGTTATTATAATCAGGATAAAAAGAACATATGGTAGGCCAAAGCAAGGCCTTTTCATCATCATCGACTTGTCTGGCTAAGTAGTATTTTTTTTTCTTTCCAATCTGGATTGATACCCTTGGGTTTGAGGCGACATTATAGTACCAAGTTGGATTCATCGGCATGCCACCCATAGATGCAACAAGTATTGGTTGAGCATCTTGGATAACTTTAATTAAAGGGATGCTTCTCATTATGTTTGATTTTTTACCCTTAACCGTAAGAATCATGATCGGGTATTTACCTGACCACTTACTCCAAAGTCTGCCACCAGATAGTCTATATACAAGTGCATTCAGACTTGATAAATACTTTAAGATTTTTTTTAATCTAAGAGCTTTATTTAATGGGATACTATCTTTTTTGTTCATTTCTCAACTATTCACCCGTCAAAAGATAATTCGTCATTCTTCTGTATAAGACTTTCATTTTTGCCTCATCAAAACCAATAATAGTATCTTTTAAGACACCTTTTTTAATTAAATAATCAGGTATTTCTTCAGGGTTAATTTTCTCATCCAGTGCTTTTTGAACTGCATCAATAGTGTATTGGTAAAACAGTCTTTGCTCTTTAAGTGATTTGATAGAGCCAATAGTTCCAGATACAAGATTCATAGGTCGATCTTTAAAGCTCATGTGTGATCCTATAATACTTTTAACCCTTTTTTGTTTTGCTAGCCTTTCAGCTTTGAGAAAATAAGGAACAAGATTAAATACGTAAGTGTCTGCAAGACCCGCACCATAAATCATATTTAAAGCATTAGGAGGATTGGCATCATCAGCAATAAACATAATTCGATCGGGTTGAATCAGAAAGACAACTCGGCAATTATCATGCGAAGGTCCAAAATAGTACATTTCCAATGAGGCTCCTCCAACTGAAATAGTGTATTCTTTTTCAAAAACAGTATCGGGTTCAACCACATTAGAATTAGGGTTATTGATCCAATTTTCTTTACATTTTCTTTGAGCAACAACCTCAGCACCTTGATCTTTAAAAATTTGTCCACCCGAAACATGATCCCAATGAGAGTGTGAATAAGCTAAATATTTGATTGGCTTATCAGTAATTTTTTTAATTTCTTTATTGAGTATGGATGCAGCATCAACAGTTAATGGGTCGGTTACAATTACTCCTTCATCCCCAATTAAGAAGAAGTTACGATAAAAAGTATAACGGTATGCGTAGACACGTTCTGAAATTTTTTCAATTTCCCAAGTCTTTAATTTTCCAAATAACTTGATATCTGATTCAGCCACCTTAATGGGTTCTGGTTGTATTGCACAGCCATTGATCACAATCACAATGAGGACTAATATCAGTTTTATAATATGTTGAGATTTCATAGTTTATCTCCCCATATTTTGAAATGAGGTGTACCGCCTTATGATATTGATTAGATCTTCCGAGTTATAATTTTCATATTGCTGGTAGGGCTCTAAGTCTAGTTTCTTGAGGTCAATAAAATTATCAAGATTGATTATGCCATCTTCTCCTGCTTGTACAGCTGTCGTTTCTATTAACTCCCAAAAAATTCTCTGTTCTGCAATGATTGATGTCATCCCGATCAGCTTATCTTCTTTATGTCCACCGATGAAGGATGTTATTTCTTTCTCTTCTGCAAGTTTCTCTAATTCAGTAAAAAAATTGATCAATGTTGAAGGTCTAAGATAGGGCAGTGTTGGATCCCTGGGGAAGCTTGCCCCTTTTGTATGGAGTAAATCTGGAACGAATAAGAGGTTTTCTTCCACCAAATGAATAACAATCATGCATTCTCCATGACTGGGTCCATAATAGTAAAGATCTATTTCTTTTCCTTCATCACTTATTTTAAAAGTATCTTGAAAGTATATCGTTGGTCCAAGGACATCTTTATTATTGTTGGATAAGTACATGCCACACTCTTGTTGAGCTATAACTTCAATATCCTTGTTTAAAGTTGCTTTGCCTGTCGATATTCGGTCCCAATGTGAATGTGAATAAATGATATGACCAATCATTGGTTTATCATTGGTGGCTAGAAAGTTTTGAATATTCTTAGTGGTCTCTTGGTTCATTGGGTCCACAACAATGGAGCTATTTTCATTAATAACAATTAGACCTTGTTGATCATTTTGAGTGAAAACAATGAGGTTCTTAGATACCTCTTCAACATAGAAGTCACTCGAAGCAATAGAAATGGAGGTAAAAAAAAGAGTGGAAAACAGTAATGTATAAATGTTTTTTTTCATTTAATTATTTTTGTGAATTATAGACATTGCAATCTTACCAAGTATTGGAACAATGGCTCCTATGTCTTTAGCATTATCAGCGGAAGCATTGCCTTGCAGTGATCTTTTGTAAACACCTTGTGCGATACCAGCCAGTCTAAAAAAACCAAAGGCTAGATAAAAAGACCAATTTGGAATAGAAGATATGCCCATTTTTTGACAATAGCTCTTTACGTATTCTTCCTCAGATGGAATACCAAGCGTGATTGTATCAGCATCGAGTAATCCCGGTGTTATGCCTATTTTAGGGACATACCAACTCATGCATTGATAAGCTAAGTCAGCATAAGGATGACCCAAAGTGGAGAGCTCCCAATCAAGAACTGCTAAGATCTGCGTTTCCTTTGGATCAAAAATCATATTATATAAACGATAGTCCCCATGAACAATTGAGACCATGCCATCGTCTTTCGGCATGTTCTTTTCCAGCCAGACGATTAAAGATTCCACTTCTTTATACTGACTGGTTTCAGCTGCCCTATATTGTTGAATCCACCTATTAACTTGACGTTCAAAGTAGTTACCGGGCTTTCCAAAATTTTCAAGATTTAATTTTTTAATATCAATTTGATGCAATGCTGCTAGAGTTTTATTGGTTTCTTCATAGATTTCTCTTCTTTGCTCTTTATTCACTTCAGGCAGTGTTGGGTCCCAAAAAATTCTTCCTTCCACAAACTCCATTAAATAAAATATAGTCCCTATGATGGAATCGTCTTCACACAAATGGAGCATTTTAGGAACTGGCACACTTGAATTACTCAAAGCCTTCATCACTCTGTATTCACGATCAACGGCATGTGCTGATGGCAATAATTTTCCTGGTGGTTTTTTTCTCAAAACATATTTCTTTTCACCGGAGTTAAGTAAATATGTTGGATTGGATTGCCCTGTATTGAATTTCTTAGATTCTAGAATCCCTTTGAAATCATCAATCTCACTTTTTAGATATTCATCTAGTACCTGAACATCTAATGTGTGAACATTCTTTGTCATTGAATCATTGATTTCTTTGTATTATTTTTTTTGCTAGTGATGACAAATGAACCTCATCTGGACCGTCTGCTAATCTTAAAGTTCTCGCATAAGAATAAGCTCCAGCTAGAAAAAAATCATCTGATAAACCTCCAGCACCATGAATTTGTATGGCTCTATCAATCACTTCACATGCCATTCGAGGGCATACTACCTTGATCATACTGATCAAGTCACTTGCTTCTTTATTGCCGTAACGATCCATCTTATCTGCTGCCATCAAAGTGAGTAATCTAGATTGCTCAATCTCACTGGCTGATAGTGCAATACTTTCTCTAACAGATCCTTGAACACTTAGTGGCCTGCCAAATGCTATTCTGTTTTCTGCTCTTTGGCACATCAATTCCAAAGCTCTTTTAGCAACTCCTATAAGCCTCATACAATGATGAATTCTTCCTGGCCCAAGTCTTCCTTGTGCAATTTCAAAACCGCGACCTGGCCCTAAAATCATGTTTGTTTTTGGGACCCTTACATTATCAAAACTAATTTCAGCATGTCCAAAAGGTGGGTCAACATAGTTGAATACTGATAGTGGTCTTATAATTGTAATCCCTGGTGTATCCATTGGAATCAGAATCATTGATTGTTGTTTGTGTCTGTCTGGGTTGTCTGGATCTGTTTTTCCCATAAAAATTATGATTTTGCAGGCCTCATTCATGGCTCCTGAACTCCACCACTTTCTCCCATTAATGACATACTCATCACCATCTAAAACAATGGGAGATTCTATATTAGTAGCATCGGAGGAGGCCACCTCAGGTTCAGTCATTGAAAAACAAGATCGAATCTCACCTCTGAGCAATGGCTCCAACCATTGTTCTTTTTGTTCTTCTGAACCATATCGATCTATGACTTCCATGTTTCCAGTATCAGGGGCAGTACAATTAAAAACCTCAGAACACCAAGTCACTCGACCCATCACCTCAGCAAGAGGTGCATACTCTAAATTGGTCAAGCCAGCTCCTCGTTCAGATTCAGGTAAAAAGAGATTCCATAATTCTGCTTGTTTTGCCTTCTCTTTTAACTCTGTCATTAATGGAGGAGATTTCCATAAATTATCGGTTGTTTTGAAGTACTCTTCATATTCTTTCTCTACTGGATAAACATGTTTATCCATAAAATCTTCCAGTCTTACTACCAAATCAGTTACTTTTTTTGAATGTTCAAAATCCATCTTAACTATTCACTCCTTTTTCAATCAATGCGTAATATTTTCTAGTTGCTTCCATCACAGCAATGTTTTCTTTCCCTGCATTTTCAACTTTTTCCAAGGAAGCCCAGGCATCTTGCAATGTTCTCCAAGGTACATCATCTTCGCTTAAAAGTCTTTGAGCTTCGAACTCTTGGAAGTTCATCTTTATTTTTGGATCGCAATTATTGTGTTCCATTGCGATGATTCTTTTTGAGAAATCTATTAATCTTGGATCGTTCATTTGCTGCATGATCTCCATTCTTTGTTCTAAATCATGATCTTTTAAAAAAGCATCACTGAGGAGGCGCTCTCTTTTATCAATAAACTGACTGTAGATTTGTGATTCAGGATAAACAGCGGTTTCCCATGGCGATCTTTTTTTACTATTGATATCGCATGCAACCACTACATTGTTTTTAAAACTATTATTCTCTTGAACCTTTGTGGCTCTATCTGTTGCCTGTTCTGTAGTGAGGTTATTTTTTTCACATAGGCTGGGATGCAATATCACTGGACTCGCATTTGCTTTTATATTGAAAAAAGGTGAGTTCTTTTTATTAATGAGTGGTGCTATTTCTTCAGCCGTCATATAAAGATAGTCTTCTGGGTCATAAACCAAATCAAAATGAACCATATTGTTAGAGTAACTTGGATCCGCACAAATAAAAGTAGGCGTTCTTCCTACCGCTAAACGATCTTTGTACTTTACTTCACCATAATTAAAAAAGAGTTGACTCGTCATTTGCTTAATGGCTCTTTTTTTAGTGCCTGAACCTATAGCAGAGAAAAATATTTCTGGTGCTTTTTCTTTAAAAAGGCTGCCTAATTTTAATAAAACTTTTACATCATCAATTGCTGAATGAGCATCACCTGGGTCAATGCCATTCGCTTCAGCAAGGAGAGACTGTTTCAAGCTAACTTTTCCTGTTGCATCTCTATGGAAATCAATGCTTCTTGGCGCGAAACAGTAAATGGCTTGTACCACTTTATAAAGATCAATATGAATCCGATCTTCAAGGCCATTCGAGAGTAAATAAGGATTGTATAAAGAGGAAAAAAAAGTATGTCTAAGAATAATAAGATCGTAGGAAGCCCCATTATAGGTTGCCATGATTTTTTGAGGGTTTTCAATCAAGTAGCTTGCAATTAATTTTGTAAGCTCAAAAAGGGAGAGCTCCTCATTCATTAATTTCATTGGGTCTATATTAGTGATTTCTAAAGCTCCCGCATCAGGCAATACATGTGGAGGCAGGCGGCACATATTATTAATGATGACATCAGGTTGATTGACATCTTCATTGGCCTCTAAGATTGCAGCGGATGTGGGTCTTTCGTATTCAATATTTCTATTGAGCCCAGTGGTTTCAAGATCAAGGCCAATCATGCCTCTTTCGGATAGTAAATCTTTGTATTGCTGCATCCAGTTTTCTTTCATAATCATTCTCAGTTGGTAATTATTTTTTTGGCTTTGAAAATGATAAAATCATTTCATAAGAATTAGGTAATAATGTAGTTATGGTATCAAAAAATATATTGTTAAAACTAATTTCTCTTTGCTTAGTGTTTTCCTTTTATTCTTGTGGACAAACTGGAGACCTCTACCTTCCTGAAGGACAAGAAGAAAATAAAACCGAGGCCATTGAGGACCAGGATAGAGAGCTTAATGCCACGAACTAAAACACTTTTATTGGTGGATGGTTCTTCATATCTCTATAGAGCCTTTCATGCATTACCAGATTTCACCAGCCCAAAAGGGCAGCCGACAGGAGCTATTTATGGCGTCCTAAACATGTTGCAGAAGTTAATTAAAGAGGAGCAGACTGATTTAGTTGGTATTATTTTTGATGCCCCGGGAAAAACGTTTCGACACGATTTATTTCCAGAGTATAAAGCAAATAGACAAAAAACCCCTGATGATTTAATTAGTCAGATCAAACCCCTTCATCAAGCTATAAAGAACTTAGGCCTGCCCTTGATAATGGAGTCCGGCGTTGAAGCGGATGATGTGATGGGCACTTTAGCCAGAGAAGCGGAGGCAAAGAACATAAAAACCATTATCGCAACTGGTGATAAGGATATGGCCCAATTGGTATCAGATCATATTATTCTGGTTGATACGATGAAAAACACTCGCATGGATAGAGCAGCGGTGATTCAGAAATTTGGTTTGCCTCCAGAACTTTTTATAGACTATTTGGCATTGGCTGGCGATGCATCGGATAATATACCCGGTGTTGAAAAGGTGGGACCAAAGACGGCTGTTAAATGGCTTACTGATTACAAAGGCATTGATGATCTAATCAATAATCTTGATCAAATAAAAGGGAAAGTTGGAGAAAATTTACAAGCAGCATTGCCTCATTTAGAGTTATATCAAAAACTTGTGACCATTGATTGCAACCTCAAATTGGATCAAGAAGTAGAAGATTTAGTTATTCAGCCCTCAAACGATGATGAATTATTTGAACAATTTAAAGATCTTGGTCTGCATGGCTTAATCAAGCAATTTAATATTGAGCCTGAACAAAATTTAATCAGAGAGGGCGTTGATTATCAGGTTGTTTTATCAGAAATAGAATTAACAAATTTGATAGATAAGATTCTTCTAGCTGACATTGTGGCAGTGGATACCGAGACCACTGGTTTAAATTATATGGAGGCTCAAATTGTTGGAATCTCTATTGCTATTGAGACCAACCAGGCTTTTTATATACCATGCATGCACGACTATGATGATGCACCTAAGCAACTTTCAAGGGACTATGTTCTTACACAATTAAAACCCTGGTTGGAGGATGGCAACACTAAAAAAGTAGGCCATAACTTAAAATATGACAGTCATATTTTTAAAAACCATAATATAGATTTGCAGGGAACTATGCTTGATACCATGTTGCAATCCTATATTTTAAATAGTACTGCAACTAGACATAACTTAAATGCAGTGTCAAAAAGGTATTTAAACCTCAATACAGTTAGTTATGAAGATGTTGCTGGCAAGGGCGCTAAAGAGATTTCATTCAGTCAGGTGGATTTAAAAAAAGCAACCTATTATGCGGCAGAGGATGCAGATATTAGTCTGCAACTAAACCAAAAAATTTATCCACAACTGGAAGAACATGAGTCTTTGTTATCTATTTATAAAGATATTGAAGCACCTGCTCTGCAAGTATTGCAAAGAGTTGAGAGAAATGGTGTTTTAATTGATGAAGGTTTATTGAGCAAACAAAGTAAAGAATTCGCCATAACGCTTAAAGAGCTAGAAGGCAAAGTCCATGCAGTAGCTGAAACAGAATTCAACTTGGGCTCACCTAAGCAATTACAAGAAATTCTTTTTGAAAAGATGGGTTTGCCAGTTTTAAGAAAGACACCAAAAGGACAACCCTCCACTGCTGAAAATGTTCTGCAACAGCTGGCTTATGATTTCCCCATCGTGAAAGATATCTTAGATTACAGAACCATTGCTAAATTAAAAACTACTTATACCGATAAGTTACCTCTAATGATTAACCCTAGAACAGGAAGAATTCATACTTCTTATCATCAAGCCGTTACAGCTACAGGACGACTTTCTTCATCCGATCCCAATCTACAAAACATTCCTATCAGAAGAACTGAGGGTAGGAGAATCAGAGAAGCATTTGTTGTTTCAGAAGGCTACCAAATGATGGCAGCTGATTATTCTCAAATTGAGCTGAGAATCATGGCTCATATTTCACAAGACGAGGGACTATTAAATGCATTTGGCCAAGGATTGGATATTCATCAGGCTACAGCTTCAGAGATATTTAATTTATCCATTGAAGATGTGACCCAGGATCAGAGACGATCAGCAAAAGCTATTAACTTTGGATTGATTTATGGCATGTCAGCATTTGGCTTATCCAATCAATTATCCATTTCTAGAAAGGAGGCAGAAGAATATATTCAGCTTTATTTCTCTCGCTATCCTAAAGTTAAAGACTACATGGACAATACCAGACTGAGAACCAAAGAAACCGGATATGTTGAAACCGTTCTAGGTAGACGATTGTATCTTCCAGATATTAATGCAAGTAATTATCAAAGAAGACAATACGCTGAGAGAAGTGCAATCAATGCACCTATGCAGGGCACAGCAGCAGATTTAATTAAAATAGCAATGATCGATTTGCAAAAACACATTGATAATGAAAATCTCGATGCAAAGATTATTATGCAAGTGCATGATGAATTGGTTCTTGAAGTGCGACAAGATGCTGTTGATTCACTAAAGGAGTCAATCAATCAAATAATGTCTTCAGTAGCTGATTTAGACGTTGAATTAAAAGTTGATGTTGGTTTGGGGGACAATTGGCAAGAAGCTCATTGAGTGGTCGGGAAACTCCAATTTCTAAATCTCAACTATCAACCTTCAAAAGTAAATATTTCATTTATTCTTTCTTGAGCAATGTCCACTCCATTTTTTTTTGTTCCCGAGAAAAGCTGAGCAGTTATGTTTTGATCATACTCTTTGGTTACTGTATTAAGAATATTTTCTTGCTCTCTCTTTTTTAATTTATCTGACTTTGTAAGAACAATGTGCAATATTTTTTTCATAGGTAAAAAGAAATCAATAAAAACTTTATCTGAGTCTAAAAGGCCTCGTCTACTATCAACAATAAGTAATACAGCTCTCAAAGCCTCTCTATTCTGGAGATAGTCTGTAATAAGATAGTCCCATGACTTTCGTTTGCTTTTAGAAACATTTGCATAACCATAACCGGGTAAGTCTACTAAACTATGATTTGTATCAATTTCAAAAAAATTAATGAGCTGAGTTCTTCCTGGTGTTTTACTAGTTCTCGCAATATTCTTTCTATTCACAATCGCATTAATTGCTGTCGACTTTCCAGCATTGGATCTTCCGACAAAAGCAATCTCTTTTCCAATATCTTTAGGAAAATCATTGGCTGAACTAGCACTTTTTAAAAATTTTATTTTTTCTAGGTTCAAGATTAATGCCTGTTTCAATTGTTTTGTGTAAAATGCACAAAATATTAGAATTAATATTAATAGACGATAATAGCTGATTCTATGAAATATGTAGAATTAGAAAAATATATGAGGGATGATTTTGCTAAATAAACACTATCAAAAAACGATAAGCATAATTATTGGCTTAATGCTTTTTTCAATAAGCTTAATGACACCAATAGCCTATTCCAACGGTGATATTGAGGCAGGGAAGAGCAAAGCAATGCTTTGTTCAGCATGCCATGGACAGGATGGTAATAGCATCAATCCTGAATGGCCTAGTTTAGCTGGACAGCATGAAAAGTATTTGATTGATGCGGTAACTGCCTATAAAAATGGGACTAGAAACAATGCGGTGATGGAACCCTTGGTGATGTCACTTTCTCAGAAAGACATTGAGGATATTGCTGCTTTTTATAACTCGCTATCAATGAGTAAAAAAGACTTTGACCTGGAACTAGCCAAAAAAGGAGAGGTTTTATACCGAGGTGGAAACAACAAAGGAGTTGCAGCCTGTATAGCCTGTCATGGACCGACTGGGAAAGGTAACCCAGGAGCTGGTTATCCTGCTATTGCAGGGCAACATGCTGAGTACACAAAACTTGCTTTAATTGAATACACTAATGGCAATAGGCAATCAGTGATGAATGATATGATGCAAACAATAGCAGCTCGCTTGACTCAAGAAGAAATGGAAGCTTTATCAGAATACATCAAAGCAATGGGTGGTAACTAAATGTTGAGATTGAATTATAAGTGTTATTTCTTTTTTATATTATTTTTATTCATAACCCCTATTGAAGCTCAAAATGAATGGCAATTTGAGAATAATAAGCATTATAGAACACTGCCTTTAGCTGAAGGTGTCGCATCGCTTAATGATAAGATCGAGGTGATAGAGGTTTTTGCATATTCTTGCAACCACTGTTTTAATTTTGAGACTAATATTGAACTATTTGAAAAAACCAAGGCCCAATACATAGATTTTAAAAGAATGCCTGCTGTTTTTAATGAAGCCTATAAAATGCATGCAAGAATGTTCTATACAGCAGAATCTCTAGGCATTCTTGATGTGATGCACATTAAGATATTTAAAGCTTTTCATTTAGATAGAAAACAAATGATGACCGAATCAGAAATTTTTGAGTTATTTTCAGAGCAGGGCATCAGTAAAGATCAGTTTGAAAATCGTTTTAAGTCATTTACTGTGGAGAGCAAAGTCAACCGAGCAGAACGGCTGACTCGTAAGTACAAAATTAGATCCACTCCTACGATAGTGGTGAATGGAAAATATACCTCTAATGGCCCTTCCACAAGAACTTTTGAAGACATCATTGCAGTGACAAGAGAATTAGCTTTAAAGGAATACAGTAGTAAATAAATTTTTATCCTGCACCCTTAAGCCAACCGGAATCTCCATTTTGATAAATTTCTTTTTTCCAAATAGGAACTCTTAGCTTTACTTCATCAATAATATATCTGCATGCTTTGAATGAATCTTCTCGATGCCCTGCAAGCACTATTACTACAACTGCAATATCCCCTATTTCTAATACTCCTGTTCTATGTGTGCAATAAGCAGATTCGATATCAAATGTTTCAAGGGCCTCATTTATAATATTTCCTCCTTCTTTCTCAGCCAATCGATCATAACTTTGATACTCCAATCTCAGAACGTCTTTACCTAAGTTATTATTGCGAACAATGCCTTGAAAAGATGATATTGCTCCAGCATTGGGATTTTTGAATTGTTTATTAAATTCAACAATATTAATCTCGTCCTCGCTAATTATAAAGTGATTCACCCTCCTGTAACCGGGGGCATAAAAACAATTATATCTTGTTGATCAAGAGGCTCATTCCATTCTGTGAAGTTATCATTAATAGCTACCTTGAAGGTATTTTGATTTGGGAAAGAGTATTTTTCTTGGAGCATGTCATAGAGTGATTGAGGAGTTGTACCTGGATCCACTGATAATAGCTCTTCCTTCTTTTTGGCAAGATCTCTTAATACTGCAAAATAAATAACTTTGATATTGATAAGTTCCATTATGTTGATAATTATAAGTTAGATGTCTATAGATAGTAATAACATTCGACAACTGACATAGATGATCAATAGTGCTGTAAAGCGTCGAATGAGAATAGGTTGGAATACCTTTATATTAAGTTGAGAACCTATTTGACCACCAATAAAAACTGCGAGTAGTAGCCATCCATATTCAAGAAAAATAAAGGTGGTATTTTGGTTATCGTCTTTCATCAGTTGACCCAAAAGTCCTGAGATGGAGTTCATTAGAATAAAAATACTGGCAAAGGCTGAGATATTTTTTGTTGGTAAAGCTTTTGAAAGATGCAGAATAGGGGAGAAGAAAATACCACCACCGATACCCACCAAGCCCGCTAAAAAACCCACTAGTAAACTTACAATGGAAGTTACAATTCTACCTAAAGATGTTTCCAACCACTTGGAGGGTAATAATACTTCTTTTTGTCTTAATAGCATCAGACCACCAGAGAGTAGTAACACAGCACCTAAAACAGCAGTGAAAGATTCTTTGTTGATGGTTGTGTTGCCACCCAACCAGGCAAAAGGCATGGATATAATGATTGCGTATATTGTGAATTTCCAAGGGATTAAACCATGTTTGTAAAATTTTATACTGTTGCCACTAACCACTAAAATATTACACGAGAGGGCTATTATGGGTATCAAAGTATAGTCAGTATTGGCTAGTATCAGGAGCGCATTGTATGTAGACCCCCCACCAAACCCTACAGCCGCATAAAGTATTGCCGTTAAAAGAAAAGAGATTGCCAAAATTAAAATAATTAATTACCTTCAATTCTGAGTGCTGTCATTCTGGCTATACAACATAAGTCTTTGTCTGTGAAATTGTCTTCAGATTTATAAATCTTGATCTCCCATACTTGAGATCTTTTACCTAAGAAAATGGGTCTAGCAATTCCTGTAACCAATCCTTTAGTTGCAGAACGAAGATGATTTGCATTGATTTCTTGACCCACCACTTTGTATTTAGAGTGATCAATGTAGAGCCCAGCACCTATGCTAGCTAAGGATTCCGCCAATGCTAATGATGCACCGCCATGAAGAATACCATAGGGCTGCTTGGTTTTTTCATTCACCGGCATAGTCCCCTGAATAAAATCATCACCAATTTTAGTAATTTGTATATCCAAAGCCTCTAAAAGAGTATTTTTATGAACCGCAATCATTTGATCGAGGTGATTTATATTTTTTTCATGCCAGATTATTGTCATTGTTTTTTTGATTAGAAATTAAATTAGCGATCATTATTGCTTTATTTTTCAAGAGGTGCAAAATGCAAATTTATGAATGCATTATCAATTATAGATTTATCTAAAGAATATAATAGTGGCGTCAAAGCACTAAAGGCCATTAATTTCAATGTGAAACAAGGTGATTTCTTTGCATTACTAGGACCCAATGGTGCAGGAAAAACAACAGCCATAGGTATTATCACCTCATTGGTTAATAAAACATCAGGCCAGGTTAAAGTTTTTGACTTTGATATCGATAAGCAGCTCAACCAAGCTAAAGCTTGTATTGGAGTTGTTCCTCAGGAAATAAATTTAAATCTATTTGATAGGACATTTAATATTCTAGTGAATCAAGCAGGATTTTATGGCATCCCTAGAAAAGAAAGCATTGAAAGAAGTGAATACTTCTTAAAAAAAATGGAACTTTGGGATAAGAGAAATGAAATGGCAAGAAACTTATCAGGTGGTATGAAGCGACGACTAATGGTGGCAAGAGCATTGGTCAATGAACCAAAGCTTTTGTTACTTGATGAACCTACCGCTGGAGTAGACATAGAAACGAGAAGGATGATGTATGATTTTTTACAAGAAATTAATACAAATGGGACAACCATCATATTAACCACGCATTATCTTGAGGAAGCAGAACGACTCTGTGATCAAGTGGCAATCATTGATCAAGGTCAGATTGCTGAGAATGATTCAATGTCTAATGTTTTAAGTAAATTAAAGATCGAAATATTCATTCTCAATATTAAAAACCCTTTAGAAGAATCCCCAATCATTAATGGTTATAAGGCTAAGCTCAATAAGCCACAAGAAATAGAGATACATGTTAAGCAAGGCCAGAGCCTGAATGACGTTTTTATTCAGCTTAAAGAACTTGGAATACAGGTTCTGAGCATGAGAAATAAAACAAATCGTTTAGAAGAGTTGTTTATTGACATGACTAAAAACAATCAAAATGGAAACACCGATGAATAGTCAATTCATTAGCATGCTTACTTTAGTTACTAAAGAGGTAAAAAGAGTTCTTAGAATTTGGGTGCAAACCTTAATACCCCCAGCCATCACTATGTCTTTATACTTTCTAATATTTGGCACCCTTATTGGAAAGCGTATAGGAGAAATGGTCCCCGGCATTGGGTATATTGAATATATTGCTCCTGGACTAATAATGATGTCAGTCATCACTAATTCTTATGGTAATGTTGTGAGTAGTTTCTTTAATGCTAAAATACAAGGCCATATTCAGGAAATGTTAGTTGCTCCAATGAGTGAGGTTTCTATAGTCCTAGGTTTTGTTGCTGGGGGAATGGTTAGAGGCCTTTTTGTTGCTTCAGTTGTCTCATTAATTTCTCTCTTTTTTACTGACCTAACTGTTCAGCATCCTGTTTTGACAATAGTGGTTATTATTATGACAGCTGCAGTTTTCTCATTAGCAGGATTAGTCAATGCTATTTTTGCTAGAACATTTGATGAGATAGCTATTATCCCTTCATTTGTTCTTGCACCATTGACCTACCTAGGCGGTGTGTTTTATACAATTTCTTTATTGCCTGATTTTTGGCAGATTGTTTCAAGGTTTAACCCGATTCTTTATATGGTTAACTCTATGCGATACAGCATGCTTGGTGTATCTGATATTAATATTATTGATGGCCTCTTAATGATCACTTTCTTCTTCTTTTTATTGCTTGGTATTGCAATTTTACTATTGAAGAAAGGGGTTGGTATAAGAGATTAGACTAGAATTATGTTAGCTGGTCCTTTCTGTAATTATTTTCGCTAAATATCTTAATCCCTCACTTTTTTCTCCAAATACACTGATAGCATCATTGGATTGATTAAATAGATCAAGAACACGTCTTTTGGAAGCATCCAATCCTATTATTTTAGGGAATGTGGCCTTATCTTTATCCTCATCGGATCGACTGGGCTTACCTATTTGTTCAGTATTGCCTTCAGCCTCTATGATGTCATCTTGGATTTGAAACGCTAGACCAATATCTGTAATAAAAGTTTCTAATGCCGATATTTGATCTTGATTTATATTGCTATAAAAAACAGGAGCCATAATACAGGCTCTTAATAGTTTCCCTGTTTTTAAATGATAGATATGCTCTAAATCTTTTAAATCAATTGTTTTTCCTTCAGCCTCAATGTCTAATGCTTGCCCACCCGTCATTCCAGACGTACCAGAAGCTTCAGCAATAAGGCTGGACAGTGATGCTCTAATATCATCTTTTTGATTGAGCGAGGCATCATTGGCTAAAACATGAAAGGCAAGTGATTGCATAGCATCGGCAGCTAAGATCGCTATTCCTTCATTGAATGCTTTATGAAGCGATAGCTTGCCTCGTCTTAGATCATCATCGTCCATTGCTGGCAAATCATCATGAACCAGAGAAAAGCAATGCAATAACTCAATTGCAGCAGCAGCTGGCGTCAATAGCAAGGGGTCAATGTCTAAAGCTTCTGCAGAGGCATAGGTTAATAATGGTCTGATTCGTTTTCCACCATTCATTACAGCATAGTGCATAGCTTCATGAAGAACCTGAGGAGAAGCTTCTTTTTTTGGTAAGTAATCTTTCAGGTAGGTATTTACTTCTAGAGTGTATTTTTCAGATTTATCCTTAAACAATTCCATATAAATTTAATTCAGCTACTCTTTGTTCATTTAACTAATAAAGTATACTACTTGTTTTATATTAGTATTGTTTTAAGACAGGACACAGATTTGAGTTACATAAAAGCAATAGCACATCCTAATTTTGCTCTGATTAAGTATTGGGGGAAATCAGATGCATCAAATAATTTGCCTGATATGAGTTCAATCTCAATAACGATCGATACTCTTTT
>Ga0209403_10003155_pt1 | contig 18920 bp, 17 predicted proteins | sample ArcticOcean_MG_C_8_FD_187440 | JGI IMG/M metagenome (GOLD analysis project Ga0209403, IMG submission 187440) | Marine microbial communities from western Arctic Ocean - ArcticOcean_MG_CB11_86 (SPAdes) (version 2) | ecosystem: Environmental > Aquatic > Marine > Oceanic | place: Arctic Ocean... | reverse complement strand
AACACCATATGGCTGACCTCACCCCAATAGTTGTACCACTACCTACGAGAGTTCAGGAACCATGGACGACGGGCGAAGCGGAGCGAAGCCCAGAGGCCATGGTTCTTTCGTTTCAGGTACTGGTGGCCTGTAGCCCAGTGAGTTGTGCGGACCAATTCTGTTGTAGATATGCCGCCAGCGCTCCACTAGCACTTTTGCTTCATCTAGCGTATCGAATCTCTCCAGATTCAAGAGCTCATCCCGTAATGCTGCTCTGAGATCTCGATTCGCTTGCAGGCCACGGGCACGCTTTGTCTTTGGGATAGAAGCACTTCTGCTTCTCTCAGCTTGGATATGATTTGCTCAGGTGTATGACACTTCTTGTTCATCTAAATCCCCCAGGTTGGGCGGCACAACCGAAAGAGTACCGAAATCCTCTCATTCAACTTGGAGCGGTTTTGTGGGGGGAAGAGCAGCGGTGGGTGTCAAACTACAGCAAATGCGTACAAGAAAAAGGGCCCCTGAAGGGGAGCGCCTTGTGATCGAGATATTCGCCCTCGGGGCCTATGAGCGGCATGTGGCACTGTAAGAGCGGTCAGGCGGCGTGCCACCTAGCTGGGCGCCACTGGGGCTAGTGGCCACCGTGGCCTTATCCGCCCATATACTGGCCCATGAGGATGATCCGGTCGCCGCCCTTGATCTCACTGTCGAGCGAGTGCTTGATGCCCAGCAGGGCGTCGTTCACGGCGATTTCGATGTGCTCGCTCAGGGCGTCCGATCCGCGGTCCCACAGGGCCTTATTTAGTTCCTGGTGCTTGCCGCTATGGCGCTTAAGGACATCCCTAAGCGTATCGCCGGGCTCGATTTCTTCGGTAAACTCGCGGCTCTCGCTCCCATCACCCCCGACAAAAATCGTCGCCCAAGCGAGGAATTCGAGCACAACGCTCTGATTGTCCGCGCTCATGGCAAATCTCCCAGACGGCATCTGATATCAGCGGCTACGTGATATCAGTGGTTATTTGACCTTGGCGGCCGCTTCCTTGCCCCATAGCGGCTCGATCAACTCTTCAAGATCAAGCTCGATGAGTGTCTCCGGATTGGGTCGCCCTGACTTCCGGTCATAACCAACCGTCTCATACCAAATATCAAGCATTTTTTCCCATTGATCCATGATGGAAACACCCTTCACCGGGCCGTCCACCGGGGTGGATCCGTAGCGTTTCGAGGGCCGCTCGAGTTCCGGCCCGATGCCGCAGCGCAGGTTGAAGGCACGCATCAGTGTGGCCGACCTCCGGCCAATATTCATTGCCTCATCACGCCGAATATCCCAACCCGTCGCGGCCTCGACCGAGCGGCAAAGTATATCCAGCCGGGTACGGGAGGTGAAAGCGCAAATGCCCAGCGAATCCTCAAAATGCCGTCTCCCCCGCATGGTGCCCACCATCTTGGGCACCGCTTCGGGGTCCTGGGGCTCCACCCGGGCTGGCATGCCCATCTCGGTCGGAAAAACGGGAGGAGCTGTGTCCAGCGTCCCGCCGCTGCCAGTGCAGGTGTCCAGCATCTCCTCCCATCTGGCGCGGTGGTCGTGGCCGCGGGGAGAGTCGCCCTTCATGGTGTAGATGGCACAGTCCGCCGCTTCACCTCCAAGTTTCTCGGAAGCGCGCTTAACCCCCTCGGCCAAAAGATCTCCCATGCCCTCACGTCGACTGACCATTTGAAGTAAGCGATTCGAGCCCTCAATATCTCCCCATTCAAGCCGGAAACCGAGATCGCTTTCGCTAATGTAGCCCTTTTGCTGGCATTCCATCACCCATCCACAGAGCCAGCCCCACTCGTTCACATCCACGCAAGCACGGTCGAGTTGGGTATTCATCCAGCTAACTTCCTGAGGCTCTGTGGCCCCGATGGCCCAACCAGCTCCGGCCCAGCCTTCGTACTCTGGTTCATCGACTACCTCGCCCTTATGTGAACCGGAGGCAATTACCTGCATATGGCAGTGATACATCCCGCAGGAGTTGCACTGATGACCCCGGTGGTCGAATCCTTCGCGGAGGCTACGCCCCTCCCATTTCTTGGTGTCCACCCCCTCAGGCCATTCATTCGTCGTGTAATTGCGTATCGGTAGCGATCCTCCAGCTATCTGGTTTCGGACCCCGCCCAGCGTTCCGTACAAGTAAAGGCCCTTGGTGCTTGGGTCATTCTGAAGGCTGTGGACAATATCATCAGCAGCGGAATATAGAGCTTTAATGTGAGCAACTTTAATACCCTTGCTTCCCCGTTCAATTACAACAGCCTTGACCTTTTTGTTTCCCATGACTGCGCCGCAACCGTTTTTACTCGCCACATGCCCATAGTCTCCCTGAATCGCGGCGAAACGCACCAAATTCTCACCTGCCGGACCAATCGAATACACACTGAGTTGATGTCCGCTGAGACCTATCTCCTCTTCGAGGGCCTGCTGCGTCTCCCATGTATCCTTGCCGAGTAAATGCGAAGCATTTTTAATCTCAACTCGATCACCTTGAATGTGGACGTAGATCCAGCCCTCCGAACGCCCCTGGAGCACGATGGCGTCATAGCCGCAGTGCTTGAGGTTGGCACCGAAGAAGCCATTGGCGTTCGTGTTGGTGGCCCCATTGGTCAGCGCACCTCGTGTGACAACTGTAAGCCCGCCCGTGCCCCAAACAGGAAGGCCTGCCATCGGGCCTGTGGCCAAAACAAGGCGATTTTCTGGATGATCCCATGACACCTCAGGAGGAACTTCTTCCCATAGAATTTTCGCTCCAAGTGCCGCTCCACCAACATATTTCCTCCGATCCTCGGGAGTGAAAGGATCAGCCCATGTCTTCCCGGCCGTGAGATCTACCCGGAGGATTTGCCCCGCATATGCGTATGTGTCGCTCAATGTCGCTCTCTCCCGATTTCATAAAATAACTGCAACATGCCGCTCTTATACAGAGGGCCGCCCCAGAAGAGTCTGCGGAATCAGATTTCCCGCAGCTCCCGCAGCAAGGTATGCGCATTTAATATCAAATGGATTTTTCTTGAGATGCGCCTTCCATTCGGAAAGTTCACACTTACTTTGAACCAGCCCCTTGATCATGCCCACATCGTTAGTCGCCCAGATATCTCGCGTTCGTCCCAATACTATAGCGCCGACAAGGCGACCTTCCTCAAAAAGTAGTTTTCGGTAAGCGGGACGACCCGCCTGAACCACCCGAACAACCTCCAGCTTTTCGTCGTCCCAGCGGCCGAAACTAGCTATCTCAAGATCAAGAACATCAACAATGTTCATCAACAGGCTTCCTTCGAAAGCTGTGTCCACACCAGCCATATTGGCGCCGACCACGCGGCCATGCTGCATGGCAGTAGGCTCGATGGCATGCACCACCTTGCCTTCCGACAGCAGATCGGGCCCCTCGGCCACATCACCTGCAGCATAGACATTTGATTCGCTCGAGCGAAGATGATCGTTCACGACGACACCATGGTTCACTTCGATTCCAGATCCTTCGAGCCATTCAAGATTTGTTTTAATTCCGGTCGCCATGATTACCAGATCAGCATTAACATCAGTACCCGACTTTAGCTTCACAACTTTGCCACCACCAGAGGCATCTTCAATCGAAGTCACCTCCACGCCAGCCATGATTTTTATGCCTCGCTCCTCAAGCCAGCCCTGAACAATCACCGCACCTTCATCGTCCAGCATCCGGGGTAGAATTCTCGGTGCAATTTCAATGATCGTAAGCTCAACGCCTCGCTTAATCAGCGCATTCAAAATAGTGAAGGAAATAAATCCCGCACCAATCATCGCGACCCGCGCACCTGGTTTTAATCCGGCGGTTACTTCGCGAGCCTGATCAATCGTCCAAAAGCTGTGAACACCATCCCCATCAGCACCAGGCACTGGAGCTCGAACCGGAGAAGAGCCAGTGGCGATCAATAAATTATCGTAGTCAATCTCATCGCCATTATCGAGAATAAGCCTGTTGTTGTCTGGATTTAGCGAAGTCGCCCGCCGACCAAGATGCGTTTCGACTGTAAGTTTTTCTAGTCGCGTTTCAGTCGCCGTAAACACATGCGATTCGCCGATTTCTTGCGAAAGATAATAAGGAAGGACCATTCTGGCGTAAGGGTTTTCGTCAGACACGAGTACAATTTCCGAATCTCCTTTGTCGATTTCTCGTATCGTTGTAATGGCATTCCAACCGGCAGTTCCTCCGCCGACGATGACGTGACGTTTTGCCATTAATTCACCCTCACCGAAAGCACACCACCGGGGCCTTTCGAACGCTCGGCCGCAAATGGGCCAACCCAATCTGTTACTTCAGCCTCTTCGTACAAGATGGCATCTCGAGGACAAGCCTCCACGCAAGCGGGGGCGCCACCGCAAAGGTTACACTTAAACGCTTTGTGAGCATCAGGATCGTAGAATATAGTTCCATAGGGACAAGCAATCGTGCATAATTTGCATCCGACACAAATGTCGTACCCAACTTCCTTGGCTCCCGCCGGACTAATATGGATCGCCTCGACGGGACAAGCCGTCATGCACCAACCTTCGTCACACTGAAGACAGGTATATGGCGAATAACTCGTATGGCTCTCAAAAGCCGAAACCCGAATAACAGATTTCGACGGCTGAAATGTCCCGGTCTGCATATAGGAGCAAGCGAGCTCACACCGCATGCAACCTGTACATTTTTCGGGAACAATCTTAAGTGCTTTCATCCTCTCTCCTTGATGAGCGAAACGTACCGGATAAAACCAACCCGGAATCTCCCAGATTCACTGTTTACCTCTTCGGATAACGAAAGTGTCGCAAAGGATCGGCGATCCGGTCAACAAGCAATCCTAACAGGCTGGGCCGTTCGAACCTAATCTCCTTGACATCACGGATTTGCCGTAACTAAAGCGGCGCCCGCAACTACGACACCAGTTGCCAGAATCAGCCGCATCGTAATAATTTCCTTGCCCCTTAAAAATATAGGAGAGAGAATAAGCACAAACACCGGGGTCATCCGTATAAGCGGAGAAATCACCGTTAGGGGACCATCCCGCAAAGCCGTCCAAAAATTAATCGCTGCCGCCATGGCGAAAATCCCCGCCGGAATACTGGCCATAGCGAGAGAACGGCTAAACACAAATTTCTGCGGGCCGGGCATAAAACGCGAGGTCGTCATAAGCGTAAAATTTCCGACAATCGCAGCAATTATAACCCCCAGTGCAGGCGCACTCAGGGCCGCCATGGCGCCTTTTCTTAAATACGGCGTAACCGAAAAAGCTATCATCGCGATAAAAGCGTACGTATATAATTTCAGCGGATAATTTCCAGCACCTTTTTCGCTTGTCATCACAACCAGGCCGACAACAATAAGAACGATACCAATCCATACATCGAAAGCAGGACGCTCTCCAAGAATCAACACGCCCATGATTGACGCTCCGACTGGAGACCCCGCGACAATCGTGTTCGTTCGGCTAACGCCTACAAGGGCACTCGACCAAGACGACAGAAATCGAGCTGTCGCCTGTCCTATAAATCCCACTGCGAAGAAAAAAAGGAAAGCGATGTAAAAATTACCTTCGAATGAATCAGAAAACGGGACCAAAAATAGCGCTGTGACGGCCATCCAAAAGTTGACCATCATCGTTACTGTCAGCGGTGATGCTCGATCCATCAGACGGCGAACTATCATTTGATTACATGCGAAGAAAAAACTGCCTAAAAGGGCACGATATTCAGGAGCAATTGTCGAAAAATAATCAAACAAAATTATATAACCACCTCTTCAAGAACAATTTGAATGAACCACAATTATCGCACGCCCTGAAGGGCAGCCATAGCGCGGCATGCCAAATTCAGTCAATAATACTGGCCGTAGACTGACCCACCTTAACTTTAATGTTTATTGAAGGACTATTCTGTGATGAGCGACGTTCTTACCATCCCTGAGCAAAAGGTATTTCCGGAATATCCAGAAGTTCCCGGCATGGTCGAAAGAGAGATTCAAGGCCTTACCGATGGTCAGTTGGGCACTACCCATCCTGAAAAAAGCTGGGGCGCTTGGTCCATCAGGCAGCAGGTCAGCCATATCACATACGCGCATTACCGGTGGTTCCTCGATATTTGCGACACAACGCTTTTTGACGACAATCCTCCGAGAGACAAAACCCTCATCGACACGGGCGGCGCTAATCGGCTGATGGACCCAAAACAATTTCACAAACACAGGATTTGCTTGCTTCCGTCCAAGACGCCTCCGACCAGATATGAACCAAAAGAGGTAAACGACGATGCCTGGGCCTCTTGAAGGGGTGAAAGTCCTCGATTTAACCCGGCTGATTGTCGGGGGCTTCTACGGTATGCTTCTCGCCGACGCCGGTGCTGAAGTTGTAAAAATAGAAGTTCCCAAACGAGGGGACACACTACGAGCCTGGAAGCCTTCCTGGTGGAAAGTTTACGGTCGGGGAAAAAAATCCTTAACGCTGGATTTAACTCAAACCATGGGCCAGGAAATTCTGAAAAAACTAGCCGCTGAAGCTGATGTGCTGGCGGAGAATTTTTTTCCTGGCAAGCTTGAATCATGGGGACTCTCACCCAAGACACTTCATGAAATAAATCCACGCCTCATTGTGGTTAGGATTTCCGGCTGGGGACAGGATGGGCCCTACCGAGATCGACCGGGGTTTGGGACACTGGTCGAGGCTGCTTCAGGATTTAGTGCAATAAACGGCTTTCCGGATTCCCCGCCACTGCTGCCTCCTGTTCCTATTGCCGACATGACCGCAGGACTCTATGGCGTTTCCGCCACCATGTTTGCGTTATATCAACGCGACGCGCTGGGGGGCGCGAAAGGCCAAATTATCGATTTAGCGCTCTACGAACCACTTTTCTCCATCCTTGGCCCGCATGCCGCAGAATTCGCATTAAACGGAAAAAAATATCAGCGAACGGGTAATCTTTCAGAAAATTCTTCCCCCAGAAACTGTTATTCAACAAAGGATAGCAAATGGATCGCAATATCGGCCTCGACTCAACCCATGTTCGAACGTCTGGCCAAAAGCATGGGGCGTGCTGACCTTATCGAAGATCCCCGCTTCAAGAATAATGTTGCCCGTGTCTCCAACAACCCAAATTTAGACAGCATTATCGCCAGCGAAATCAAAACCAGATCCTGCGATGAAAACATGAAAATCTTTAGTAACGCTGGCGTTACTGCGATGCCCGTTTATGATATCGAAGACATCCTGGCTGACCCACATTTCCTACAAAGAGAACTCATCAAAAAAGTTCCAGACGCTGAATTCGGAGAAGTCCCCATGCATAACGCGACGCCTCGCATGTCGGAAACGCCACTTGAAATTCGCTGGACAGGTCCTCCGTTGGGGGCCCACTCTGAGGAGATATTAATTTCATGGCTGGGAATGAATTCCGAAGAGATCGGCCAGCTTCGCAAAGGAAATGTGGTTTAAAATTAAATTACGCTGTCGCGAAAATAAAGATTGACACAACGGCGAAAACCACCCCTAGGCTTTTTCTAACAGAGAGACGCTCCCCCAGAAATATTATTGCCAGAGCACCAGTGAGAACAAAACTGAGCTGGACAATGGGCGCGATTACCACAGCATCCCCATAAGTAAATCCGACCGAAAGAGAAACATAGCTGGACGAAGTTAATACACCACATATCAGAGGTACCCAAAGGGCGCCCCCCCGCCTGGGTAGCGAATCTCCCGAATAGATAGAAAACGGCAAGGCCATGCAAAAAACACCGATGCTTTGGGCAAGAGTCATGGCAGCTGGTGTTGCTCCCATGCCGAGGCCAAGCTTTATAAACAAACCGATAAAACCAAAGAGAAACATGGCCGCGACCGCTAGAAACAGGGAGCGCCTCTGGCCCTGGCCTTGGCCCGAAAAGATGCGCCCTCCTCCGACAAGAACCGCCGAGCCCGCTAACAAGAGCGCCAAACCCTTTATCAGATTCACCTCCTCACCAATGAGTGTAATCGTCAGAAGAGCCGTAATCGCAAAGTTTAGACGTACTATCGGGATGAGTGAAACTGCCTCGCCATGGCGCAAGGCCAAAAGGATAAAGAGAAACGCAGTGAAGGCCAGAACCCCATTCAGCAACCCGAACCACAGACCTAGGCTCCAGATCAGATCCGAGCGGAAATACGCCAGGAGAAAAGCTGTGGGCATATAGGCAAAATTCTGCACCAGCATGAACGGGCCGCCGCGTAAATCCCACTTCTGGCCCCATTTATAGAGAAAATCGCTCGTCCCAAGAAAACACATAGAAAGAAGGGCGAAGATAATTTCTGGAGGCACGGCACTTCCCTCGACACGAATTGCATATCTGCATTTATACTTACCCTGTGATGGATATGATGCTACGTTTCCCCTTTAACAAGTGTCAACACAAATACTTTTCAGGAGAAATTATGAGCCGTGAATATCCCCTTCGGCCCATTCCTGGCGTCGGCGCAATAATTTTTAGTGGGAAAAATGTCCTGATGGCCCAACGGGGCAAGGCGCCAGGAACGGGAAACTGGAGTGTCCCCGGTGGCGCTTTAAAACTTGGTGAAACCCTTGAGGAGGGCTGCAAGAGGGAGACACTTGAGGAAACAGGCTTAATCGTGGATATCATTTCTCGTTGCGTGGTTTTAGACCGGATCACACGGGATAACTGGAATCGAGTACAGTATCACTATGTCTTGGTAGATTTCGTCTGTCGCCCCGTCGGTGGAAGCCTTAATCCGGGTAGCGACATTGATAAGGCAAAGTGGGTTCCTCTAGAGGATCTCGAGAATCTCAAGCCCATGACAAACGGAACGGCACAGGTCATCCTTGACGCCGCCGCTAAAATGCAAAACCAAGGCATTACCTTTTAAATCGATCCGGGTACGAGTCTTCTGTTTCTTGAAAAACTTTTCTGAAATACCGGGCATGTCGTTCACACTCTACACTTCCGACAACACATGGGATTTTATTGCCGATGAAAAACGCTAACCGGATATCAGCTACTTTTCTAATTGGCTTTGCTGCTGATGTGATTAAATCTCTTGGTGCAGCGCCTGATCGGGCCCGCACCACAGCGGAAGTATTGGCCGCTGCCGATCTCAGGGGAATATCTAGCCACGGTGTAGCTGGAGGAACTGGGCTGAGGGAGCTAGTCGACAGATCGAGACTGGATGCTATCGATATGACTTCCTTGCCCGAGGTGATCCGGAAAAAAGGCTGGGCCATTGCCGCCATGAACGCAAACGGCGGAATCGGACCTGCTGCCGCGATGGACGCCGCCCAACTCGCAGGTGATCTTGCCGAGGAACATGGAATCGGTCGGGTCCATGTTCACGATGCAAACCACTTCGGCGCCGCCTGCGTCTATGTTGAAGCTCTCATCGAACGAGGGTTCGCCGCCCGAGCGACCTGTACATCAGGCGCCTGGATGATGCCCTTCGGGGGAAACCGTGTTCGCCTAGGAACCAATCCCATCGCGTGGGGTCTTCCATGCGGAGACGAAGCCATTGTTATCGATATCGCTACCACCCAACGTGCCGTCAGCCCCGCAATTCGTGCCACCAAAGCAGGTGATCCTATTCCTTCCGACTACTTCAAGGACAAGGACGGCAACATGCTCGAAGGCATTGTTCCCTACGAGAAACTTATCGGAGGCTCAGTTCTTCCTCTAGGGGGAGAGGCTTTCGGCTACAAAGGATCCGGCTTAAACATGCTCGTTGAATTGGACAACGTAATCGGAGGTGGGTCGACCGAACGCGTTAAAAATATGCGCGAAACATCCAAGAGCCGAGTCGCCCAAACTTTCGAAGCCTGGCGTATTGATTTTCTTTTCTCAGAAGACGAAGTTCGTGAGCGTCTTGTCCAGGCGATAAAAGACATCAGGGAACACGGAGGTCCAGACATGCTCTTGCCCGGAGAACGTGAAGCCCGCCGAATGGCAGACGCGCAAAAAAACGGAATTCCCTACGAAGAGGTCCAGTGGGAAATGCTACGCCACATATCCAGGGACACTGGCATTTCAGTTCCAAACCCGATTTCTTCTTGAAGTTATTTCGGGTAACTCATGCAACAGGTTCATTCGCAGAGAGGGTATCTGCCGATCCTTTTGTCTCTTTAACTTGCTCACACTTAATATTTTCAATTTGACGCTCAGTGGCCTCAACTACTGTAAAAATCCATCCATCCAACGAAATTCTCTCGCCTTCCTTAGGTATGCGCTCAAAGATTTCAAGTAAATAACCACCCAACGTCTCATAATCGCCCTCTGGAACGGGAATGGAAAGTTCCTCACGAACCGCTTCAACTTCCATGCGGGCATCCACTACAATAACGCCATCCATTAATTTTTCATAAAGACGGACCTCGTCAAAATCATATTCGTCACTAATTTCTCCGACAATTTCTTCGACCAGATCTTCTATGGTAACAACTCCCACGCAGCCTCCATACTCATCCACAGCAACGGCAAGCTTTAATTTTTCCTTTTGCATTTCTTCTAACAAATCGTCCGCCGGCTTTGACTCCGGCACAAAATACGGCGTCCGAATCAATTCCGGCTTCCTCTTGAGTGGCCCATGCGCTTCATCTCCGATGGCGATAATATCCCTTGCGTTCACCACTCCGACGATATGGTGTATCTCTTCCTTATAAACAAGAATACTTGAATGCCCATCATTTTTAATGCGCCTAATAACATCCTCAATGGTCGCGTCTTCTCCAACAGCGGAAACTTCAACCTGCGGGACCATTACATTCACTACATCCAGATTTGCGAAAGAGAGTATCCGGCCGATCATTTTTCGCTCACCCACCCGCACATCTCCTTCGTGAGGTTCCCCAACGAGGACTTCAAGTTCCTGACGGGTTACAAATGGACTGCTCGAAGTTTCATCTCTTCTTCGATTCAGAACTGATTGAATTAAGTGATTAAGCAACCATACGACAGGGTAAACAATCCTCCTGGCTCCCCAGACAACTCGTGCAAGTTTGGGTGCAAGTGTGTCCGCACGTTCCTGGCAATAACTTTTTGGAACGACTTCGCCAAAAATAACTAGTAATGGAATGACCATCGTAGCAGAGACAATCTCTCCGTATTTCGGCCCGACAAGGTTCATGGCCGTATAAGTAGCCAATGCCACGTTGCATACAAAAAAAGAGTTATGCCAGACCAGAATTGTCCCCATGAGCCATTCCGGCGTATCGAGAAGACTCAAAGCAATTTCGGAACCTCGATCTCCTTCATTCGCCAACGTGCGAAGCTTGGCCCGGTTTGCTGATACTATGGCTATCTCAGCGCCCGAAAAGAGCGCCTCCCCTATAAGTAATAAAATTCCAACAGTAATGACTATCGATATCGGCATTATTCATAGTCCTCGATATAATTCGCCCGAAGTCTCAAAATACGCGTATTCTCTATCTCAAGAACAGTAAATTTGATTCTTTCGAATCGAACGCTTTCGCCCACTTCTGGCACATGGCCAAACAAGGTGAACACAAACCCACCTACCGTATGAGAATCAGAGTCCTCGGGAAGAGACCACCATGTGTACTCGAAAAATTCACGTAGAAGAAGCCGCGCTAAGAATACAAACGAACCATCTGATTGTTTTTCGATTTCAACTTCTTCTTTTCCGTCAAATTCATCTCGAATTTCTCCGAATATCTCATCAAGCAAATCTGCCATTGTTACCAGGCCGCTAACGCCTCCGAATTCATCGGCTACAATTGCCAGATGAGTTCTCTTTTGCCGCAAACGTCGAAAAAGAACGTTCAGAGTCAAACCTTCCGGCACAAACAGCGGGTCGTGTAGCATCTCTTTCATCAATATTTGATCCGGATCGATAGATTGTTGCTGAAAAACTTCCAAAAAATCTTTAAGGTATAGAATTCCTACGATGTGATCGCGATCCCCTTCATAGACAGGCACTCGCGAATAAGCCGACTGCCGAACAAGCTTTGCGACCTCCCGCAGCGGCAAACCAATTTCCCAACATTCCATATCCGTACGAGGTACGATAATTTCATCCACAGTCCGGTCATGAAACTCGAAAATATTCTGGATATAAGTTTGCTCGGTGGCATCAAGTTGACCTTCCTCCAAGCCTGCTTCAACCAGAGTGAGAAACTCATCTTCCATAAGGATGTTGCTCTGATCCCGGCTTCCCGCTCCAAAAATTGAAAGTATCCCATTGGATATTAGAAGAAAGATCCAGCGTAATGGAGCAATTACTCTCATGAATAATGAGAGTGGAATAACAAGTATCCTGGCAAATTTCTCGGGAAAACGCGCGGCTACTGACTTCGGCGTAACTTCGCCAAATACCACCAAGAGGGGGGTCATTAATACCGGAGCAAGCCAACTGCGGCCCTCTCCTATCAACAGAATCAAACTACCTGTAAAAATTGTAGAAGCCACAATATTGACTATTTCATTTCCCATCAAAATAGAAATAATCAACCGGCGGGGACGACCAACCAGGACGGAAATTCGTTCTCCAAGCCTACTTTCTTTTCGAAGAGATTGAATACGAAACCGGCTCAGTGAGAAAAAGGCTGTCTCGCTTGCCGAAAAACATGCGGAGAGAATCATCAATAAGATAAATGCGACCAGCCTGAAAATAAAATTAATTTCCATGACTCAGCCCTCAACGTGAGTGTCACGACACAAACACTCCTTGTTGATTTTCAATAACGATACAAATTCAGCGTATCTATCCGGAGGTTGGGGTTCTTCCGGCTGTTCGGAAGTAGACATTACAGTTTTAGGCTCCTTAGATAATTCCTGAAAGACGGGCCGACGTCATCTCGGTCCAGTGCGAACTCCACTGTCGCCTGCAAAAAACCAAGCTTATCACCAACGTCATACCGCTTGCCCTCAAATTCATAGGCAAAGACGGGCATCTGCTTCATGAGAAGGCGAATTCCGTCCGTAAGCTGGATTTCACCATTAGCATCGGGTTCAACATTCTCAAGACAATCAAAAATTTCAGGGGGCAAAATATATCGGCCAATAATTGCCAAATTCGATGGTGCCTCACTGGCAAGAGGCTTCTCCACCATCCCCTTTAGGGGGGTAAGATGAGGCCCTGGTGGTGAATTGTCTGATGGAATAACAGATCCATATTTTGAAATTTCCTCACCTTCCACTTCCATCACAGAAACTATCGCACCGCCATGCTTTTCATACGCTTCAGTAAGCTGGCCTATTGCCGGCTTTTCACTTCTGATTATGTCATCACTCAATATCACGGCAAAAGGCTCGTTACCTACCACGTTTTTCGAGCAAAGAATGGCATGACCTAAGCCAAGGGGATTTTTCTGTCGGATTGAAACAACATGTGCCTTGTCGGAAATCTCCCTTGCCAATGTATGCAATTCATCTTTGCCTCTGCTCCGAAGGCGCTCTTCAAGTTCATATGAAATGTCGAAGTGGTCAACTACCGACACCTTTCCCCGCCCTGTAATAAATATAATATCTTCTATTCCAGCATCGAGTGCTTCTTGCACGCCCACCTGAATTTGGGGAATATCCACTATGGGAATCATCTCTTTCGGAATCACCTTTGTCGCTGGCAAAAATCGAGTCCCGAGCCCTGCTGCGGGAAATACAACTTTACGAATTTTTTTCACAGATTTATTCCAGTGAAAGGGGATGACAATAATAATATGTGTGGGGGAATTGTTTCGTCCATTTCTTTATAATCCTAATAAAAACAAACTCCCTCGTCAAGGAATCAGTTTTTCCATAAGTATCTGCTTAAAAACATCTTCATCCCATACCGGAATATCAAGATTTTCCGCTTTAGTGCGCTTTGAACCGGGATTTTCACCTGCTACTACAAAATCTGTCTTTTTGCTTACAGTGCCGGCCACTCGCCCACCGAGCGCCTCAATCGCTACCTTAGCTTCACCACGAGAGCAACTAGAGAGCGTTCCAGTCAAAACAAACGTCTTTCCGGCGAAGGGAACATCTCCAGCATCCTTAACAGATATATCAGGTATCGCTGGAGTCAAACCGGCGGCAAGAAGGTTCGCTAGTGTCTGGCGAGATCGTTCATCTTCGAAAAAAGAAATGATGCTTTCCGCTACCTGAGGGCCGACTTCGTGAATATCCATCAATCTTTCCTTGTTGGTTTGACTCAGGGCATCGATGCTTCCGAATCGAGTAGCTAACACTTCTGCTAAATGCGCTCCAACGTGTCGAATACCGAGACCAAATATTAATCGATATAAGGGCTGCCCCTTGGCCTCTTCAAGCGCCGCGAGAAGATTGTCTATTTTTTTCTCTTTCCAGCCCTTTATCTCCAATATTTTATTGCGATGTTCTTTGAGTTCAAACAAATCACCAGGCTCTTTTACAAATCCCTCGTCCACCAGCTGATTCACGACTTTTTCGCCGAGCCCTTCAATATCCATTGCGCCACGCGAGGCGAAATGACGAAGGCCCTCCCTGAGCACGGCATCGCACACCGGATTCGGACAACGTACTGCCGATTCATCCTCATCCCGCACAGCTTTCGTTTTACATATCGGGCATGTTTTTGGAATTTTAAATTTTCTCGTTCCCGCAGGGCGCTTATCCCTTACAATTGCCACGATCTCGGGAATGACATCTCCAGCGCGTTGAATTACGACTGTGTCACCAACACGTACATCTTTTCTATCTACCTCATTTTGGTTATGAAGAGTTGCACGCGATACTTCGACGCCACCAATCCGTAACGGCCTCAGAATAGCAACGGGCGTCAGAACGCCAGTTCGTCCGACCTGAACGATAATATCTTCGACAATCGTGTGATCTTGCTTAGGGGGAAACTTGTAGGCTATCGCCCATCTCGGCGCCCGGGAAGTATCACCAAGATCTCTTTGGAGTTCAAACGAATTTATCTTGATGACCATTCCATCGATTTCAAACGGTAAGCTTTCTCTGCCGGTAAGATAGTCTTTGTACCTATGGAACACTTCATCCAGATTCTTACACTTACGCCAGCCTGGGCTTACAGGTACACCCCACCCGGACAATGTTTCGAGAAGTTGCGACTGGCTTTCAAACTCAAACCCATCCACCTTACCCACCGAATAAAGGCTAACTCTTAATGGCCTTGAGGCCGTAACCTTCGGATTCAACTGCCTCAACGTACCCGCCGCTGCGTTTCGAGGGTTCGCGAATAATGCTTCGCTCGCAGCTTCACGAGCCTGATTTAATTTAAAAAATCCATCTCGATCAATATAAACCTCGCCCCTAATCGTCAAATACCGAGGTGGTGGTGGTCCATTTTTCGATGATATTAGACGATACGGAATATCCTCGATCGTTCTAAGATTTTCTGTGATGTTCTCACCTTGTCTTCCATCTCCTCTCGTTCCACCGGAGTCAAATATTTCTTCTCGATAAATAATATCCACGGCGGAACCATCGATCTTTGGCTCAACAACATATTCAAAATGTTCAATTTCATGATTGTATTTTTGTTTTAAATATCTACGAGCACGAGCCTCAAATGATTGAACCTCTTCTTCATTCAAAGCGTTTTCAAGACTGCGCATGGGTGGATCGTGGATAAATTCCCCGAAGCCCTCAATCGGCTCGACGCCCACTCGCTGTGTAGGAGAATTAGGCGTCACAAGAGAAGGATGGGCAGATTCGAGCAACTGAAGCTCACGCATCAGACGATCGTATTCAGTGTCCGATATAATCGGATTGTCGAGAGAATAATAGCGGTAGTTATGGTGATGAAGCTGATTGGTCAGTTGATCGGCCTTAGAACGAATTTCGTCAGATATATTTTTTTGGCTGTTCATGACTCGTCTATACGAGAGGCCTGCTTCTTTATTTTCTGCCAGCAGGAACCATTATCGTTACCTACAAAGATTTCAATTGTTCTGTTGCAGCGATAGCCACCGAGGAATTTGGGTATTTTTGGATCAAGCGGGCAAATAGCTCCCGCGCACTTGCCTTATCTCCAAGATTCAAGAACGCCAGCGCTTCTTTAAAAAGCGCATTAGGCGCCTTGTCTCCATTCGCATAATCCACCTGTACTTTATTAAATGCAAGAATCGCCCGTTCAAATTTTTTTTCCTGAAAATATGACTCGCCTATCCAGTATTGTGCATCATCAGCTAGCTCATGCGTTGTATTTTTTGACATAAAACGATTAAACATTAACCTCGCCCGAGGATAACTGTGCTCTTCTTCGAGAATACGAAGCGCTTCATTATATTCGTCTTCTGGATCAGGCTTGATTGGCTTCGGCGATAACGGAACGTCCGTGGGCATTCCAACTGGCGGAACCACAACAACCACATCTTGAGTTACGCCCTCCGGCATTCCTGCCGCAATTGGCGTTTCCTTTGAAACATTTACCGCTGATTCCGTCTTCACAGAGCCTTCTTTCAGATTTCCGCCTGATGAAAATTCAGCAGGAACTCCGGCAGGACGAATTTGGATATCCAGCTCTTCTTTTTCAATTACTAACCCAGAACGTCCTCCCGACACTCGCAAAAAAGCCAGCTCGCTATCCATACCATCTATTCTTGAACGCAGTTCTTTCATTTGATTTTTTATGTTCACGGAAATAAAAATTAATTTTTCTTTGTTTTTTACAAGACCGTCCATCAGGGATTGTAATCCTTTTCGGATTTCCTCGATCCGAGTCTCCTGATTCGTCAGTCCTCTCCGGATCCCACTGAGGTTTCTACCCAATGATGCAACTTCTGATCTGAGACTTCTAGCTTGTTCAGGTGGCTGAATTTTTGCGACAGCAATAGAAGTCGGAGCGCCTAACGTCTGGTTGCTACCCCGAACAACATCCTGGCAACCTAACAAGACAAGAAAAAAGAACTGAAAGTAAAAACGTGGAGGAATCAGATCTGTCAAAGAGGGCATGAAGAAAAAAACTCCCCGGCAACGTCTGCCGGGGAGTTCCTTAGTCTGCAGCAAATTTATACCTTAGTTCATTCCCGTAGGAATGCCGCCAATTGCATTAAACATGGCCCGACGATTTTTTGCCCACGCCAACTCTTGGCTTCTAGGATCGGCGGGACGCTCCTCACCATAACTTACCGTATCGATACGAGAAGCCGAAACTCCAAGCGAAACGAGATAGTCTTTCGTCTGTTGAGCCCGCCGATGACCCAGGGCTATATTATATTCCGCCGTGCCGCGCTCATCACAATGGCCTTCGACTTGAATACGAACAGATGGGAAATCATGAAGAAACTGTGCCTTGCGATCAAGGACGGGACGCATATCGGGTCTTACCTTCGACTTATCAAAATCGAAATAGACAGGTGCCTTTTGAAATTCTCGAAGCGACCTTTTAAATGCATCTCTCTTAAGCCTACGCTCAGCCTCGGTCATGCTTCCTTCTTTCGTCATGGACCCCGACCGAGAAGCAGAAGCAGAAGCAGAAGCAGAAGCTACGGATTCATCAGATTTCACCGTTTGCTGGGCGCAACCCACAGTAAGAAGTAATGCGCCCCCCACCACAACAAATTTAAATTTCTTGAAATTTCCAATCTCAAACATTCTAACGTCCTCCTCACAGCCCTCAATGTGTTACATAATCGGAGCAAGAATCATAAAAAACAAGGGCAAATAGCTATAAACATATTCCCTATGCCCAGAGCAACATCGCGCTCCCACTACCCAAGAGATCACAATCACCGATTATAAAGTATTGATGGATAAGGGGCAAGCCTTATCATGTATATGTGGGTCTGCTTACGGAAGAGCAGGCGACCAAGCAGGCTCCTGGCCAAGCTCAAGGCGTTTCAGCTGAGTTCCTGCCGATGTCATTACATAAATATACTTCCGACCCGCTCGATCTGAAGAAAATACAATATTTCGGCCATCCGGCGACCAAGAAGGGGACTCATTTCTTCGCTGTCCACCTGTCAGACGCCGTAAATCGCTTCCATCAGGGTTTATGGTCACGATATCTATGGAGGAGCCGTCCGTTACTCTGCCCGTGAAAACGATTCTGTCTCCTCGAGGGCTCCAATCTGGCTCAGTATTATACGTGCCTTTTTGACTAATTCGCCTTGCGCCGGAGCCATCGGCATTCATAACGTAAACTTGGGGAGTACCCGTGCGCCCCGTAGAAAAAACAATTTTACTGCCATCCGGAGAAAATGCAGGAGAAACATCAATTCCGAAATTCCGAGTAAGGCGCTTTCTCACACGACTGAACATATCGTAGCGATAAATTTCATAATTTCTTCCCGCCAATTGCGCAAAAACGAAATAGCGGCTATTTGGTGAGAAGCCCCCGCCAATAGCTTGAAAACGCCTTGAACTTACGCGAAACTCCCGACCACCGTTCGTGGGAAGAATAAAAACACCCGGCGTTCTGGACTTAAAAGAAGAATAAGCCAGCCACTTACCATCGGGAGACCAGGCCGGAGCATTATTGCCTTGCCCGTTCCTCGTAACGCGCCGAAGTTGGGCACCATCCCAATCCATAATGTAGATTTCACCACGATGCTTAATTGAGCGCCTAGCGACAAACGCAATCTGGGTATCAAAAATACCCTTTTCTCCGGTAAAGCGCTCCAAAACGGTATTAGCAAATCGATGAGCCAGCAACCTCCAGTTCGATTTGGGATAGCGATACCTTTTGCCGAGTTCCTGTACACCTCGAACCACGTCATACAGATACATTTCCACTTCAAGGGAATCGCCTAGAACCTTATAGCCGCCCTTGATCAATCCTTCGACCTTGACAACATTCGCCCATTCCTTGAATCGCTGGCTTTTCTCTTGGATACCAGCCGTAAGAGGATTCTCAAGAAACCCTTTTCGGTCGCGGACAAAAAACATACCGCTTCTCCGGAGGTCCGATTCGATGACCTGCGCAATTTGAAGCCCAATCGAATTCCGGGCGCCTTCCAGTGGGCGAAGCTCAGGAATGGC
>Ga0209403_10003154_pt1 | contig 18921 bp, 16 predicted proteins | sample ArcticOcean_MG_C_8_FD_187440 | JGI IMG/M metagenome (GOLD analysis project Ga0209403, IMG submission 187440) | Marine microbial communities from western Arctic Ocean - ArcticOcean_MG_CB11_86 (SPAdes) (version 2) | ecosystem: Environmental > Aquatic > Marine > Oceanic | place: Arctic Ocean... | reverse complement strand
CACGGTTGCCTGGCTGTGCCTGCCCGGCTCCGAATCAATCACCGGGCAATCGATCGCCATGGCCGGTGGCGCGTGGATGTGATGGCCGGTGGCGCCGACCATGCGGAGCGAAAAAATATTATGTGCGGAGTGACGTAACAATGGCTAATGGCAAGGCATCGCTTCGCCTCTGGCTGCGGCTTCTGACCTGCACCAATTTTATTGAACGTGAGGTTCGGGCGCGGTTGCGCCGGGATTTCAGTGTCACGCTGCCGCGCTTCGATATGATGGCGGCGCTTGAGCGCGCGCCGGATGGCCTTAGCATGGGGGAACTTTCAGAGCGTCTGATGGTCTCCAACGGCAATGTCACCGGCGTCGCTGAGCGTCTGGTGCAGGAGGGCCTAGCCAAGCGTTGGTCACCGCCGGCGGATCGGCGTAGCTCGCGTATTGCCCTCACCGCGCACGGTCAAAAGACATTTGCCGCCATGGCGAAACAGCATCAGGACTGGATCGGAGAGATGATGTCAGGCCTCAACGCCAAGGAGCGCGAGACCCTGATGACGTTGCTCGCCAAAGTAAAAACCTCGCTCGACACCAAAGGAAGGGACGCGGCATGAACATGGCGCAATATGAAGCGACGCATTTTCTCTGGTCAGTGAAAGGCAGTATCGCGACCATTACCCTCAATCGGCCGGACAAGAAAAACCCGCTGACCTTCGAATCCTACGCCGAGTTGCGCGATACTTTCCGCCAACTGAAGGATGCGGATGATATCGACGTGGTGATCATCACCGGTGCCGGCGGCAATTTTTGTTCGGGCGGCGATGTGCATGAGATCATCGGACCCCTGACCAAGATGGATATGCCGGAGCTGTTGAAATTCACCCGCATGACTGGCGATTTGGTCAAAGCCATACGCGCCTGCCGCCAGCCGGTGATCGCCGCCATTGACGGCATCTGCGCCGGCGCTGGTGCCGCCATTTCTATGGCTTGCGACATGCGCCTCGGCACCGAAAACAGTAAAACCGCGTTCCTCTTTGCTCGCGTCGGCCTCGCCGGCTGCGACATGGGCGCCTGCGCGATTTTGCCGCGCCTGATCGGCCAAGGCCGCGCCTCGGAATTGCTCTTTACCGGGCGCGCCATGTCAGGCGCTGAGGCGGATCGCTGGGGATTTTTTAATCGCCTTTGTGCGCCAGAAGAATTGCAGGGCGAGGCTCTGAAACTCGCGCAGAGACTTGCCGACGGCCCCAATTTCGCCCATGGCATGACCAAAACAATGCTCAATCAGGAATGGGATATGGGCCTCGATGCAGCGATTGAAGCAGAAGCCGAAGTACAGGCCATGTGCATGCAGACCAAGGACTTCCTGCGCGCCTATGAAGCCTTCGCGGCCAAACGCAAACCCATATTCGAGGGCAATTAATGGCAGATCAAAGTTTTCTCGACTGGCCCTTTTTCGAACCCGCCCACGTCGAGCTGGTGCGCGCGCTTGACACTTGGGCGAAAGACAATCTCTGCGATATCGACGAGAGCGATGTGGATGCCGCCTGCCGCGAATTGGTGCGCCGCCTGGCCGAAGGCGACTGGCTGAAACATTGCGTGCCGGCAGCCTATGGCGGCATTCGCGAAAAGCTCGATGTGCGCTCGCTCTGTCTAATTCGTGAAACCCTGGCGCGCCACTCCGGCCTGGCCGATTTCGCCTTCGCCATGCAGGGTTTGGGCAGCGGCGCCATATCGCTCAAAGGCAGCGATGAAGTTCGCGAAGAGTTCCTGCCGGCGGTACGCACGGGGGAGAAAATCGCCGCCTTCGCCCTTTCCGAGCCTGAGGCAGGGTCCGATGTGGCGGCAATGGCAACCACCGCCACCCGCGACGGCAATGGCTGGCGCATCGACGGCGAGAAAACTTGGATATCCAATGGCGGCATTGCTGACTATTACACCGTGTTTGCCCGCACCGGCGAGGCACCGGGCGCGCGCGGCCTCAGCGCTTTCGTGGTCGATGCCAATACACCCGGGCTGGAGATTGCCGAACGGATTGATGTGATCGCGCCGCATCCCTTGGCGCGGCTTACATTCGACAACTGCCATGTGCCGGCGGATCGCATCCTCGGCGCCCCTGGTGAAGGCTTCAAGGTCGCCATGGCAACACTTGATATCTTCCGCTCAACCGTCGGTGCGGCGGCGCTCGGCTTCGCCCGCCATGCCCTGGACGCATCGCTTGACCGCGCCGCCAACCGTGAGCTGTTTGGCGGGCCGCTCGCGGATTTGCAAATGATTCAGGCCAAGCTCGCCGATATGGCCCTTGCCGTTGACGCCAGCGCGCTACTGATCTACCGCGCCGCCTGGACCAAGGACTTAAAAGCCGACCGAGTCACCCGCGAAGCCTCTATGGCCAAGCTTTATGCCACGGATTCGGCGCAAATCGTGATCAACGAGGCGGTGCAGATTTTCGGCGGCCAAGGCGTGGTATCGGGCGCACCCATGGAGAAACTCTACCGCGAAATCCGCGCACTCCGCATCTATGAAGGCGCCTCCGAAGTGCAAAAGGTGGTGATCGCCAAATCCGCCCTCGCGGCACGGAAGGCCGAAAATGAATGAACGAGAAGAGCGCCCATATTGACGGCTTCGCGGCGGCCAATTTGCCGCGCCCTGAGATGTTACCGGAAATAATCTTCACTCTCCCCGAGCTGCAATATCCGAGCCGCCTGAATTGCGTAGCGGAATTGCTCGACCGAGCGGTAGCAGAAGGCGACGGCGACAGGCTGGCCATTCTTGCGCCCGGCCTCCGTTGGAGCTACGCCGAACTGCAAGACAAAGTCAATCGTATCGCCCAGGTGTTAACCGAGGATTTGGCCATTGTGCCCGGCAACCGCGTCCTGTTGCGCGCCGCCAACACGCCCATGCTCGCCGCCTGCTGGCTCGGCGTGGTCAAGGCCGGCGCCATTGCGGTTGCCACCATGCCCCTTCTGCGCGCGCGCGAGCTTTCCTGGGTGATCGATAAGGCCGAGGTGGCGCTTGCCTTTTGTGATGGGAAACTCGGCGAAGAGCTGACCGGAGCGCAAGCGCTCTCGCCCCGCCTCGGCAAAATTATTCACTTCGGTGACGGCGGTGGCGACAGTGGCGGTGGTGAGTTGGAACAAAGAATGGCCGGCAAATCCGGTGAGTTCACGACGGTCGATACCGCAGCTGAGGATACCTGCCTGATTGCCTTTACCTCCGGCACCACCGGCGGCCCCAAGGGCGTGATGCATTGCCACCGCGACGTCATCGCTGCGAGTGATTGCTTCCCCCCTGCCTGCATCAAGGCCACCAAGGACGATATCTTTTGCGGCAGTCCGCCGCTTGCCTTCACTTTCGGCCTCGGCGGATTATTGCTTTTTCCCATGCGCGCCCGTGCGGCGGTGCTGCTGTTGGAGCAGGCAAGCCCTGACAATTTACTCGCCGGCATCGCCGAGCACAAAGCAAGCGTACTGTTCACTGCACCGACCGGCTTTCGCGCCATGCTCGGTAAGCTCGGCGACTATGACATCTCCAGCCTCCGGCGCTGCATCTCCGCCGGCGAAACTCTGCCCAAAGCCACTTTCGATGCCTGGTACGCAGCGACGGACCTCGCCATTATCGATGGCATCGGCTCGACCGAATTGCTACATATTTTCATCTCCTCGGCTGATGCGGATATCCGCCCCGGCGCCACCGGCAAGGTGGTGCCTGGCTATGAGGCGCGAGTGATCGATGATGACGGCATAGAAGTGCCGCCCGGAGAGGTCGGCCGCCTTGCAGTGCGCGGGCCAACAGGCTGTCGTTATCTCCGGGGCGAAAAGCAGGCCAACTATGTGGAAAATGGCTGGAACGTCACCGGCGATGCATACCGCATGGATGAAGACGGCTATTTCTGGTTTGAAGCGCGCAATGACGACATGATAATTTCGGCCGGCTACAACATCTCCGGCCCGGAGGTGGAAGCGGCTCTCTTAGAGCATGCATCGGTGGCCGAATGCGCCTGTGTCGCCTCGCCCGACGAAGCGCGCGGCAATATCGTCAAAGCATTCATTGTTCTGCGCGATGGCGTAGAATGCGATGCGGCGTGCATCGAAGGGTTACAGAACTTCGTTAAAAACCAAATCGCGCCCTATAAATATCCGCGCGCCATCGAATTTGTCAGCGAATTGCCAAAAACAGGCACCGGTAAAATGCAGCGCTTTCGCCTGCGTGAGATGGAGCGCGAGCGCGCGGCGCAAACCTGATGGCAACATTTTCACGCAATATTCCGGTGCATTTCAGCGATACTGATCCGGCGGGCATCCTTTCTATCCGCGCTATTTTGAAATGACTAGCGCTCTAGTCGAGGATTGGTTCGCCGAAGAATTGGGTTATCCGTTCAACGCCATGCATCAAACCAAAAACTTTGGCGTGCCGACGATCAGCCTGGATATTTCTTTTTCCGCCGCCAGCCGCATCGCTGATCTATTGCGATTTACGCTTGGCGTCGTACAGCTCGGAAAATCCTCCTTCACCCTCGATATTACAGCCACCTGCGGCGACGAAGAGCGGCTGAACATGCGCCAGGTGATGGTTTATGCCGCCCTCGGCGCCAAGGTGAAGCTCGCAGCCCTCCCCGATGATTTGCGCGCGCGCATGGAATCATTCCTCGTGAGCGAACCAGCAAAGGACAGCTAGATGCAGATATTGCAGCCCCCCGGATGGCGCCGCCCCGGCGGCTACTCCAACGGCATCGCCGCCGAAGGCCGCCTTGTGTTCGTTGCCGGCCTAGTTGGCTGGGATGAAAATTGCGAATTTCAAAGTGATGATTTCATTGAGCAAACCACGCAGACGCTGAAAAACATCGTCGCCGTGCTGGCCGAAGCGGATGCCAAGCCGGAGCATATCACCCGCATGACCTGGTACATCATCGACAAGCAGGAATATATCGCCCGCCAGCGCGAAATGGGTGCGGTCTACCGCGACGTCATTGGCCGGAATTTTCCAGCCACGGCGATGCTCGAAGTCTCTGCCCTGATGGAAGATCGCGCCAAGGTGGAGATCGAAACCACGGCAGTGGTGCCGCGCTCTTAAGTGACGACACCCGCACGCATCGGAAATTTTTTCCATTCCGCACCGACAAGAACAGCCCGCAGTGCCTGCACGGCATCCCACAAATCTATATGGGTTACGTAGAGCGGCGCGAAACCAAAGCGCATGACGTTCGGTTGGCGAAAATCGCCGATCACGCCGCGTGCGATCAATGCCTGCATTGCGCCAAAGCCATTCTCATAGCTGTAGGAAACCTGACTGCCGCGCAAATTGGCATCTTGCGGCGATATCAGTTCGAGGCCGTGGCCATCACACTGCTGCGTAATCAGCGATATAAACAAATCGCTCAGTGCCATGGATTTCACCCTGAGCGCATCCATTCCCGCCTCAATTATAATATCGAGGCCACACTCCAACAGGGCGAGGGCAATGACAGGCGGCGTGCCGGAGAGCATGCGGCCAATGCCGGGCGCCGGACGGAAATCTCCGGAAAATTCGAACGGTGCGGCATGGCCCATCCAGCCGCTGATCGGTTGGCAGATCGCTTGATGATGGCGCTTTGGCACAAACACATAGGCGGGCGCGCCGGGGCCACCATTGAGATACTTATAACCGCAGCCAACGGCAAGGTCCGCGCCGGCACCCGTTAGATCAACCGGTATGGCGCCAGCGCTATGGCTTAAGTCCCACAGGCTGAGCGCCCCCATTGCCGTTGCCGCCGCGCTGATTTTAGCCATGTCATAGATCCGCCCGGTACGGTAATTGACCTGGGTGAGCGAAACCACCGCTACGTCCTGATCTATGGCGGCGAGAATTTCCTCTGCCGGCAGCACACGAATTTCAACCTTGCCGTCGAAAAAAGCGGCGACCCCCTCGGCAACATAATTATCGGTTGGAAAATTATCTCTGTCGGTGAGCAGAACCCGACGACCCGGGCGCAGCACGAATGCGGCCGACAATAATTTAAACAGATTGACCGAGGTCGAATCGCAAGCCACTACCTCGCCCGGCGCCGCACCGATCAATTGGCCAAGTTTATCGCCCACCTTGGCGGGAAGGCCGATCCAATCGGCATCGTTCCAACTGCGAATAAGGCCGTTGCCCCATTCCTCACCAATAACGCTCTGCGCCCGCGCCGCCGCCACCTTGGGCCGCGCGCCAAGTGAATTGCCATCGAGATAAACTACTCCCTCCGGCAGCGCAAAACGGGTGCGAAACGCCGCCAACGGATCGTGGGCATCAAGGGCGAGGCAATCCTCTCTACTTGTCATGGCGCGATAATGCCTTTTCAGGCCAAAAAATGCACGGATTGCGGTGACGGCTGGGAGCGATCACAATTGAGCAGGAGGTCAGCATGGCTGAGAACGACAAAAAAAATAGTTTGCCCGAAGGGGCGGCGACGGACTTCAAAGACGCCATGAGCTATGGCGATTATCTCGGCCTAGAGCAGCTCCTCACCTGCCAGGAGCCGCGCTCCGAGCAGCATGACGAAATGCTGTTCATCATCATTCATCAGGCAACCGAATTATGGCTGAAACTGGCGCTGCATGAACTGAACGCCGCCATGATGCATATCCGCAGCAATGATCTGCCGCCGGCCTTCAAAATGCTGGCCCGGGTATCGCGCATCCAGGCGCAACTGATCCAATCCTGGGGCGTGCTCTCCACCCTGACGCCCGCCGATTATATGACCTTCCGGGAAGTGCTTGGCAGCGCTTCGGGGTTTCAATCACACCAATATCGCCTGATCGAATTTACTCTTGGCAATAAGAATGAAGCGATGCTGGCGCCGCACCGTCATGACAGAGCTGTTCATGCCCGCCTCACCGCCGCGCTGGAGGCGCCAAGCCTTTATGAGGAGACAATTTGCCTGCTGGCGCGCCGTGGCCTTGGCATCGATACGGCGCAAATAAAACTGGATTGGAGCGAAACCCATCAGCCGGACGATTCGGTGCGCAGCGCCTGGCTCAGCGTTTACCGCGACACGGAGGCCCATTGGGATCTTTACGAATTGGCCGAAAAGTTGGTCGACCTTGAAGATCGCTTCCAACAATGGCGCTTTCAGCATATGACCACCGTTGCGCGCATTATTGGCGATAAGCGCGGCACCGGCGGTACCAGTGGCGTATCCTATTTGCGCCACCCCTCAACATACGATTCTTCCCTGAGCTTTGGGAAGTACGCACCGAATTATAATTATTACCCAGAAAAGACCTCAGCAGGGAGACAAGAAATGAACGGAAAAATGATCGAGATCGCCGCGGATGACGGCGGCTCCTTTGGCGCCTATGTGGCATTGCCGGAATCAGGCTCGGGCGCCGGATTGATCCTGCTGCAGGAAATTTTTGGCGTGAACCAGAATATGCGCGAGGTTGCCGACCTGTTTGCCGAAGAGGGTTATGTCACCATTGTGCCAGATCTTTTTTGGCGTATTGAGCCCGGCGTTGCGCTCGGCTATAGCGAAGATGAATTCAATAAAGCCATCGATTTGATGGGAAAATTTGATGTCGACCAGGGCATCGAAGATATCGGCGCCACCCTTAAGGCGCTCCGTGCCATGGAAGTATGCACCGGCAAAGCCGGCTGCATTGGCTTTTGCCTCGGCGGGAAACTGGCCTACCTCACCGCCGCGCGCAAGGATATCGATGTTGCCGTGAGCTTTTACGGCGTCGGCATTGAAGGGCTGCTCGGCGAATCAGGCGGCATCACCTGCCCGCTGCAAATGCACTTTGCCGCGCTCGATCAATATGTGCCGGAGCCCACCGTGGCGCAAATCAGCGATCATTTTGCCGGCCATGCGGATGTCGATATCTATGTTTACGCAAATGTAGACCATGCCTTCTATAACCATTCCCGCGAGGCCTCCTACAATCGCCCGGCGTCGATGATGGCCCACTCGCGCACCATCGCCGCCTTGCACAAAGTGATGGGCCCGCATTTCAACTTGGAGGCGCTGTGGGACGATCATCTTAAATTTGAGTTCGAGACCCGCAACACGCCCGACACCTTGGCAACCATGGTCGGCGAGCCCTATGTCAATCACATCCCGACCATGACCGGCGGCACCGGGTTCGAGGAATTGGGCCGCTTCTATGCCAATCATTTCATCCCGCAAATGCCCAAGGACACGCATTTTGTGCCTATTTCGCGCACTGTCGGCGCGGACCGGGTGGTCGATGAAATGATTTTCTGCTTCACCCATGACCAGGAAGTCGACTGGATGTTACCCGGCGTTGCGCCGACCGGTAAACAGGTCGAAATCCCGCTCATCGCCGTGGTCAATTTCCGCGGTGGTAAGCTCTATAACGAGCATATTTATTGGGATCAGGCCTCGGTGCTGGTGCAAATTGGTAAACTTGATCCTGAAGGCCTGCCGGTCGCCGGGGTCGAGATTGCCAAGAAGGTCATGGATAAAACACTGCCCTCCAACACGCTGATGGCGCGCTGGGCGGTTAGCGCTCCCAAATGAGCAAGAAAATAGCCTGTGTCGGCGTCGGCGATCTTTGCCCGTGCCGGGCATGACGTCGCCCTTTATGACAGCGCGCCCGGGGCTGTGACGGCGGCCCTACCGGCCATCGAGAGCACTCTTGCTTCCATGGCTGCCGCCGATCTTGTTGACTATATTAAGGTGGTTATGGCGCGCATTCGGCCTTGTGAAACGCTTGAAGATGCGCTGGATCGCGTGGACTATATTCAGGAAAGCGTGATTGAGGAGGTCGAGGTCAAGCGCACCGTCTTTCGCATGCTCGACGATACAGCGCCGCCCGATGCTGTGATCGCCAGCTCCGTCTCCTCCATACCGTCTTCTGAATTTATGGCCAACCTTAAGGGCGGCACGCGCTGCATCGTCGCCCATCCGGTCAATCCGCCGCATCTTATCCCGGTGGTGGAGGTCATGCTCGGGCCATCGACCAGCGAGGAAACCTTCGATAGCTGCTGCGCGTTGTTGAGTGGTGTTGGCCAGGTGCCGGTGCGGCTGAATAAGGAAATTTTCGGCTATGTGCTCAACCGCTTACAATTCGCGCTGATCAACGAGGCGCTGCATCTGGTCGATGGCGGCTATGTTTCGGCAGAAGATGTAGACAAGATCGTCAAATACGGCCTCGGTCGGCGCTGGGCCTTTATGGGGCCGTTCGAAACCAACCATCTCAATGCCACCGGCGGCATCATGAAAGAGCTCTTTCTCGAACCCCATTCCCTGAGCCCGGAATTAATATCCCGACTGGCTGAAGAGATGGAGCGCAACGCACCTGTTGAAGATGTGCCTGCCCGCCAGGAATGGCGCGATCGGCAGCTCATGGCTCTGACCGGACATTTCGGCGACATGCGCCCGGAGAAAGATTGAGCGATACGGAGTTGTGCGCCAACTCACACCGCCTTATTTTGGGCGAATCCCAATTTAAGCGGTTTTTGGTGGAAAGAAATTTATGACGGAATCCGCCATTTACCGGCGTATTCATCTTGACGCTGTCGGTGGCGTGGCCGGCGACATGTTCGTCGCGGCCATGCTCGATGCCCATCCCGGTGAGGCGGACGGCACCGTGGCAGCTATTCGCGCCGCCGGCCTGCCGCAATCCATCAATCTTCGCGTTCTGCCACATGACGATCACATCCTGACCGGCACTTGCTTCGACGTTACTCTGCCGGCGAAAAATAGCAGCGATAGCCATACGCCATTCCGCGCCCTGCGCGCCCGCCTGGCCGAATCCGATATGCTCACCGGCACGCGCGAGCGGGCACAGGATATTTTCGCCCGTCTGGCCGTCGCCGAAGGCGCGGTGCATGGCGTCGATCCCGAGGATGTCACCTTCCATGAAGTCGGCGCCTGGGATTCCATTGCCGATATTGTCGGCGCGGCGCATCTGATCGAGCAATCCGGCGCGGCGCGCTGGTCGGTCTCATCCCTGCCCATGGGCTCGGGCAAGGTAAAGAGCGCACATGGCGATCTACCCCTGCCGGCGCCAGCGGTGGTCGAACTGTTAAAAGGTTTCACCCTGCATGATGATGGCCGCAAGGGCGAGCGCATCACGCCTACTGGCGCCGCCATTCTCGCCCATCTCGGCCCGACACAAGACGCCGCACACGGCCCCGAGCGCTTGGCCGAAAGCGGCACCGGCTTCGGCATCAAGATATTCCCCGGTATCAGCAATGTATTGCGGGTGTTGGTATTTGAAAGCCTGGCGAGCGGCCTCGCTGAAGATCAGGTGGCTGTGCTGCGTTTCGAAATCGATGATCAAAGCGCCGAAGATTTGGCCGTTGGCCTGGGTAATATTCGCGCACATGACGGCGTACTTGATGTTTTGCAAACGCCTGCCTTCGGCAAAAAGGGCCGCATGGTCGCGCAAATTCAAATTCTCACCCATCCGGATGCCCGCGAAGCCGTAACCGCAGCCTGTTTTAACGAAACTACCACGCTTGGTCTCCGCTGGGAGCTCAGCCGGCGCGCCATTCTCGCGCGCGAGCAGGCCGGCGATGTGAAATTAGTGACCCGCCCTTCGGGCATAATGACGGCGAAAGCCGAAATGGACCAAATGGCCATAAGCGATAGCGGTCATGCCGGTCGTATGGCACAAAAACGCCAATCTGAAGACACTGCACTGGAAGAAAAAAATAAAAATGATTGATGAAGCGCCTCCCGAATTACAGATACTTCAAGACGTGCTGAACGAGATCGGCCGCGCGGCCATCGCCGTGAGTGGCGGTGTCGACAGTATGACCCTCGCCATCGTCGCCGGGCGCCTGCCAGGCAATGAAATCGAAGTTTTTCACGCCCTCTCGCCCGCCGTTCCCGCCGATGCCAGCGTGCGGGTGCGCCAACATGCGGAACAGGAGGCCTGGCGCCTGCATGAGATCAACGCCGGTGAGTTCGACGATCCAAAATATCGCGATAACCCGGTCAATCGCTGCTTCTACTGTAAGTCCAACCTCTATGGCACCATTGCCTCGCACACCACCGAGACCGTCCTTTCCGGCACAAATCTGGATGATCTCGGCGATTACCGCCCCGGGCTCGAAGCGGCGCACCGCCACAGCGTGCGACACCCCTTCGTTGAGGCGGAAATCGACAAGGATACAGTGCGCGCCATCGCCCGCCATTTAGCCCTCGACGACCTGGCCGAGCTGCCTGCGGCGCCGTGCCTTTCCAGCCGAGTTGAAACGGGTCTGCGTATTGAAGGCAACCAATTGACGTTGATCGACGCGGTGGAAAAATTCATCCGCCGCCGCCTGGGCGCTGATACCGTACGTTGCCGTATTCGGCGCAAGGAAGTGATCATTGAACTCGGTGAAGAAGAACTCGAGGCCTTGAGCGAGAAGGACCGCGGCGAGTTACGCACGGTTATTTCCGCCATGTTCGAGGCGGACGGCATTGCTAAGCCGCTCGATTTCCGCCCCTATCGCATGGGTTCGGCCTTTCTCCGGCGGGCGGCAGCAGCCAATGGCTGAGAATGATATCAAACTCGATTTCGAGCGCCACGAGCGCCTCGGCTTTGACGAGGCTATCCTCTCCGCCGGAAAATCTACGGAACACCTGATCGCCATTCTCAAAAAGGCCGGCGACCGAAGCCTGTTGCTCACCCGCCTGGATCAAGACGCCCTAGCGGCATTACCAACGGCCCTGACGGAGCGCATCGACTATGAGCCGCTCTCCCGCACGGGCTTCTTCGGTCCGGTCGCGGCGCCCAGCGGCACAAAAGAAATCGCCATCGTCACCGCCGGCACCTCGGATGTCCGGGTCAGCCGTGAAGCGGCGCGCACCCTTGCCTATTACGGCACGCCTTGCCTGGAGATCAGCGATGTTGGCGTCGCCGGACTGTGGCGCCTGATGGAGCGCATCGACGAAATCAAACGCCATAGGGTCGTCATCGCCGTGGCTGGCCTAGACGCGGCGCTGCCGAGCGTCGTTGGCGGGCTGGTACCGGGCCTGGTCATTGCCGTGCCAACCTCGACCGGCTACGGCGCTGCACGCGGCGGCGAAACCGCCCTGTTCTCATCCCTCGTCAGTTGCGCGCCCGGCATGGTAGTGGTCAACATCGACAATGGCTACGGCGCCGCCTGCGCTGCACTTCGAGCGCTTCAAGGCGGCAGCAAATAATTGAGAATGTGGGCGCCAAAGCTATAGTGTTCGCGGCCTACCCAAGCAGCACTGCGAGCCGGAATACGTGCGCAGTAATTATTTCGCCTCCGCGCCCAACATCTGGCGGTTCGCGATTCGCCAATGCCGCTCCGCCACCGTCGGCAGGATGAAATCAAAAATTGCCCCGAGTGCCTGATTGATTTTCATACTCACTTCGACCATGACGGCAAAGATGGCAAGCCCGACCGAGTTGGTGGAAAGGTACCGGAAAGACAATGAGCAGAATTCCGGCAGGAAAGGCGAAGCCGGCAAATCCAAAAAACGAATTGCGGATGCTGCATCTCAAGCGTTCTCCTCGTTCATCTTTAGAGGAGTCTCATGAAAGAGGGCGCACAAATTTCCTGCCGTCAGCTCTTTACACCGGCGCGCGCGCGCCGGTGGGCGCAACTGATAGAATATCGAGATCACAGCCCTTATCCGCCTGCTGCACATGGGCAAGATGCAGCGCCAGCCAGCCACGCTCCGCGCCGGCATGCGGCGGTGGTGGCGTCCAGGCGGCCCGGCGTGCGGCAAGTTCTTCGTCCGAAATCAATACATTGAGAGTACGGTTCTCCACATCGAGGCGAATGCGGTCCCCGTTTTGCACCAACGCGAGCGGGCCACCCACCGCCGCCTCCGGGCAGAGGTGGAGCACAATCGCGCCAAATGCAGTGCCGCTCATGCGCGCGTCCGAGATGCGCAGCATATCTTTGACCCCAGCGCGCGCGAGCTTCTTGGGGATCGGAATATAGCCGGCTTCCGGCATGCCGGGCGCACCTTTCGGTCCGGCATTGCGCAGCACCAGCACATCCTCCGCCGTCACATCGAGAGCGGGATTATCGATGCGCTCGGCCATATCATCGAGGGAGTCGAACACCACGGCGCGGCCTTCATGTTGGAGCAGTTCAACTGTAGCGGCGGAATGTTTGATGATCGCACCGTCCGGCGCCAGATTGCCGCTGAGAACGGCGATGCCGCCTTCGCGGTACAGCGGGTTGTCGCGTGGGCGCACGACCTCTTGCGGCCAGGCCGGCGGTGCAGCGTCCAACTCCTCGCCCAAGGTGCGCCCGGTGACGGTCATGCAGTCGAGATCGAGGAGCGGCGCCAATTCGCGCAGGAGTGGTGCCAGCCCGCCCGCCTTGTTGAGGTCCTCCATATAATGCGCACCAGAGGGCTTGAGATCGACTAGCACCGGGGTCTCGCGGCCAATGCGATCAAACGCCGCATAATCGATCTCAATGCCAACACGCCCGGCCAAAGCCGCCAGATGAATCACGCCATTGGTCGAGCCACCGATGGCGAGCAACACCCGGAGCGCGTTGGTGATCGACGCCGGGGTGATGATCTCGCTCGGTTTCGGCCCGCCCGCCTCAATCATGCGCACCGCAGCCGCGCCGCTGTCACTGGCATTGCGCAAGCGATCCGCATGAACCGCTGGAATGGCAGCGCCGCCCGGCAACATCATGCCGAGTGCCTCGGTGACGCAGGCCATAGTACTTGCCGTGCCCATCACCATGCAGGTGCCCGAGGTCGGCATCAGCCGGCCGGAAATTTCATCAATCTCTGCTTCATCAACCCGCCCGCCTCGATGCTCGCCCCAAAGGCGGCGGCAATCGGTGCAAGCACCGAGCCGTTCGCCGCGGTGGCTACCGGTCATCATCGGGCCGGTGACGAGCAGGATCGCCGGCACATCGGCGCTCGCCGCAGCCATCAATTGCGCTGGCACGGTTTTGTCGCAGCCACCGATCAGCACCACGGAATCAATCGGATGGGCGCGAATCATCTCTTCGGTATCAATCGCCATTAAATTTCGGAACAGCATGCTAGTCGGATTGAGAAACGGCTCGCCCAAAGCAATGGTCGGGAATTCAATCGGCAAGCCGCCGGCGGCGGTAACACCGCGCTTTACCGCTTCCACAAGCTGCGGCACCGTGCCGTGGCAGCTGACCATGCCGCTCGCAGTATTGGCTATACCAACAACCGGGCGCTCCAGCTCTTCATCATTATAGCCCATGGATTTGGCAAAGGATTTGCGCAGAAAATAGGAAAACCCGGCATCGCCATAACTGGTGAGTGAGCCGCGCAGGCCTGAATCTTTTTTTTTCATAATTCCCTCTTACTGGATCGACCACGTGCGTTGACGCAGCCCCGATTTGCGCCGATTATTTCGGCGCGCCGTATTGCGGCATGACATTAATCCGAGGGACGAAAATGGTCGAGATCGAATGCGTCGTAGATTGTAAAAACATGCTCGGCGAAGGACCGGTATGGTGCCCCGAAGATAAAGTGCTGTGGTGGGTCGATATTAAAGGAAAATCGATCAATCGCTTTGCCCCGGCAAGCGGCGCTGTGAAGACTTGGCCAATGGATGAAGAGCCCGGATCGATAGCGCTGCGCGAAAATGGCGGGCTGATGGTAGCGTTTTACGGCGGCTACCGCGCCTATGACCTGGAGAGCGGTAGAGCTGAGACCATTCACGAAATCGAGGCCGAAACACCCGGCAGCCGCCTGAATGACGGGCGCTGCGACCGCCAGGGCCGCTTTTGGGCCGGCAGCATGGACGATATGATGGAGCAGCCGCTCGGAGGTCTTTACCGGCTCGACGCCGATCTCAGCGTGCACAAGATGGAGAGTAAAATCATCTGCTCCAACTCCCTCGCCTTCAGCCCGGACGGCGCCACCCTCTATTACGCCGATCTCGGCATCGATACCATCTGGGCCTATGACCTCAATACCGATAGCGGCGACATCACCAACCGCCGGGTTTTCGCCTCGACCAAGGATATGCAGGGCAGCCCGGACGGCTCGGCGGTGGATTCGGAAGGTTATCTGTGGAATGCAATGTGGGACGGCTGGTGCCTGGCGCGCTGGGCACCCGATGGCACCCTCGACCGAACTATCGACCTGCCAGTACAGCGCCCGACCTGCCCCATGTTCAGCGGTGAAAACCTCGACACCATCTATCTCACCTGCGCCAGCATTTTCCTCAGCGACGACGATTTAGCCAAACAACCGCAAGCCGGCGGCGTCTTCGCCATCACCGGCACCGGCGCCACCGGCCTACCCGAACCGCGCTTCGCCGGGTAATTCCGAAATGCTTTATGTATTTCGGCAAGCGCGGCAGTGCGTCCGAGTTAATACGAGGTAAGCCAAGGGAGCGGATGCGACCGCCCGGCGCTTGAGGGTCAACCAAAAATAGAGGGAACAGCATTGATCAAAATCACGACAGCAGTAGATTGCCAAAATGAGCTTGGCGAGGGGCCGGTATGGTGCCCGCTTGAGAAGACGCTCTACTGGCTCGATACCAAAGGCAAGAAAATCTGGCGACATCATCCGACCAACGGTAAGACCGAGAATTGGGCGACGCCCGAGCAACCCGGCAGCATGGCGCTCAGGCAGAACGGCAAGGGCTTGGTTGTCGCCTGGTGGAGCGGCTTTCGCTTTTTCGACCCCAATACCGGCGCCATCGAGGTTATTCATGATCACGAGCAGGATATGCCCAACAGCCGTTTCAATGACGGCCGCTGCGACCGACAGGGCCGGTTCTGGGCCGGCACCATGGACGATACATATGCCGAACCGTGCGGGTCGCTCTATCGCCTCGACACCGATCTCGAATTCTCGGTGCAGGAAACCGGGATCTATACGTCCAACTCAACTGCCTTCAGCCCCGACGGCCGAACGCTCTATTATTGCGATACGCCGCAAAACGCGATTTGGGCCTACGATTTAAACATCGAAAGCGGCAACATTAGTAATAAACGCGTTTTTGCCTCAACCACAGACCTCGAAGGCGAACCGGACGGCTCAACAGTGGATGCGGAGGGTTATTTGTGGAACGCCATGTGGGGCGGCGCCTGCCTGGTGCGCTGGGCGCCGGATGGCAGCTTTGACCGTAAGATAGAGCTGCCGGTGCATAACCCAACTTGCCCCATGTTTGGCGGCGATAACCTCGACATCATCTATGTCACCAGCGCGCGGGTCGAACTCAGCGATGCCGAACTCGCCAAAAAGCCGCTTGCCGGCAATGTGTTCGCCATCACGGGCAGCGGCGCGCGCGGCCTCCCCGAACCACGCTTTGCCGGCTAGGAACAAACAGACATGAATGGTGGAGAAACCCTGGTCGCGGCGTTATTGGCACACGACGTCGAGATGAGTTTTTGCGTGCCCGGCGAGAGCTACCTCACAGTTTTAGAAGCTTTGCGGCAGGCGCGCGGGCGCATTCGCCTGGTGCTTAACCGCCACGAATCAGGCGCGACGTTAGCCGCCGAGGCCTATGCCAAGGCAACCGGCAAGCCGGGCATCGCCTTCGTCACGCGCGGCCCCGGCGCCACCAATGCCTCGATCGGCCTGCACACTGCAAAACAGGATTCGACGCCCTTGGTTCTTTTTATTGGCCACGTGCCAACCGAAGAAATGGGCCGTGAAGCATTTCAGGAAATTGATTACCCCACCGCATTCGGGCCACTGACCAAGCGCGTGATTGAAGTAATGCGGCCTGAGGATGTCGCCTCTGCGACGGCGGAGGCGCTGGAAGAATCGGTTGCCGGGCGACCCGGGCCGGTGGCTGTCGTCCTGCCGGAGGATGTGACCGAAGGCGAGGCTGGCAACGTGCAGATTGCTGCGCCGAAGCCTAGAGCCGCGCTCCACCCGGATGCGCGCAAGGTGGCGGAAGCGGCGCGGCTTATCGATAGCGCCCGCCATCCGGTGATCATCGGCGGCGAGCAAATCAATTTCGAAGGCGCGCATGATGCGCTGGCGCGCTTTGCCGACGCCGCCGGTGCCGGTGTGGTCAGCGCCTTTCGCCGCCAGGATATTTTGGCCCATGACCATAGCGCCAACCTTGGCCATTTCGGCCTTCGTCTGACGCCCTATCAACAAAAATTTTGGGCCGAATGCGATCTCATCATTATCGCAGGCGCGCGGCCCGACGGCGCCACCCTGCAGGGCTATACGCTGCTGCGCGAAGACCAGCGCGTCATTCATATTTACCCGGAGGAGGCAGCCTTCGCCCACACCTCTCCGCAAATCACGCTGAAAGCGGATGTCGGCCTCAGCCTGGAAGCGCTGTGTGCCGGATTGCAAAACGCGCCTTCAGGCGAACGTCTGGCGTGGCGAGCCGCCCGCCACCAAGAGCATCTCGAATACGCCACGCCGGGCAAGGATGAAACAGCGCAGTGCCTCGGCAATGTTGATATGGCCGAGATCATCACCCTCTTACGCCAGCGCTTGCCGGGTGAATCCTGCATCGTCAATGATTCGGGCGCCTTTGCCGGCTGGCTGCACCGCCATTTTGCCTATCAAACACCGCGCAGCCAATTTGCCGCCTGCCTCGGTGCCATGGGCTATGGCATGCCAGGCGCCATCGGCGTGCAATTGGCCCGCCCTCAGGCGCCAGTGGTTGCTCTGATGGGCGATGGCGGCTTTCTCATGACCGGGCAGGAAATTGTCACCGCCGTTCAGCAAAGCCTGCCGCTCACGATCCTCTTATTCGACAATGGCATGTACGGCTCCATTGCCACCCATCAATATCGTCGCGGCGGGCGTGAAGCGATGTACGGCACGGTGATGAACAGCCCAGACTTTGCCGCCCTCGCCAGAGCCTACGGCGCGGCGGCCTGGTGCGTGGAAAAAACGGAAGATTTTGCAGCCGCCCTGGATGCGGCCCTGGCCGAAACGAGCCGCCCTGCTCTCCTCCATATCAAAACCGATATGCGCAACCTCAACGCCAACGGGCCGCAAATGAGCGATTAGGCGGCAGCCTTCAGGATGCCACGCTGAGACTGGAATTTTGACCGCTTATGCTTTCGACAAATTCGTTCAGCGTCGCCGGCCTGCCCAGTAAATATCCCTGCACTGAATTGCATCTTTTCGAACGCAAGAATTCGAGTTGCGCCTGGTTTTCAACCTCTTCGGCGGTCACATCAATGCCAAGCCCGCTGGCAAGGCGAATGATGGCGCGGGTGATGGCACGATCACCGGATTCTGTCTCCATCCCGGATATGAAGGATTGGTCGATTTTCAGCCGATCCACCGGGAAATGCTTCAGATAGGTCATTGAAGAATAACCGGTGCCGAAATCAACAATGGCGATTCGCATCCCTTCATTGCGCAAGCGTTGCAACGCATTGGCCGCCTCTTCGAAATCCTGCATCACAGTGGCTTCGGTCAATTCGAGCTCGAGAAGCGCAGGATTGAGGCGGCTTTTGCGCAGCGCCCGCATGGCCGTCCCGACAATATCGGAGCGCCTGAACTGCGACGGCGATACATTGACCGCAACCGCAATATTCTCTAGGCCCTGGCTCTGCCGCTCTTTGCAATCGATACACGCAGTGCGCAGCATGCGCTCGCCGAGCCGATCGATGCGGCTCGCCGATTCGGCAATCGGAATAAATTCATCCGGGCAGATAAAGCCCTCAGATGGATGGCGCCAGCGCGCCAAAGCCTCTGCACTCACGACCCGGCTGGATTTCGTATCAAACAGAGGCTGGTAATGGGCGAAAAATTTCTTGCCCTCAAGCGCCCGGCGCATCTCGCGACCCAGGCGGCGCTGACGCTTAATGTCCCCATTTAGATTGGCGTCGAAAAACCGATAACTATTGCCGCCATCTGTTTTGGCCCGGTACATCGCCATATCCACATTGGCCAGCAATCGCTCAAAATTACCCTCATCATTGGGGTAAAGCGTGATGCCCATGCTGGCACTGGCATGAACCGTGTGACCAACGATGGTGAAGGGTTCCGATATGTTTGCCAGAATTTTTCGCGCCATCATTTCAACGCTATCATGATCGTTA
>Ga0209403_10003153_pt1 | contig 18925 bp, 16 predicted proteins | sample ArcticOcean_MG_C_8_FD_187440 | JGI IMG/M metagenome (GOLD analysis project Ga0209403, IMG submission 187440) | Marine microbial communities from western Arctic Ocean - ArcticOcean_MG_CB11_86 (SPAdes) (version 2) | ecosystem: Environmental > Aquatic > Marine > Oceanic | place: Arctic Ocean... | reverse complement strand
TCACGGTCTCGCCGGTATTCGCCGATGTTTCGCCAGAGCATCCTTTCGCCAGTGAGATTGTTGGACTCCGAGACCTTGGGATCTCGACTGGTTGTACACCCACTCTCTTCTGTCCTGGCGTTGGGGTGACTCGGGGTGAAATGGCAGCGTTTCTTGTTCGGGCCCTTGGCCTTGGCTTGGATACCGAGACAGATCCGTTTACCGATGATGACGGATCGCTCTTCGAGGAAGAAATCGAGACCCTGTATGCGAACGGCATAACTACCGGATGTACGACAACCACCTTCTGTCCAACGGGACTCGTAACTAGAGAACAGATGGCGGCATTCGTGACACGGGCATTTGGAATCACGGCTCCAAGTGTTTCCACTGACCCGTTTACCGACGATGACGGATCGCTCTTCGAGGAAGAAATCGAGACCCTGTATGCCAACGGCGTAACCACCGGATGTACGACAACCACCTTCTGTCCAACAGGGCTCGTAACTAGAGAACAGATGGCGGCATTCGTGATTCGAGCCCTAGCTGTCTCCTGACGAAACCCAATTGTCTGTTAGCCCTCAGACCCTCCGAAGTAGCGCCAGTCCGAGGGAATCCCCACTTGACCCGTTTTGACGGTATCTCCACTGGCCACATCTATTAGGAGCACCTCGAAGAATCCGCCACGGTTGCTTGCAAACGCTAACCGTGCCCCGTCTGGTGACCAGACCGGTTCTAGATCAGCGTCCGGGTTGTCGGTCAATTGTTTGACTTCGGTACCGTCGGAACGCATTACGAAAATGTCCCAGTTTCCATTGCGGTTGCTCGCGAAGGCGAGCGATCCGCCGTCGGGAGACCATGTCGGGTTCCAGTCTTCACCAGGACTGTCTGTCAATTGTCTAACCCCGGAACCGTCAGAGCCCATCACGAAAAGCTCGACGTCGCCTGTTCGATCGCTCCTGAATGCGATCTGCCCTCCCACTGGGGACCACGCCGGCTCGTCGTCGGTGCTGTGATTGTCCGTCAACTGATGGACAACCGAGCCATCGAGATCCAAGACGAACAGCTCGTAGTCATCCGATCTACTGCTTGCGATTGCTAGATGGCTGCCATCAGGAGACCAAACGGGGTTCTTGTTGCTACCTCCGGTCTCCTTAGTGATTGGCCGGGCGATCGATGAGTCAATGTTGACATCAAGAATCTCCCAGTTGCCGGTTTGGTCACTCGAGACGAGTAGTCGATTCGCCCCGACTACTGCGTCGTCGCTACAACTCAGTGCTACTAGTGCAACCACGATGACGAGATATCTCATAACGCTGTTCTCCGGTCATGCCAGTAGGCACTGCTGTCGTTCGCCGAAATCCGACGACATCGGGACACATTTTATTCGGTGCGGACACAAGGAAGACGAATGCCTTGGTCGGGGTCTTAGTTCGTCAAAGCAGGAGCAACATGGGTTAACTTAGTTTTGGCTATTTGGGCGGTTGGTTAGTGGAAAGACGTAATGGATGAAGGCCCCTTGACTCTAGAAGGACATCGCTACAGGAAGGCTCCTGGCGACAGGGCGCTTATCGCAGCGCTGGTCCTCCTAATCGTTGCAACACCCATCGTGTTTTTGCGGACGACGATGTTCGCATTTTTTCTTCCACAACTAACCGTTCTCTGGGCCGGGGCTTCTGTGGTGTTGTTTGTCGGGGCCTATCGGATTGTCGTACTAGGAGTATTTGATCGCGGCCCGCTCTCAATAACTGTGGCCTCAGTGTCATTCGCCTTCGCACTGGCAATCACATCGATTCTGTCTCCACAGACTTGGGTAGCTGTCACAGGCCTCTCTGCACGAGGCGCTGGCGCTCTCACATACGCATTGTGTCTCGTGATTTTCCATACCGTCTTTGGGTTGGCCCGACGCCGATCAACCGAGCCATTAGTTCTGGCATTCGTCGCCGCTCACGCGTTGATCGTGTTCTACGCCCTTCTGCAGGCATACGGGTTGGATCCAGTTGAGTGGGGAGCCGACGCGTCGCAGGTTGGAAACCTTGTCTTTTCCACGCTCGGAAATGCGAACTTCTCCTCCGGTTATGTCGGCTTGACGTTTCCGCTGCTGGTCTGGTTGGCGCTCGCCTCGACACATCCGCCAGCGGCAAGAGTGGCCGCTGGAGCAGCAGCCGGGGCGTCTGTGGTCGCGCTTATTTATCTCAATTCCCTCCAAGGCTGGATTGCCAGCCTTGCGGGAATTGTAGTTCTGGTGCAGTGGGCGATTACCCGAGATCAAGGGGACCGACTTGTGTCCTCACTAGTTGTCCTTCTTCCCGCAGCTGTCATCGCTGGATTACCCCTCGCGTCGGATGCTCCCAGTTGGTTGTTGCTCTTCTGCCTCATGGGAGGGTTCGCCTGCTGTTCCGCATTGGGAACCCTCCAGGACCGCAAGAGGCCAGGCCCAACCAATCACGAGCCGTCTAGCTCTGCTCGCCGGGGATTCTGGGCAGTAATCATTACGGCCATCGGAGCAGTCGGGGTTGGAGGTCTGTTGTTTTGGGACAAACTCGCAGACCAGTTAGCGAGTGGCCTTGAGCAGCGGGTCGAATTTTGGAAAGTGAGCCTCTCGATCTTCCGAGATAGCCCCCTTATAGGCAGGGGCTTAGAGACCTACTTGACGTACTTCACAACCTATCGATCAGTCGACCAGGCAGTTCACTGGGAAAGCCTGCTCTCCAACTCTCCACACAGTGTGCCTCTGGGGTTTCTGAGTGGCGGCGGCCTCGTCCTAGCGGTGGCCTACCTCACTATTCTGTTGGTGATCGGATACTTCGGGGTGCGGGCGATTCGAGTTGCAAACGGCCCGTTGCGGCTGTTCTACGTGGCCGTATTTTCCTCTTGGCTTGCATACCAGGTGCAGGCCTCCGTTTCGATGGACACAGCGGGGCTGGTCTACACCCAGTGGGTTCTGGGGGGCATTCTGGTTGGCGGCGGAGCCTCAGTCTCCCTGCCACCTTTAGATCTGCCGTGGAAGCCGAGAATGGGACGTAGGGTCCGGCGAGGCGATAGAGCTTTGGGTAATAGACGGCTGGTTGTGGCAGTTGCAATGACCATTGTCTGTTTCTATTGCCTTGGCTTTCTCTCGGAACCGCTAAGGGCCGACATGGCGATTTACCGTGGACAGTTGGCGATCCTGAATTCGGATCCAGCAACGGCAGAGATCGAGATTGGTCGGGCGATTGAACTTGAACCACGAAATGGGTTCTACGCCGAGAACATGGCGTATTTGTATGAACAACTCGGGCTTTACGAACTTGCGTTTATCGAGATGGAGAGGGGAGTCCGCCTTCAACCCGGTATTCCCCCTATGGCGCTCAAGGCGGCACGGTCAGCCCTTATCGCAAGTCACGCCGGTGCCGCCGAAGGCTGGTACGAGTACGCGCTCGAAATCGGCCCCAATGGTGCCAGCGTGCTCACGGAGGTCGCGGCCTACTACGCCCGCACCGGTCGATCGGACCGGGCTACCACCCTTCTCGACTCGTTCGAGTCCTTAGAGTCGCCAAATATGGGAGCCTGGGAGGCAGCTAGAAAGACATACGAATTCTTAAACTTGGCGGAGAAAGCGGATCATGCGACCATCTGCGCCCTTGTTGGCCAACCGGGCTGTTGGGAAGCACCTTGAGCGTGTACACGAAACGCCTGGTAGGCCTTGGTTCCTTGCCCGATAACAGCAGGACGGAGGCCTTAGGGGGTTAGCCGTTCAAACCATCGTCAACCCGTCACTGCGACTACTCGATTGAGTCGTCTACAGAGCAACTTTGCTTTCCAGTTTTCGCAGCAGAGAAGAGCACACGAACGGTCGCTGTTTGAGAATACGACAGAGTCTTTCATTGCCGGTAGACAGCCCTACTACGACAATGAAGATCCAAGCCGTCTCAACGCGTGCCCGATATATCCTTCTCCTTTCTCAACGGTCCACTTTGACTACTCCGGGTCTGACCTCAGGAAACGCTGTCGTAGAACTAGCCTCCCGTAACAATGGCGGGTCACGTAGTTGCCTGGCAGCGATCCGTTAGTCCGCAAACGTTAAGAGGGCTGGCGTTCTCAATGAAATCGTAATGGTGACCGTGGAGAGATTTCTAGAAGGCACCTCATGGAATTAGCCCCGATGAGACTGAAAAATCGCATCTACCTGGTCGGGAAAAGGGCTGTTCGTAGCTCTGTGGCGTTCATGACCAGTCATCCGGTTCTTAGCTCATTTCTAGTTGCTCTTGGCGTCAGGGCTGTCGTGGCTATTTCTACCGGTCTCCTCCACAAGGGCATACTCATCGGCGATGAAGGCCAGTACCTCATTCTTGCTTTGATGGCATCTGAAGGAAAGTTGACGTCAGAGTTCTGGTCCGGGTACGGCGAATCGCTCTTTGAATCCACCCGCACGTTCATGTGGCCACTCACCGGGTTGTTCTGGCTACTCGGCCCGTTTCGGATTGTCGCTCAACTTTTTGTAGCCACCTTTGGAGCGGTGACCGCTGCTTGTGCGGCCTGTCTCGCCAGCCGGTTCCTGCGGAGAGAGTATGCGCTTGGGGCAGGACTGATCGTCGCTTTGTTCCCCTCGCAGGTTCTCTGGTCTTCAGTCGTGCTGCGCGAGTCATTGATCTGGGCCGGGTTGGCAGCGATAGCTGTGACCGTCGACTATTCGCAGCGAAGTGAGTCAGGTCTTCGCACCGCTCTGTTGACGGTCTTGCTAGGTCTGCTTTTCGTTGCGACAGTCTGGCTTAGGGAGCATTCTGCGCTACTCGCACTGTGGTGCCTGTTCCCTGCTCTGCTGGTCGGACGGTCTCGCTTGCGGATTCGGATCCTCGCCGCATCTTGTCTACTCATCTTTGCTCCGTGGGTTGTGGGACTCGGTCCTGGCGGCTCTGACTACGCACGGGACGCCATGGGAAGTATGGGAAGCAGTCGTGCCTATATGGCGATGAGTGCTAACTCCTCGTTCGCGGTCAATCAATCGCAATCGACTAGCAACAGCACCGACTCCAGTATTTCCGAAGGACTATATGACTGCCCCGCTCTGCTTGAGGGCCAAGGTCGTGGGAGCGATGAGATCGGTGCTGTTGCTAGTCGATTGATTGACCGCGAACGAGGAGAGTGGATCTGCATCCACGATCAGTATGGGGTGGGAAGGCTCGTAGACAATAGGTTGAATACAAGTTTCCAGCGAATCCCTGGCGGCCTGTACGATACGATGATCCGCCCGCTTCCGTGGGGGGATGGGCGGAGCTCAACCCATGTCTTCGCTGGGTGGGAGTCCCTACTTTGGATCTCGTTATACGGCTTATCGGCCTACGGCTTATGGGTCCACGGCAAGGGCCACCGTGTGCTCATATACCCAACCTTGTTGCTGTTTGCTATCAGTATTTCAGGAGCCGTAACACACGGGAATTTGGGAACAGCCTTCCGTCACCGAGGACAGATCTGTTTTGTGTTGGCTGTGCTTGCGATGGCTGGGGTTCAAGCAATCGTGGAAGGCCGGAGGATGAAATCGCGAGAACGAAGCCTCGGAATCGTGTCAGATCACGAGTACGCGGATAGTGATGAACGGTGAGATCACGAGCTCGACGAGAAGGCAGGGCGGTTGAAGAGGGTCTCCCATCCTCTCTTAAAGCAATCGAAGGCAAGTCCCGAAATGTGGATCATCGTGTCGTCAAGGGCTTTGGTGAAGAGTGGTCACGCTTCGGAAACCGCGAACTTGAAGTAGATGAGTTGGCGGCCATGTTCGGCCACTACACAGCGGTGTTCCCATGGGAAGACCTGCCTGAAGACGCGGAAGGCTTCGACGCTGGCTGTGGTTCTGGTCGATGGGCCCGGTTCTTCGCCCCACGCGTAGGCCGACTGCACTGCATCGATGCGAGTGAGGCAGCCCTCGACGTTGCCCGGCAGACGCTTGCCGGTGAGACCAATGTTGAGTTTCGACATGAGGATCTCAGTTCCCTCGGGCTTGAAGACGCAAGTTGTGACTTCGGATATGCACTTGGAGTCCTGCACCACATACCCGACACGGAACACGCCGTGGCAACGTGCGCAGCGAAACTAAAACCCGGGGCACCGTTTCTCGTATTCCTGTACCACGACCTTGAAAATTGCGGCTGGTTGCACCGACTCCTTCTCAGGGTCGTCACAGTGATCCGATTCGTCGTGGCGCGCCTGCCATCGAAGCCTCGGTCATTGGTAGCGGATCTGCTTGCCGCGCTCGTCTATTGGCCGCTTGCCCGTTTGGCCCGAGTGGTCGAAATGGTTGGACGTGACCCGGCGTTCCTTCCATTGTTCCAGTATCGGCATCGGTCGTTCTATGTGATGCGTAACGACGCCTTGGACCGGTTCGGGACCCGTCTTGAGAAGCGATACAGCAGGGAAGAGGTACGTCGACTCCTTGAGAGTGCAGGTCTTGAGAAAGTGGTCTTTTCTGAGGGCCCACCATGGTGGGTGGCAGTCGCATGGCGTCGGCATGATGGCTTATGACTGACAAACGTTCCGACAGTTCCCTTGTATCGGTGGTGATCCCTCTTTTCAATGCCGGGCCCTGGATACGCGAGGCCTTGGCCTCGGTCGCAGCGCAGACCCATGATGTCCACGAGTGCATCGTGGTGGACGACGGTTCCACCGACGATGGACCAGACATTGTGCGGGAAGTGCAACAAGATAGGTCCCTCCCCTTAACCCTCATCGAGATCCAACATTCTGGGGTGTCGGTTGCCCGAAATACCGGAATCGCTGCCACCTCCGGCGATTTTGTGGCACTACTTGACTCTGACGACGTCTGGAGTGAAAGAAAGTTGGAATGCCAGGTCGCTACGTTGCAGCGCACTGGAGCGATCATGTGTACGACTGGATACGCCCTGTTTGAATCGAAGACTCGGAAGGTCAAGGGGGTCGTGACCTTTCGCCGCCCTCACCAAGCGATCCGACGGTGGTTGGCCATGGAGGGGAATGGTCTGGCGATTTCTTCAACGGCGCTCTTTCGCCGATCGGAAGTCGAGCGTGCGGAGAATTTTGATCCGCGAGTCTCAATAGGCGAGGACCTCGAGTTCACTCTCCGGATGAGCGGAGGTGGAGCCGTAATAGCTGACAGGAGGATTCTTGTCGGCGTCCGGACTCATGCAGCCCAGGCCCATCGGAATCTGGAAAATACTGCTGCAAACATGGCAGCACTTTATGATCTGTTGCCGATCGAAAGATTCGGTTCGTCATTCGCTAAGCGCTGCCGGTCAAACCTTGATGCACACGTCGGCTATTCCCTGCTAGTCCGCAGGCGACCAGTTGAAGCCGCTGTTGGACTTGTTAGCGCGCTACGGAGAGATCCGCGCCGCCTTGTGACTCTGCCGATTTACGCTCTTGGCCGTCGCATCGTCCGTCGGTCGCGCGTGTTTCTCTCAAGGGTGTTTGTCTGGTGAGCGCCCCATTCCCTGTAAGGCATTGGTGGGCCAGTTGGGCGGAGCGGGTCAGGGGTGAGGCCATCCTTGTTTTGCTGGGACGTCTTGCTAATGCAGTTGCGGGCACAGTATTTGTGCTGCTTACAGCTCGACATTTGGGTCCGACCGGTCGGGGCGAAATTGCTGTTGCGTTCACACTTGCCTGGGCAACCACGAACATGGCTGATCTCGGCACCTCAACTAGCGGTCGGATCGGCCTCCTCTCACCGAACAGTGGCATAACAGAGCGTGATGTCCTGTCTCTGACAGTGGCGCTAATTCCTTTGCAGGCAGTGCTCTCTGTCGTTGTCGTTGTCGTGCTGTCTGTGACCTCACTACACCTGGGTGTGCGCTTTGCAGTTGCGGTCATTGCATTGAGCGTGGCGACGATGATGTTCAATTCAGCCGTATGTCTCGTCTACGGACTACGACGCTATGGGGAAGTGGTAACAGCGGAGGTCAGCCTCGCCGTCTTACAGATAGCTTGTCTTGTTGGCCTTCTCTGGACCGGTCGGCTGACCACCACATCAGCCGTTGTTGCCATGACTATCGGGCCGTTTCTCGGTGCTGTTTGGCTAGCGCATGCAACCGGAGCCTTGAGTCGTGACCTATTAGTCAGACACAACTCCCAATGGCGAAAACTGGTCATCGATGGACTCTCACCTATGGCGGGAAATTTCTCGCTCTTCCTAGCGCTGAGGGCCGACAGGTTGATTATTGCCGTAGTTGCTGGGACCCACTCACTAGGTGTTTTCGCTATCGCACTTGCCATTCCAGAGACGCTCCGAATCTTTCCGAAAGCGGTCAGTCAGGTGGTTGCTGACCGAGTCCGCAGTGGAGTCGATCAGGTCGCCATGGCTAGGCGGCACGCCAGACGTTTCGTGGTCTTGCACAGCCTCCTTCTGACAATTGCATTTTTGGTTGGTTGGTTACTTCTCCCGGTTGTGTTCGGCGAGGGGTTCCGAGACGCGCGAGACGTGCTCCTAATAGTCGTCGTTGCTGAGGCGGTATTGTCAGTTCACCTGATGCAGCAGGCTTTGCTGGTCGGCTTTGGTCGTCCTACCGGAATCGGTGTTCCACAGGTCGTCGGTGCGACCGCAATGGTGGTACTGGATCTCGTGATGATTCCTCCTTGGGGCATGGTGGGTGCCGCTTGGGCATGCCTACTCGGCTATGGCGTTCTAGCGATCACATCGACCGTTTGGACAAACCGGGAGTTAGGAAAGCAAGTTCTGTGATCCCCTCTAGTAGATCAATCAGGTCGATCGGCTACGTGCCCCACGGATTGGAGATGGAGCGACCGTTTGATCGTCGGCGCTTTCCGAGGTACGCGGCAATGCGAGGTCTGGTATTCGATATTGTGTCGGGCTGGGAGGACCACGACATCATCGTCTTGTCCCCCAGGGCTGATGTCACTAGATGGGCTAATACCCCACCCGATCGAAAGGTCATCTTTGACCTCCCGGATTCCTTCCTGGACGAGGGTCGAGGGTTGAAACGGTCGGCACGTGGCCTGGCCAAATGGGCTACAGGCGAGATCAGTCGGCCAGTGGGCAGTTACCTACGGGCAGTTGAGCGATTGTTGAGACGGGCTGACGCTGTCGTATGTAGTACTGAAGAGCAGGCTGCAAGGCTTGGCCACCACAATCGCAATGTGCACCCAATCCTTGATTTACACGATGAGCTTGAGTTCCGGGCACCGAGATTCCGCCTCTCGGACCGACTGGACATCGTGTGGGAAGGCCTTACCTCGACGCTGTCGGCGATGGGTCCGGTGCTACCAGCTCTGCGCACGCTGGCGCGAGAACAGGAGGTTCGACTTCACCTAGTTACTGATTTGTCGTCGCCTCGGTTCATGAATCGGTTCTTGGTGCGCCAAACGGAGGATCTCGTGGCCGATTGGGGCATTGATGTCAGGCTCTATCAATGGAGTATTGATGCGTTGACCGAAGTCTCGGACAGATGCGACATTGCTATCGTGCCGGTCGACCTGAAAGATCCGATGGCGTCTGGCAAACCTGAGAATCGGATGAGGATTTTCTGGCGTCTTGGGCTCCCAGTTGTTGCTTCAGCCAACCCTGCGAACGTGCGAGCCGCGTCTCTCGCTGGCCTGCAAGATCAGGTGCTTTGTTCAACGACTGATGACTGGAGGCGCGCTTTGGAGAGCCTCCAGGCGTGCCCCGAGGACCGGTTTGCCCTTGCCTCGGCGGGCCAAACAGCTGCCCTGACCGTGTATTCGGAAGAGTCGCTTGCTCAGCGCTGGGACCGACTCTTCGAGACCCTGTAATGAACATCCCAACTGGGCCAGCCTCCGGTATGTCAACTGTTACCTATCTCTCGATGGATCCGTTGACCGGTACCGTTGGCTCTTCACAGGTCCTCAGGTACGTCTTACGTCTCGCGCACCGTGGATTTGACGTCGATCTCATCACCTTTGAGCATTCCGTGGATCCAGTTGTCCTTGAGAATCTCGTAGAGCTCGGTGTGAGATGGCGCCCACAGAGGTTTGGCCGCAAGGGATCGGTCGGAGGTCTCGGTCGTGTAGTTCGGGCAGCACGAGTTATCCGGGGTGCCGCGGTGGTGCATGCACGGAGCGATATGGCGGCAGCGTCAGTGATGCTCGCCGGCATCGGACGGTGGGTCTGGGATGTGCGGTCACTTTGGGTCGACCAGAAGATCGCCACTGGAGTGGTGCGCTCCGGATCCCTGCAGGAGTCTGTAATGCGACATGTCGAGCGAAGGGCTGCGTACCGAAGCACAAGGGTGACGGCCCTTACCGAGTCGGCGATTCACGAACTTGACCACCGCTATGAGGGCGTGGTTTCGCCCAAGGCACGAGTCGTGACCACGTGTACCGACCTAGACCAGTTCAGATCGACGCCCATGCCATCGCTTCCGCTCAAGGTTCTTCTGGCAGGCACGCTAAATCGCTATTACGACGTGCACTTGATGCTCGACTTGGTCGCTGAGTTCAGACGTCGAGGTCCCGTTGAGTTCATCGTGGCGTCGCCTGGAGAGACTGACTGGGAGAAGGAGTTGACTGGAGTCGGGGCGGTGCGGGTGTCCGCAAAGCCGGAAGAGATGGCTGACTTAGTGTCGTCGTGCCATGTTGGGCTGAGTGTGTGCCGCGATGACGCTGGACCGAGTCTTCGCGCCGCTATGCCAACCAAGATCGGAGAGTTCTTGGCAAGCGGTCGACCGGTAATTGTCAACCCTGGTCTAGTCGACGCGGCTGGACTACTAGAACGCCACGGTTGTGGAGTTGTCTTCGGGCGTTCGGGAGGTCTTGAAGTGGTTGAGGCGGCGAATCAGGTTGAAGAGCTGGTCGCAGAACCACGGACACCCGAGAGATGCCGTTTTCTGGCTGAATCTCACTTCGACCTGGACCGGGGAGTCGATCAACTAGTCGAGATATATGCGGAGTTGGATCGCTGAAACTGGGCCTCCTCCGGCCCTCTACCTAGATCGGGTAACGTCGGGTTCCGATATGAGATGTCAATTGTGAAGGCTGTAATTCTTGCCGGTGGTCTGGGTACCCGCCTCACCGAGGAGACACAGTCGCGACCCAAGCCAATGGTTGAGGTGGGTGGGTACCCGATCCTTTGGCACATCATGAAGTCCTACTCCGCTCATGGCATTGAGGAGTTCATCGTCTGTTGCGGCTATCGCGGCTACATGATCAAGGAGTACTTCGCGAACTACTTCCTCCATATGTCGGACGTTACGTTCGACATCGCGGATAACCAGATGGAGGTCCATCGGCGTCACGCCGAGCCCTGGAGGGTCACGCTAGTTGATACCGGCGAGGATACGCAGACCGGTGGTCGATTGCGCAGGGTGGGCGCCTACCTGGATGACGACACGCCGTTCTGTCTTACCTACGGAGACGGAGTGGCAGACGTGGATATAGCCGCAAGCATCGACTTCCATCGTTCGCACGGCTGCTTGGCGACCGTCACGGCGGTGCAGCCACCGGGTCGGTTTGGTGCGCTTGTTCTCGAAGGTCAGGCAGTCACGGGGTTTGCTGAGAAGCCACAAGGCGACGGCGGCTTCATTAATGGTGGCTTCTTCGTACTAGATCCCGATTGCCTAGGACTTGTTGCTGATGATGCAACCAAGTGGGAGGAGGAGCCAATGCGCCTTCTTGCTGAGCGGGACCAGTTGCGGGCATTCAAACATGAGGGATTTTGGCAACCGATGGACACGCTTCGTGACCGGACTTACCTTGAAGAGTTGTGGGCAACAGGAAATGCTCCGTGGCGAGTCTGGTGAAGGCGACCCTATGAACTACTGAGATTGTGCTTTGCGGGCTGGTTCAAGAATGAGTCGAAGCCACAGCCGCCATAGGTGCAATGTGCGACGAGAGGCGAGGAGCGGGAGATGGTGCCTAATCGCTCGGAGGAAGAGACCTAGAGAAGGGCGCAGCGCTGACTGGCCTGCTGCGCTGACCGCTACGTAGTGATCTTGGCTTCCACGAAAAAGGCCCAGGAAAGGCCCCAGATAGTCTCTGGTCGCCTGGTCTGCCAAGAGGTTCTCAGTTAGGTAGGCAAACCGTTTTTGAGCTTGTTGCCACTGGTCCGACGCCATTGTTCGTGCTCCATGATCAACGAGGAGCGCACCCTCGCCCGGACACAAAGCCGGTTGGTGTTCGGCAGCAATTCGAATCCAGCAGTGCCAATCTTCGCTCCCGATGAGAGTCGGGTGTTCGTCAAACCGATGTCTTAGGAACAGAGATCTGTCGACATAGACGCCTGAGCACGACAGCGGGTTGCCTTCTGCGAGAGTCTTTCGCATCCCGTATCGCGATCTGATAACAGGCTCGTAAACGGTAGTACCGGATTCGTTAACGATTCTGATCCTCTGGAAGAAGAACAGGCACTCACGGTGAGCTTCCAAGAAGTTGGCGGCGCGGTTTAGCGCACCCGGGGTCAACTCATCGTCAGAGTCCAAGAAGACAAGGAATGCGCCACAGGCATGTAAAGCACCTCTATTACGAGAGTACGACCGCTCACAGTTTGACTCGTTGACGAGCACTTCCAGGTTCAGGCGGTTGCAATAACTGAGAGAAATATCAACGGTACGGTCGACCGAGGCATTGTCGACTACGAGGACCTGAACGTCAGGCCGGCCTTGCTGGACGATCGATTCGAGACAGCGACCGATGTGGTGCTCCCTGTTGAACGTCGGCACGATGACCGAAAAGAAGGGACGCCTATCCTCGTAAGACACGCATCATCGATCTAGACCGGGGACAGGGTGCCATCGCTGAGCAGGCTAGTTGCCATAGTCGTCCCGCCCCGGTGCAGAAGAGTTGTCTAGTGCCGTTGGTAATGTTGACAGCCATGACCTACGAAGGTGCCGGTAGTGCGGCAGTAACCAGTGAGGGCTGCAGAAAACCGGTTCTTGTTGTCGGTGGGACGGGCCATGTTGGCGCGTCGCTGTGCCAGTACCTCTCTGCTGGTGGTTACGGCGTGACGGCGGCGAGCCGCTCAACGGAGCTCACCTTCGATGATCCGAGAATCGGACGTTTGCGAATGGACGTTTTCTCGCCGAAGGCGGTCAACGAGTTCCAGCGATACCGGACCGCGGTCATCTGCCCATGGATAGAACACGATGACCAGACGACCTCTCGGCAGTGGATTGACCGACTTGCACGCCAGCTTGTAGAGACAGGAGCACGATCATTGATCTACCTGTCATCCATGTGGGTCTACGGTGGCGAATCCCAAGAATTCCTTACAGAGACGACGCCCGTTGCTCCGACAAGTTCGTATGGCTCAGCCCACGCTTCGAACGAAGTTGCTCTTGTTGAAATCGCAGGAGAGCTTGGAGCCGATCTTACGATCCTCCGAATGGCAAATCTGGTGGGTCCAGATCCGTTTTACGCGTTCCGAACCAAGATTGCCTTCGCCCATGAACTTCTAGAGATGGCCCTGTTGGACCGGTTGATAATGCTGAGGTCAGCACCTTCGACGCCTCGAAACCTCCTGCCCAGGTCGCTGTTCCACCATGACGTCGAAAAGTTGATCGCCCGGCCACAAATTGAGGGTCGCGTCGATATTTTCAACCTGGGAAGTGGTTCAACCTCGACCATGATCGGATTGGCCAGAGAAATTGCCGCTATGGCTGAGCGGTATCATGGTGACATAGTTGCAATCGAACATCCCGAAGAGTCGACGCCGCACGTGAGCTTTCATCTCGACACTGGGAAGATTCGGTCGACAGTGGGACCGTGTGTTGACGATTTGGGCACCGAACTCGTAATGGTCATGGGTGACGTGCTTGTCGGCCGCGATCGCGCCAATGTGAATGAGAACTTGGTGTGAGCCAGTTCAAAGATCTCTACCGGGGGCGCCGTGTCCTGGTGACGGGTCATACCGGCTTCAAGGGTTCATGGTTGGTGATGTGGTTACAGCACCTCGGAGCCGACGTCTCTGGTTTCTCAGATCGAGTCTCGACTACCCCGGCGATGTTCGATCTCCTTGATCTCGGTGGGAAGATGCAGCACCGTCTGGGTGACATTCGTGATCGCGCCCGACTTGCGGAGGTTATTGACGAGGTTCAACCGGAGTTTGTCTTTCATTTAGCCGCACAGGCGCTTGTGCTCGAGTCTCACAAGGATCCGTTAGCGACCTTTGAGACCAACACCATGGGTATGGCCAATTTGCTTGAGTGCATTCGCGAACGGCCTTGGATCAAGGTTGCCGTGCTTGTTACCAGCGATAAGGCATATCGCAACAACGAATGGGACTGGGGATATCGGGAGACCGATGTGCTTGGTGGTCTCGACCCCTATAGCGGCTCGAAGAGTTGCGCCGAGTTGGTGGCCCATTCGTACTACCACTCGTTTCTCCAGCACGCGCCAACGAAGATCGCAACAGCGCGAGCCGGCAATGTGATCGGCGGGGGAGATTGGGCTGCTAACAGACTCGTGCCTGACTGCATTAGGGCCTGGTCTGTCGGAGAGACTGTCAGAGTGCGGAGGCCACAGGCCACGCGTCCATGGCAGCATGTTCTAGAACCGCTGAGTGGCTATCTCTGGCTTGGTGCTTGCCTATACCACGGCCACGACGGCCTTGATGGCGAGCCGATTAACTTTGGCCCCGATTCCCAACAGGACATGACTGTTGCAGATCTGATCGACGCTATGAGCACGAGATGGCCTGGTGTCAGGTGGGAGGCCGGTGACCAAGATGGCGACGATGGCCTGGAGGCCACACTCCTAAGGTTGTCGTGCGAAAAGGCAATGCAGCGTCTGGGCTGGCGCGCTGTTCTTGATCTCCCAACTACGGTCAAGATGACAGTCGAGTGGTACCGACAGTGGTCCGAGGAGAACGCCAGTCTCCACAGTCTCACAATCAAGCAGATCGAGCACTACACCAACATTGCCAGTTCTTCTGGTCTCGCGTGGAGTTCAGTATGAGGACCCGGTTGTCGATCGAAGGAGTACTCCTGACCGAACTCCGACAGGTATCTGATGAACGCGGCATGGTGCTCCACCACATGCGGAGCGACGCACCCGAATTCACTACCTTTGGCGAGTGCTATTTCTCAGTCATGGTGCCTGGTGCCGTCAAGGCGTGGAAGCGCCACCAAGAACAGACCCAGCATCTCGCTGTTCCCGTTGGCCGGGTCCGATTTGTGATTTACGACGATCGGGAGACATCGCCCTCTCTCGGGAGCCTTGATGTTGTCGAACTGGGTAGACCTGACGACTACCTCCGACTATGCATACCCCGAGGCCTCTGGTATGGATTCAGTTGTCTCAGCGATGAGCCGGCGCTGATTGCTAACTGCGCTGACAGACCACACGATCCAGCGGATGCAGAACTCCGGTCGGACGATGACCCATATTTTCCGCATCGCTGGCGCTAGTTACCCCTAACTGGCACGGTGTTACCGGCGCCGGAGGAGAAGATTCCACTGGACTGACTTGGCCATCGCTGTTTCGGCGTCGATGGCCCTCAGGGCCAACCGCTTCTTGATCCGCCCTGCCTCCTCTATTGCGTAGGCGTCGTAGTTGGCCGATGTGGATTCCAAGAGGTCCCCAACCCAATCAACCGGGAGAGTTGTTGTGACCTCAAGGATCGCCGCCCTAACCCGGCGATTGCTGAATAGCTCAGGTGCGCCACGGAGTACATCTGGTTCATAACCCTCCACGTCGATCTTAAGGAGAGCGATCTCGTCTTCTTTGTCGACCTGTTCAGACAAGAGATTTCTGAGCGTTAGCTGCGGTACATGCAGGGTCTCTCCTTCGTACCAGTTCTCGGCCAAGCCCGATCGGTGGCCCGGCACCACTGATCCGAGACCCCGGTGATCCGGGTTGTCCCAGCCCGTCAACTCGACCATTCCATCCGTATCTCCCAGCGCAGCGGTGATTACGGTCACATTGCCGAGTCCTCCGGTTACCTCCAGAAGGGCACCGACGCATCGGGGTGAGGGTTCGACAGCGATTACCCGGCCGGATGAGCCAACCAGGCCTGCAGCCCGGGCAGAGATAATCCCCACATTTGCACCGACATCGATAACAAGGTCTCCTTCATGGACCAGATCCCCGAGTAATCGGAGAATTTCGCGCTCGTAGGTTCCCTCGTAGGCGGTCCGGCATGTCCAGTCGTCAGGATGATTCATAAGGGGCATGCCATTGGGGAGGTAAACAAGGCCTGGAGGTGGTGGATGCTGAAGGAATCGGGCAATGCGCCAGTACCACGACGCTCCTCGCAGGCCCGCTTGAGCGAGTCTGTGGGCCAGCTGGTGGGTAAATGGAAGCACCTCAACCATAGGGATGAGGGTAGGCCTACCGCACACAGTCTTGGCGGTTTCGGATTCAGTCCCGCCGGTTCGACGAGCGGGGCTCGGATGAGGATGACAACAAATATTCTCAGCGCATGCGGCTCGTACCGCAAGCAGAGGCATGGCTGGAGTTGACGATAAGAGTCACATGTTAGGTTTGTGGCCCGAGCGCCCTTCACGTCTCCGAGTGTTGGCGTAGGGCAACGACTGTCGGTTTCTGGAGTAGGACCTTGGCGCCTTCGACTGCAATTGAGACCACCCCGATCCATGGCCTGACGCTGCTTCGGAGAGAGCCCGTTGAAGACAACCGAGGTTCGCTTGACCGGGTATTCGATATCGACCTAGCTACCTCGTTAGTACCCGGGTTCTCAGTCGCGCAGGTCAATCACACTGTGACCGTGGGACGAGGGACTGTGCGTGGCCTCCATTACCAAATACCACCATTAGCAGACGCAAAAATTCTTACCTGTCTGCGAGGTCGGATTTTCGATGTAGTTGTGGATCTTCGACGAGGTTCGCCAACCTTCCTAACTTGGCACGGCGTTGAACTAGCTGGGATGGACGGGGTATCGGTGGTTGTACCTACTGGACTCGCTCACGGGTATCAACTGCTAGACGACTCCTGTGAGTTGCTTTATGTACACGGAGAGCGATACCACCAGAGTTCGGAGGGGGGAGTACACCCAGAAGATCCGATGCTGGGAGTTGGGTGGCCAGAGGAAATCTCAAGGATGTCAGACCGGGACCACAATCATTCGATGCTTGACTCGGACTGGACAGGGATTGAGTCTTGAACTGTCGGAACTGTGGACAGACGGTTGAACTTGTTCTCGTTGATCTCGGAAGCGCGCCACCGTCCAACTCCCTGCTGACCGAAGCGGACCTGGGTTCAAACGAGACCTGGTTCCCGCTACGAGTATTGGTGTGCGAGGCGTGCTGGTTAGTTCAAACTGAGGACGTAGTGGATGCCTCGGTCCTATTCAGTGCTGACTATGCGTACTTCAGCGGTATCTCATCGACTTGGGTTGAGCACTGCCACCGTTTTGCCGACCGGTCCATCAAAGAGTTTGGGCTTGGGTCTTCCAGCCGCGTAGTCGAGGTCGCGTCCAACGATGGGACCTTGCTCAAGTGTTTTCATGATCAAGGAATCCGTAGCACGGGTATTGAACCCACTGCTGGAGCCGCTGCGATCGCTCGAAAATCTGGCCTTGAGACCGTTGAGGCCTTCCTTACCCTCGAATCAGTAGATGCCCTGGTCGCCAGTGGGCTAGAAGCAGACTTGTTAGTTGCGAACAATGTCCTTGCGCACGTTCCAGACATCGTCGGCTTCGCAACTGCTTGCCGACGACTCCTTGCCGATGATGGAGTGTCATCTTTTGAGTTTCAGTATCTCGGTGAACTTATATCTCAGACAGAGTTTGACACCATCTACCACGAACATTTCTCGTACCTTTCGCTCACCGCCGCTGAGGCAGTGTTGGAGGCTGCCGGGCTGACCGTCTTTGAGGTGGAACGTTTAACGACTCATGGAGGGAGTCTTCGTGTATACGCGCAAGTTGCCGGGGGTCGCGGTCTTCCTGTTGCAAGGTCAGTCGACCTGCTTCGTGCTGAAGAAGCAGAACTAGGTCTAAGGACATCGTTCTTCTACTCAGGATTTCAATCGCGCGTAGATCTCATCCGGGACCAACTGCGTTCGTTCCTCATTGATGCCAGAAACGAGGGTCGAATCGTTGTTGGATACGGAGCCGCAGCGAAGGGAAATACGCTTCTCAACTACGCAGGGGTAGGTCCTGACCTAGTGAGGTACGTGGTAGACAATAACCCTGCTAAACAGGGCCACTATCTCCCAGGAAGCCATATTCCTATTGTTGAGGAACATCGTATCGCTGAAGACCAGCCAGATTTTGTTCTGATTCTTCCCTGGAACCTACGTGACGAAATCAAGTATCGGCTTGAATCACTCGGTGGTTGGTCAGGTTCTATGGTGACAGCTATTCCTAAGTTGATTATCGACTGAGATAAGTAGCGTCGTTCCAAATTTGGCTTACGCCGGGTCAATGCGGTATACGGCGCCGGCTAGAGAAAGCACATACACGGTTCCATTGTCGTTTCGAGCGAATGAAACCGGTGACGCAATAGTCACGCCTAGGTTCTCGACGTTCCATTCGCCTGCACCGTTGGAGCGTAGAGTCAGGTACAGGGCATGACTCCAGACATACTGTTGGCCAATCAAGGCTACGAAAATCTACTGATCGGGGTTGTCCAGTGAGTGGCGCGCGCTTCTTCCACGACTACTTCGGGACGGTTGCCGAGAAACTCAACGACATCGACCCCGAGTCGCTGGTACAGGCAGCAACGATGGTTCGGCGGACCCATGGCTCAGGGAACAAGGTCATCCTGGCCGGTAACGGTGGAAGCGCCGCGATGGCGAGCCATGTAGCGGTAGACCTGACCAAAGCGGCCGGTATCCGGGCCATGAACTTCAACGAAGCTGACCTGCTGACCTGCTTGGCGAACGACTATGGCTACGAGAACTGGGTCGCGAAAGCGCTTGAGTTCTACGCAGATCCTGGCGACCTCGTGATTCTGATCAGCAGCAGCGGAGCGTCGCAGAACATGGTCAACGGGGCCGAACAGGCGAGCGCCATGGGCCTCGCCGTGGTCAGCCTCTCCGGCTTCTCTCCGGACAACCCCTTGCGCCGACTAGG
>Ga0209403_10003148_pt1 | contig 18942 bp, 36 predicted proteins | sample ArcticOcean_MG_C_8_FD_187440 | JGI IMG/M metagenome (GOLD analysis project Ga0209403, IMG submission 187440) | Marine microbial communities from western Arctic Ocean - ArcticOcean_MG_CB11_86 (SPAdes) (version 2) | ecosystem: Environmental > Aquatic > Marine > Oceanic | place: Arctic Ocean... | reverse complement strand
AATAACCAATTATTGTCTTGACACTCCACCCCCCATTTGATATAATATAAGTGAAGGTTGGAAATTCCTTCCGCCTCATTAACCCCCCCTAAGAGATTGATTATGTGTAGATTGCGGTTATTTTATGAATGTTCTGACGGTGAAATGGGATTTGCTGAAATGGTTCTTGCCTATACGGACGATATTGCAGGTCATATTAGACATTGGAAAACTGGTGGTCGAATGGTGATCACAGAACATATAGATTTGGTATAGGAGATTTATGATTAAGTATATAGCAATTGGAATGTTAGCTTATATGATTTTTGCCGGAGTATTTAATGTTGAATTCTCTGAGTCGGAAGTTGGAATCGGATTCAATCCTAGTAAAATTGTTACTAGATTTATGTCGGATGTTGAATCATTAGTTGAAAGTGTAAAGTAGGAAATATTATGAGTGTAGCAAAAACAATTTTAGAACAACTTGGCGGAAATAAATTCCGTATGATGACTGGAGCGAAAAACTTTATGGGTTTTTCTGATGGTCTGGTAATGAAGATCGGTCGAAACAGTTCAAATTCTAATTATTTGAAAATCACATTGAATTCAATGGATACTTATGATATGGAATTTGCTAAAGTTTCCAAAATGGGTGAGAAGAAATCTGTTAGTGAATACAATAACATTTATTGTGACATGTTGACAGATCAATTTACTGCCCATACTGGAATGTATACTTCACTATTTTAATAGGGGTTGGATATGAAAATGTGGGAACAACAAAGAAATTTTAAACGGTTTTTGGAATCACTAAAGGTTCAAGAAACAAAATGGAAAAAGAAAACTCAGGAGATTGTATTATGAAAATGTTTATTGAAGAACTTACAATTCTAGTATTGTTATCTGGTATAGCATATATGTCAATACTTTTTATGATTGCATTAATCTAGAAAATAACCAATTATTGTCTTGACACTCCACCCCCCGTTTGATATAATATAAGTGAAGGTTAGGAATTCCTCCTGACTATTAATCCCATTTTGAGATATTGATTATGAATGCGATTGAATTAAGACTGAATGAACTCAGAGATACAGTGAAAACCTTAGAGACTGTTGAGACTACCTTAGAGAGTCTCAGAGTAACCAAGTGGACACTGGTGAAGGAACTCAGGGCCCTGGGGCACGACTTCAGAGCTACTGCTGAGGGTATGGATGTGGTACTGTCCTCTCCCCCTTCTATGAATTGGAACTAAAATGATAAGTGTAGAGAAAATTGATTTAAGTCTAAACAGAAGTTTAGAAGAACTGGTCGCTTCATATTGGGAAGCTCAATATGCTGGACTGGATATGAAGAAAAAAACACATAGTGATTTTTATGTGTTGGAAAACTACCTTTGCGATATGGGGGCATTATGAGTACAAATAGCTTAGTGGCATACATGAACAAGGATTGGAAAGTTACTACATCATACGTACATTATGACGGTTATACAACTGGTGTTGGTGAACAATTGCTAGAAAATTATAACACTAAAGAAAAAGCCCAGGAATTGGCTACAACTTTGGGTTATGCATCAGGTTTGAGTGAAACAGTTGAAAAGTCCCATGAGGATCGTGCAAATACAGATGAACCAATAGTTTATGAAAATTATCTTGATTTTGAAGAATACATTCGGGAAAGTTCTTATCTTGAATATGTTTATGTCTGGGTAGAGTCTACTGGAACATGGCAGGTTGCTACTTGGGAAACCACTAAATTAAGTACTTTATCTGAAGAAGGTTATGAATTCCGATATGATTGGAATGGTTTTGAAGATTTAGCTCCCGTTTTTGTTCGTGAAGGTATTGAAACTGTAAAGCGAATGAGAAAACTTGCAGAAGAAGGATCAGGAAGTGATTATGCTGATGGTGCGGATGAGCTTGAAAGCCTTGTTTATAAGTATTCAATAGAAGAGGAGTAAAAATTATTATGATAAAAAATTCAATTTTAGCAGAAACCTTTTTTTGGATGTTTTCACTTCTTGTGATAAGTTATATTGCAAGCAGGATAAGTATGGATTATTATAATTTTATCCATGTTAATTTTATTTCGTTATGTAGATTCCTGAACCTTCCAGACTTTATGTGGACGTTTATGGATAATCATATTTTTTATGGAGCATTATAATATTCCCCGATAGCTCAGACGGTAGAGCAAATGACTGTTAATCATTGGGTCACTGGTTCGATCCCAGTTCGGGGAGCCAGTTCAAATAAATAATCTAGAGAGGAAATTATGTTTGTAAAAATGGGATCCGTTGCTAGAAAAAATCGGGCCTTCCATGTGCGTATTGATAATCATGATGTTTGGAATTTGGATAATACTCTTGCACATATTATTCATCCTGCTCTTATTCGTTTAAGGGAACGTGTACCTCATTTTGGTTATCCGACTCCTTATTCCGAAACAGAAGCATATCCGGATCATGATGCTCAAGGATCATTCGAAGAGATTTTAGATCGTGATGCAGAGAGTGATTACTACGAAGACCTGTGGATGGGAAAACTTCAGAAAATGATTGATGCATTTGCAATGATTATTGATAAAGATGAAGAATATGATAAGATTATGCATCATAAGGATGATGCAGATGCAAGAGAAAAATGGTGGCGCAAAATTGAAGAAGGTCTGACTCTTTTTTCAAAATACTATCATGGTCTCTGGGATTAGAATGTATTGCTTTTTTTCATATTTAATGTTATAATTGGTGTGTAGCCAATTAAAAATGTTATACTTAACCTATAATAACTATTAACATACTATGGCTAAAAAAAATAAAAAGAAATTTAAAATATCAAGAGATGATCTGAATGTAAAGATTAATGAATATTTGGAAAAGGGCGGAAAGATTACAAAATTAGAATGTATTATACCAGAACGAGCTAGAATGGTTCTTCCAGAAAGTCAAAGAATGGGTTCTGGGATAAATATTAAAATAGATCAAGATTTTTATACTAGAGGATCAGCAAAAGAAAATAAATGAAAATATTTATTTATCGTGTTCCGATGTTATTAATGATTGTTATAACATCAATTTTAGTAATTTTAAAATTAAATGAGAATATTGGTTGGAGTTGGGATGATGTATTTCTTCCACTTCAACTTTTTGTTATTTTAGGTGTATTTTTTGCACTTGTACATGTCTTTATAGATATAAGAGAGAAAAAGTCAAAAAAAATAAATAATAAACAAGAGTTTTACTAAATTTCCGAATGGCGCAGGGAGGTCTGAGTGGAATAATGGATCTGCACCCCCACCACACAGGCCGCGCCCCTTTTACATAATCATTATACTATTAGGAGTTAAGAGAGTTGGGGTTTCTATCAACATCAAGACTAGAATTGTTTTATAGAGAGGATCAAGATTTTATGGTAGCTCTTGAACCTGATGGAACGTTTCATGAATTTGATGTTGAAATGTTGCGTGAAGCAAAGGAATTATTCTCACGTTATGATGAAGCGCATTTTCATGAAGAAGATAATTTGGATGAATTTCATGAGTTTTGTGGAAGAATGGCTGAGGAAAGTCCAGAAATGGAAGGCGTTATGTCTCCATATCTAAATTAAAAGGATGTAGATGATAGATTTTTTCGAATCGTTAAAAAACAATTTTATAAAAAAAGCTGAAGATGATGCGAAAGTAGAACGAGATAAACAATATGAAGTTAGATGGGTTTGGTATCATACAATTTTAGCAATAGAATTAATGATAACTAATGTTTTACTAGTTTGGATATTATATATTTTATGGTAGTATCCAGAAGGATCTAAGATGGTTGAAAAGTTAGCTCTTGATCATGAATATGTTTTTGAGTTGTTATATCATTTTACTTGTGGTAAATGCACTAAGTGGTGGAGTTATGCGAAAACTCCTGATAATAAAGAAGAATTGTATAAACAGAAAGTAGAAGCTATGCATTGTCCACATTGTGGAACAAATGGATATTTAAAGATAAAGGATAAATTTTTCAAACAAATTTAATAAATAAATGAAAAAAAAGCTATTATTAATTTTTATAATGATGGTGACATGGATAGTTGTTGGATGTGGAACAAGTACAATAGGATGTTATGGACATTGGGTTAAGGGACCAGGACCTCAAAGAGGAACTAGGGATCTTAATAAAGATGCTAAAATACCTTACTACCAATGTGTAGATGAGAATAACAAAGGTAACAATTTAGAGAAACGGAGAAATTAGTGAAAAAGCTATTATTAATTTTTGTAATGATGGCGACATGGATGGTTGTAGGATGCGAAACAGTAAGACAAGTTAAGGCTGGTTGTTTTGGTCATTGGGTGGGACATACCGATGGATCTAGAAGCGGGCATAAGAAAGGTACTATTTGGTCTAATCGACATAATGTTACGCCTTATAGACAATGTGTGGAGAACATTGCTCCATATAAAGATACAGAGCGGAGGCCATACGGATGAGAATAGCATTACTGATTTTTGTAATGTTATTGATGAGTAGTTGTTCAAAAACAAACAATTGGCCAAATGGAATGACACCTTTTTTTGCAGAGTGTGAAGGAACACAAAATGTATATACAGATATGGCCTGGGGAAAAAGAAAACAAAGTCCCTGTCAGAAGGGCGAGTGGAAATTTTACGATAGAGGTGAACCAACTTTAAAAAATTAGTAGGTAAAAATGTTTAATATAAATGAAATATTGTTTTGGGTTTTTACGTTTATTATAAGTATAATGTTAGCATGGTCTTGTAGACTGGAGACAGTAGTATGAATATCTGGGTAGAATATTTTATACGAGTGGAGTCGATTAAAAATAATCAAGCTCAAATGAGAGAAAATCTTAAATGGGATCCTCCAGAATCTAAAGAAATACAGAAAAGATTTTGTCAAACAAGAGAAGAAGCTGTTACTTTTGCTAGATCAATGGAACAAAAAGGGTACCATACTACTATAAAAACAGACAGTATGAATCGCTTTTAACAAGAATGGATCATATAGTAAGTAAAACGGGCACTATTTTCAAAACAATATTATTTGATGATTACTATTTTAAAACAGTTTGTAAAAGAAAAACAAATATTGGAATTGAGTGGACCATACAAGTTAAACCTAAGAAGGATAAATGATGAGTAGTCTTGGAAAACGGATAAGACAAGAGAATGCGATTAAGCGACTTGAAAACACACTTAAAATGCATGAAGCAAACGCAGAATTGACGGTTGCTATCATGAAAGACAAAGAACTTTCTACTGGAGCTTCTGATAAAGTAGAATCAGTTAGAAAAAAGAAGATAGAGAGGGTTAAAACTACCATTCAGAACACTAAAAAAAGAATGGGTAATTAAAGTTTGAGCCCCGATAGTTTAATGGATAAAACAAGAGACTTCTAATCTTTCGATCTAGGTTCGATTCCTAGTTGGGGTACCATTTTTAACTATTATAAATATAACACACGATTGACTTTTTGGTTATGGAATTGTCAATAATACGGAGAATACATGTTAAGAAAAGTAACTACTTTTTTTATGGTATTTGTCGCATCATTATTTTTCACAGGAAGTACATATACAAGCACAAGTCCTACTGGAAAAATTACCTTTGAAACATCAAGCATTATACCTATAGTTCCGGAACTTCCGGCAACACTAAATCCTGTAAATATTCAAGAAAAAAGAATAACTGATCAGGTTCAATGTTTGTCTAAGAATATATATTTTGAAGCGGCAACACAATCAACTGCAGGAAAATTAGCAGTTGCATTTGTAACAAAAAATAGAGTGGATTCAGAACGATTTCCTAATACGTTTTGTGAAGTAATATATGAAGGTCTTCATTGGGCTTCAGGACATCCAAAAAGGAATAGATGCCAATTTTCATGGTATTGTGATGGAATGGGTGATAATCCACGTAATGGAAGAGCCTGGGAAAGCTCACAGTCAATAGCAAAATGGTTTTATGATCATCAAGATCGACTTATGGATATAACAGATGGCGCAACGCACTATCATGCTGATTGGATGGAAAAATATCCAAAATGGGCACATAAGTATCGAAAAAATGTAAGAATAGATGATCATATTTTTTACAAACATAGTTATAGAAATAAAAAGAAAACAAACGAGTTAACTCTCGCTAGATTATAGAAAGTAAATTATGATAAATGATGTAGATGTGAAAATTCCTCAGCATGAAAAAGGAAATCTTGCGGAAAATTCTTTAGGGGGAACAGAACTTCTTTCGATGGAATTATTCCGCAGATTACCTAAGGAATATAAAGAAAAATTTCAATTCGTGATTTCAAGAGTTCAGTCTATAGAAGAAAATAAACGTAGACTTTTTTGGATTCATGATCTTGCACAAGATCCCGCATACGATATTCTCAAAACTCAGCTTGATCTTTTTAATAAATTGATTTTTGTCAGTCATTGGCAACAACAACAATTTAATACAATATTGAATATACCATATGATAATGGAGTAGTTATTAAGAATGCGATAGATCCTATTCCGAAACATGAAGAAACGGAAACGAAGGATCTTCAATTAATATATGCTTCAACCCCTCAAAGAGGTCTTGATGTTCTTGTGGCTTCTTTAGATTTAATTGATAGAAGTGATTTTCATTTACATGTTTTTTCTAGCTATAAATTATATGGTTGGGAAAAAAATGATGAAGCATACAAGCCTCTATTTGAAAAATGTGAAAAGGACCCAAGAGTAACGTATTACGGCACAGTTCCTTATGATGAACTAAGGGAACATTGGAAAAATATGCATATATTAGCATATCCGTCTACTTGGTTAGAAACTTCATGTAGAGTAGCTATGGAAGCAATGTCGGCCCGTTGTGCTATCGTTACTTCTAATTATGGTGCTTTACCTGAAACGTGTGGTGAATATGCTTACATGTACAATTATACAGAAGATAAAAATAAGCATGTTGAAAGATTTGCTGATGCACTTGAAGATGTTATGGATTCATATTGGACAAAAGATGTTCAAAAAAATCTTGACAATGCATTAGAATATGCACATACTCATTATAGTTGGGAAAAACGAATTGATCAATGGATCGATTTTATTGATAACTTAACATATGAACTAGATTATGCTGAAGAAGAAGTTAAAAAAGATGTCATCATTAATAAAAAAGCCTAAACAAATTATTGGTTCAGGAAGAACCTTTGATGAAGCAAGAATGGGAACGGAACCCGTTTTTGATGATAATTCAACTGAATCTGATATTATGCATGGATTGAATTGGTATAGCCATTTTCATGAAGCAGATCAGTCTAAAAAATGGATGCTGGAATACATGAAACATTCTGGATATAGTAAAGAAGATATTCAGAAAGTAAGATCCTTTTCATGGGGAAAAGCTGGTGTTCTTGTTGATGGATCAAAGACTGTTTATTTGAGAGGAGGTGGTTTTCTTGCTAGAATGGTTATGAGAGGATATGAAAATCTTCCTCAGGAGTATGTAGAAAAAATTAGTTATCTTATTGACTACAGTAAGAAAAAAGGTGAACTTGTTGTTGAACAAAAATCTGCTGAAATTAATGGAAATGGTAATAAGCCGTCAATTCAAGATCATATAAAAGAACAAGTATCTTTATATGCTTCTGAGATAGAACAATTCATAGATGATTTTTTTGACAATGATTATGAACCGACTATAAGCGTATATGATTGGTTAGTTAGTAAAGAAGTTAAGGGATTAATTGCAAAAAAGATAGCAAAAGAATTCGAACCCTATATGGAAGAAATAAGATTAATTCCTACAGATGAAGATTTGGCAGAATCTTATGCTCATATGAAGAAGAAGCAAATTGTTAGTTATGAGAATTATATTCAGACAATTATTAATGACTGTGAACGATATTCTGCTAATTTTAGTAAGCAACAAAGAAAACCCCGAAAGAAAAAACCTGTTTCAGTTTCGAAACAAATTGCTAAGTTGAATTATAAAAAACAAGATGTTGAATATAAAATAGCATCTATCAATCCATCTGAGATTGTTGGTGCTGATCAATTATATGTGTTCAATTCAAAGTATCGTAAACTTGGTGTGTATCAAGCAGAAGGTCATGCAGGATTATCTGTAAAAGGAAGCACTCTTCGAGGATTTGATACATCACTTTCTAAATGTAAAAAAGTAAGAAAACCAGAAGAAGTATTAACAAAAATGCTTTCTGGTGGTAAACTTGCGATTAAGAGACAATATGACTCTATTAACTCTAAAGAAAAAGACTTAACTGGTCGCATTAATAATGAAACTATACTTCTTAAAATTGTAAAATGATATTACTTGATTATTCGCAAATCGTTATTGCAAATGTGATGATGAATAAAAATGCAATGTCTGAAGATTATGTTAGACATGCAGTTTTAAATACTATAAGAATGTATCATCACAAATTTAGTGATGAATTTGGTGAACTAGTAGTTTGTTGTGATGCAACAAGCAATTGGCGAAAAGATGCATTTAAATATTATAAAGCCAATAGAAAAACTACAAGAGATAAATCAGATTTTGATTGGCCCGAATTGTATAGAATATTACATGTAATACGAGAAGAGCTAAGTGAAAACTTTCCTTATAAGGTTGTATATATAGATAAAGCAGAGGCAGATGATATTATTGCTACTATTGTAATGGATCGAGAACAAAAAACTAAAAAATTATGGCAAGAAAATAATACTGAGTCTGTTACTTCTATTGAAGAATTATTTGTCGAACAAGAACCCGTTTTAATATTATCAAGTGATAAAGATTTTATTCAGTTACAAAAATACGAAAATGTGAATCAATATTCACCTCTCACGAAGAAATTTCTTAATACTGATAATCCAGATAACTTTTTAAGAGAACATATACTCAGAGGCGATACAAGTGATGGTGTTCCAAATTTTTTGTCTTCTGATGACACATTTGTTGTTACGGACAAAAGACAAACACCATTATCAAAGAAAAAGGTATCAGTTTGGTCTGAACTTGAGCCTGATGTATTTTGTCAAGGGGAACAATTACGTAATTATCGTAGAAATGAAATGTTAATAGATTTATCCAAAATCCCTGAGTGGTTGCAAACTAATATTGTGGTTGAATATGATAATCAACCCAAAGTTGGTAGAACCAAACTTTTTAATTATTTTATAAAACACAAACTTAAAAATTTAATGGAACATATAAATGAATTTTAGGAGATATTATGGCGGCTAAAATGACAAGCGAAATTTTTTCTGTTGCAAATGGAATAAGTTCTGATGAAGAACGTGTTAACTATTTGCGACAAAATGCAACTAAAGCAGTAAAAGAAATATTGAAATATAATTTTAATGATATGAAATTTGTTCTTCCTGAAGGACGACCAGATTTAAAAAAAGATGAGTTTAATCCACAAAGAGGTTTTATTGAAGGCGTTGATGATGGCGCTACATTGAATTATGAAATGAGAAAAATGTATTTGTTTATTGAGGGAGGACATCCAACGTTAACCAACTTAAAGCGTGAATCTCTTTGGCATGAATTGATTAATTCTCTACACCCCGCCGAGGCTGATGATCTTTGGCATATGAAAGATAAAAAACTTCAAGAAAAATATGATAAGATTACTCACCACGTGGCTTATAACTCTTTTCCGGAGGGACTTCAACAACCCCAACCCAAACTTAAAAGGGATAATCAGGGCCGTTTTTCAAAATCTGAAAAATCCAAGAAAAAGAAAGCCAAAAAATGAAAGTATTGATGGCCTGTGCTGGCATGAATACAGAACTACGGCCCTTTACGGATATGATGCCAAAGTGTCTATTGCCAGTAAAGTCGAAACAGATTCTATTTCACAATCTTGAATGGCTACAAAAATTTGATATTGATGAAATAGTTATTACAACAAGTTATCATCATAATCAAATTGAATTAGCATTAAGAAAATTTGGAAGTTTTATAGTTGATATTCACAAACAAAAAGGTGGTGTTGGAACAGCCCAGTCTTTAAGACAATTAAGTTATAAACTTGATAAAGAAGACTTTTTATTTTTACAGGGTGATAACTTATATAATTTTGATATAGAAAAATATTATAAAATACATAAAGATAATGGAAAACCAATTTCTGTTTTATCACATATGACTATGGGAGATAGTAAATATAAAACTTTCATTAAATATAAAAATAATTCTGATAAAATAGAAAAAATTTCAGTTAGACCTGATTATAAAATGACTAGAGAACTTTTAGCAACATCAGGAGCATGTTATTTAAGTCCAACGATTTTTGATAAAATTGGAAAGAATGATAGACATTTGTTTGATGATATTTTTCCAAAACAATTGGATGATATTAATGTAATAGTGGATAATACTTCAGTTCAATTTTTTAATACTGCAAAAGAATATTTGTCAATTGCAAATACAAAAGGCATGGCTGATATTCATAGAATGTAAAAAGGTATTATGCCAACATATGATTATGAATGTAAAAAATGTGGAGATGTTTTTGAATTAGAGTTCAAAATAGCTGATAGAAAGATTCCAACTGAGGAATCATGTAGATTAACAACTTGTGATGGTGAAGTAAGACAATTGATTTCTGCTCCAGGATTTGCTTATGATAATATAGGACCCAAAAAACCAGATGCGGCTTTTAATGATAAGTTAAAAGAAATAAAGAATGCTCATAAGTATAGCACCTTACCTATAATCGAATAATGTTTATACATGAAAATGTTCTTGGAGATTTAGAACTAAAAACTACAAATGAAAATGGAAAAAGATGTTATGTAACTCCTGATGGTGAAAAATATCCTTCCGTTACTACTGTACTTTCTGATTATAAAAAAGAAGGTATAATCAAATGGAGAAAACGTGTTGGCGAAAAACAAGCCAATAAGATTTCTACTCAAGCATCTCGCCGTGGTACAAAAGTCCATAAACTTTGTGAAGATTATTTGAATAATGAATTGTCATTTGACGACTATACTCCTGATAATGTTGTTATATTCAAAAGCATTCAATCTATTTTAAATGAAATAGAATTGGTTTACGGCCAGGAACGTACATTATTTTCAAATCATTTAAGAGTAGGAGGAAGAGTTGATTGTGTTGGTAAATTTCGTGGAAAAAAACACATAATCGATTTTAAGACTTCAAGTAAACCTAAAAAAGAAGAATGGATTGATAATTATTTTATGCAGGGTTCAGCATATTCTGTTATGTGGGAAGAAATGACGGGTATATCTATACCTTATATTGCAATAATTATTGCTGTAGTAGATGAATCACCACAAATTTTTATTGAGCATAGAGATAATTGGATAGACAAGTTCATAGAAATTAGGGAAGGTTATGGACGATGATTTGAAAATTGATTTTTCTATTACAAGTTATTGTAATGCGGCATGTCCTTCTTGTAAAAGATATCCTAATTTTAACAACTTAACTATTGATTCTCCAACAGAATTAAATCCAAAATTAAGACAAATTCATGTAGATTTTAATGATTTTAAGTCAATTATTGAAAGAAATATACACAATTTTAAGGATAAAAGAGCAACATATGAGGGTGAATTAGGAGATTCTTTAGTTCATCCTGATATAGAATCTTTTATTGATTATGGATGCTCTGTTTTTAGAAGTTTGACTTTGGTTACAAATGGAGGTGTTAGAAATCCTTCTTTTTACAAAAAAATAGGTGATAAGTATAATAATTTAGAAATTGCCTTTTCTATTGATGGAATGAAAGATGATACTAATCAAAAATATCGAAGAAGAGTAAATACAGAACGTGCTTTATCAAATATGTCAGCTTTTGCATGTTCAAAATACGGTTGGAATAGTACTTATTGGCAATTTTTAATTTTTAATCATAATTTTTTTGAAATTCCCGATGCATTGGGTTTTTCAGAAATGCATAATATAAAAATTTTCTTAAAATTTAATCAAAGACCAAAATTTATTATAAACAAAAAAAGAAAAAAAATAGTAGAAGACTTATATAAAAAATATAAAACAGATAAGTCTGTTCTTATGTTGGGTAATTGATGACAAAAGTAAATGATAGTTTTGTTTTATTTAATTTTGAGACAACATCATATTGTAATGTTAAATGTCCGAGTTGTTATAGAACTACATTGAATAAGTATGATAATTTAAAGTTAGAACATTTGTCAATAGAAGATTTTGATTTTTTTCTTTGGGAAAACGGAAAATATTTTAAAAGTATACGTTCTTCATATAATGAAATTGTTGCAAAATTTTGTGGAGAATTAGGCGATCCTTTAATGCATCCAAAAATGGATGAATTGGTTTTATTAGCATCACGATTTTTTGATCGAGTAGAAATATATACAAATGGAGGTTTAAGAAATCCTAAATGGATAAAATCTCTTTTGCAGAAAAATGAAAAATTACATTTTGTGTTTGCTATTGATGGTTTAACTCATGAAACAAATAAAAAATATAGAATAGGTTCTGATACAAATCTTGCATTTAATAATATGTTTGAATCTGTCAAACATCGTGCCACAAAATGGGATTTTACAGTATTTGAACATAATTATCAAGAAGTAGAGGATGCAATAAAAGTAGCTTTAGATCATGAAATACAAATACATGTAAGAATAAATGGTCGAAATTTTTCAAAAATATCAGAAAAACATTTAATAAAATTGGAAAAAGATTTAATTAAATATAAAAATCTAGATCCTAAATTTTGGAAAGAATATTCTTCATTGAAAATAGAATCAGATGGATTAAGATATGATTAAATGTGATTTTTATGATTATGATTATAAACAATGGAGGCAATATGAAATAGATTTGAAAATGAATATATTTCCATGTTGTTTTTTTTATTTGCATAAGTATGAGAACGAAAACCTTAAAAAAAATATAGAAGATACTACAATAGACAATATTAATAATTCTCTTAAAACCAATAAATTAGAAAATATTTTAAAAGAATTTAAAAAAGTTTTAAATGAGGATGTTTGGAATAGTAATAAATGTCCTGCTTTATGTAAAGAAACATGTGAAAGATGAAAAGAGTAGTAAACTGTATAAATTATGATGATGAAAATGAATGGAGAGAACTAGAAATTTCTAGTGATTTGCATGTATATCCTTGTTGTACACTTCATGCACTTCATTTTTTAGATGGAACTTTTTATGATGAATATTTGGATGGATTACCTAAGAACTGGAATTCTTTAAAACATCATTCAATGGATGAAATACTTAAAATATATAGAGAACATATTACACCTGAAAAATGGAAAAAACTTAAAACAACCCCCAAATGTTGTCAAAAATGGTGTTTAAAAGATTCAAAAAGTAATAAAGAATATGGCTTATGATTTATTTGTTCGGAGATAGTTTTGGTGAGCCCCATATTGAAAATTATATTTATTATAATCAAGTTTCAAAATATTTTGATGAAGAATTAATAAATTTTGCAAAAGCCGGATCTGGTCCAGATTATGTTTTTAAAAAATTTATGCAATTATGTTTTGATGAAAAGGGATTATTTAATTTAAATGGTGATAAATTTATATTTCTTTTATCTGCTCCAGAAAGAATAGATTTTGATTTTATTTCAGAAAAGGATAAGCATATGGGATTACAATATTTGTATTCTGATAGTTTATCAAAAGAAGATAGAAAAATTGTTGATTTGTTTCATAAAACGTATTCAAATGAAATTAAACTAACTAACTATAAGAACTTATCTTTTTTATATTGTTTATCCGAGTTCTTTTTACCAAAATCTAAATTTTTTGTTGCTTTGACTTTTGGTTTAGAAGAAACGAATATGATGATAGATAACGATAGAACATTTAATGTTTTAAATTCAAAAAACTTTTATTATTTTGAATATCCTTTTAATTTTTTAACAATAAATGAATTTGATGATTATAAACAATATTATTTTGATGAACCCGTAACATATAAATTTGTAGAAGGGGAAAAGATTTATATGAAAGATGATAGATTAAATCATTTTAGTGAAGTGAATCATAATAAAATAGCTAAAGCAATAATCGATTTTTTTGAAAATGGTTTGATATCAAAGGTAGAATTTGAGTCTAATTTTTTAGATGAACATCATGAATTAACTAAAAAAGTGGATTATATTTACGAATGACTTATTATATTTTTGGAGATAGTTATGGAGATCCTGGCGGAGCCGAGGATGGGGAGCTGGCTTGGGCATGGCATCAACGTTTACAAAAGCACGATAGGGTTAAAAATTTCTGTAAAGGAGCTTCAGGACCAATAGATCATTTTAAACAATTTTGGAAGATGCAGGAAGAAATTTGTAAAGATCAAAATTCCAAGATCGTTTTTTTATTATCAAATCCTTTTAGATTACGATTTGATTTTTTAGAATATGGTTATGCTCATGCCAAAGAATTGGGTGATTATATGGTTCTTGAAAAGATTCCTGAAAATATTGAGCAACCCCTTGATTATATCGAACTCCATGACAAAGAAATAAAACAATTTTATAAATTAATGGGTGATGAATTATTTCATTTGAACTATAAAAATGTAATGACCTTGAAATGTTTATCCGTGCTTTTTAAGATAAAGATTATGGTATTTGTTTGTTTTACTTTGAACAATGGACTGTTTGGGTCGAGAAGAAGGCCGAAGGGAAAAGAGATAGTAACTGAACGTCCCGATACAGTGGAGGATTTTAAAGATGATAATTTTTTTAAATTATTAGAAAATTTAAATGATCAATATTTTAAATTTTATTCAACACCATTGATGAAATATGGACGAGATTATGGAGAGGTTCCCGTTAAGGTTTATAATCATTTAAGTGAATATGATCATGGAATTATGTATAATATAATAACAAATCATTTTCACGGATTTAGACAAACAGAAGATTTTTCATCTCCCATGGCGGATCTCGGCACCAAAAATTACATATATGATTAAGATATGACTGTTACAATTAATGTTGGTTTTATAGGATTAGGAAAATTAGGATTAGAATGTGCAGAAGCAATGTCGCAACATGATATTGATGTACACGGTTTTGATTTATACGAGAGAAAAAGTGATAAAATTATCATTCATGAAAATATAAAAGATGTAATATATCACAATAAATTTATATTTTTAGCAGTAGAAACTCCTCACCACGAATATTATGATGGAAGTATTCCTTCTTCTCATTTAAAATCTAAAGATTTTAATTATGAATTTGTATTAAATGCCTTATATCAAATAAATGAATATATTGAAGAGGGACAAACTCTTGTTTTAATTAGCACAGTTTTGCCTGGAACATGTAGAGAAAAATTTTTACCAATTATTAAAAAAGGAGTAAATTTTATATACAATCCTTATTTGATTGCTATGGGAACGACTACATGGGATATGTTGAATCCTGAAATGGTAATAATAGGTTCAAATAATGTATCTAAAACTGTTGTTCATGATCTTGAAAAATTTTATAAAAAAATTTTACAGAAGAAAGAGTCTAGATTTGAATTAGTAACATTAGATGAAGCAGAGTGTATTAAAATATTTTATAATACTTTTATATCTGCTAAAGTTAGCTTAGTAAACATGATACAAGATGTGGCTGAAATAAATGGAAATATAGATTGTGATGTAGTTGCTGATGCATTATCAAATTCTACACAGAGAATAATAAGTAAATCATATATGAAGCCTGGTATGGGAGATGGCGGGCCATGTCATCCTAGAGATAATATAGCTTTAAGATTTCTTGCTGAAAAATTACATTTGGGATATGATTTATTTGATTCTATTATGACTTCAAGAGAAGTTCAGGCAGAAAAATTAGCAAAAAAATTGATAAGTTTTAAACTGCCTATTGTTATATTAGGAAAATCATATAAACCAGGAGTAAGTTATACTGAAGGCTCATATTCATTATTAGTAGGACATTATGTAAATAAATTATCTAATATTGAATTGGGGTTTGATGAAAATATAAATGATGATCCATGTACATATTTACTTGCACATAGAGGATGTCACTATGATTTTAATTTTAATGTTGATAGTATAGTTGTAGATCCTTGGAGAGAATTTGAACAAAATTCTCATGTTTTAAGAAAAATAATTCATTACGGAAAGAAGGTTTTATTATGAGAATATATCTTGATCAACCAAATCAAGGCGAACCAGTAATTAAAAAAATTAGGGAAGCAGTATTATTTGATGATTGTGCTGATCAAACAATTTTAGATGAAGCATTATTGAATAATGATGATCAAAATATAATATTCTTTGATGGTGAAGTCGAAAGATTAGCTCCATTGGGTGATGTGGCTCAAGACAGAGAAGGTGCTAGTGGTTCTATAAATGATGATTATACCTTATATAATATTCTTACTCTTGATTTTCAAGGGAAAGATGTATATTATGTCACTCCAGATTTTAATATACATTCTAATTTAAAACGATTAAAAAAAACAATTATTTCTGAAATAAAAACAGATATTATTCCATTAATTGAACCGTATATCTTTCAGTTTATTCTATCATTGTTTGATTCAGGATGGAGAGATTCGGGTGGAAAGGATAAGTATATTAATATTTCTATTGATAATTTTACTTTAGGTGTTAATAATACAGAAACAAAAAGCTCAAAAATAAAAACATATGATCCAAAATATAAAGTCGTTTCATTAAATTGTACAAGAAAAGATCATCGAGTAAAAACAATTAAAGCATTGCGTGGAATAGAAGGTTTTATATATTCATATTATCCATATGAAGATCAATGGCAAACTGATGAATTTATTAATGAATATGAAGAAGAAAAAGAATTATTAAATGAATTAACAGAATTAAATGAACTATATGATCATGGTCTTTTTATGAATAAAAGTGAAAAATTATTAAAAGATCGAACAGAAAGTGAAATAGTAAATTCTTTTGATTCTAAACGTGAAGCATTTCAGCAATGTGTTCCTTTAGAATATATTCAAAGCTGTATAGACCTTGTGACGGAATCAATGGTTTATGATTGTGTTATGTTAACAGAAAAAACATTTAAGCCAATTTCATTAAAAAAACCATTCATTTTATTGAGTGCAAAAAATTCTCATTTGTTTTTGAAAAAAATGGGTTATCAGTTATATGACGAATTGTTTGATTATTCGTTTGATGATAAGAATTTTGCTATAAGATTTAAATCAATTATAAAACAGATAATAACGATTTTATCTTTACCTATGGATGTGTTACAGGATAAAATAGAGCCATTAAGAGAAAAGATAGAATATAATTATGAACATATGATGACTCAAAAAAAAATATGGGCTGATTTTTATAAATTAAATGATTTTGAATATTTACAAATGTTGAAAGAACGACAAAATGAATTTTCTACATTGTGAACATATTTCAGAAGAGTTATTAGATGAAATAAGAATCAAAAAGAATGTAATTCTTTATAATTATTCAGAACCATATTCTTTATTTCCTGCTTCTTTTCCTCACAATCCTCCTGAAGTGTGTGGATTTGAGGTGGATGGTAGTAGGGCTATTTTTTATCATTTACTTACAGAATTTGATGATACATTTGATATTACATATGTTGGACCTGATATACATCTCAAACAAAATTATGAAAGGGTAAAAAAAGCAGTAAGGTATTCAAGTTTAGATTTGAAAATTGTTTCATTTCCTTGGTTTTTTGTTTATGAATATTTTTATTTTAAAGATCGTGATTCTTATACTTTGAAAGAGGATATTCAGTTTTCTACAAAATATAATGCTATATTTTTATCTGGAGGAAAAAGATATTGTAGAGATTATATAATGGCAGAATTAAGTAAATATGATAATTTTATATTTTCGAATATGGGATATCTTGATGATGATAGTAATAGAAAAATTCATCAGATTAGTCCACGAATTACAGATCCTTATAAAGAAATTTTTGAATATGAATTGCTTGATGATTGTCTTTCTATATCTTGTTATAATCATATGTCAAAAGAAAAAGAGACCTTATTAGTAGCAGGTGATCAGTCTTCACTTGATTCTGTGTGGAATTTTAATAATTTTAATTCATGGAAAAAAATATATTTTAAATCTAATTTAAATAGATATAAAAATCCTGATCAGGTCGCTTTCGATAATGGTTATTTTTCAAGAGATCAACAGCCTTCAATTTCACAATTAGAAAAAACGTATCTGGAAAAAAATATTCCTGCTCCGTACCAGTTATGTCCTTGGTATTGGTATAATATAGTTCCTGATGAATATTTGGAATCTGCAGTAAATTTTGTTTGTGAATCTCAAACTGATATTGCTACACATGTTACAGAAAAAACAGTAAAAAACTTTTTTTATAAAAAACCCTTTTTAACATTTGGGTGTAAGAATTTTTATAAATTTTTGACAGATCATGGTTTTGTGCTTTATGATGAATTGTTTGATTATTCTTTTGATGAGATAGAACATTATGGAAAAAGATTAAAAGCGTATATAATTGAGTGTGAAAAAATATTACAAATGGATTTAAATGACTTAACAAACATTATAAACACGTTTAAAGATAAATTAGATCATAATTATCAAATATGTAGTGATCTTACTAATAAATTATTTTCAAAAAAGTTTGAGCATTGTTTTTCGAATAATTCTTCCGCTGATTTACTTGAAGTATTTCAAGAAAATCAAATAAAAGATAAGTATCAAATATTGCAAGATATGGTTATAAGTACACACAATGGCGCAGAATAAAATTATAATATATGGTGATAGTTTTGCAGATCCTAAACATCGCATAAACATACATTCAGAAGTAATAGGATGGTATGATTTATTAAAATCTGATTATGAGGTAATAAATAAAGGACTCAGTGGCACGGGTCCCCATTATTCATTTAAAGAATATTATCGGTTTATTGCAGAAGAAGAAGATTTAGAGGACTATATTATTA
>Ga0209403_10003147_pt1 | contig 18945 bp, 12 predicted proteins | sample ArcticOcean_MG_C_8_FD_187440 | JGI IMG/M metagenome (GOLD analysis project Ga0209403, IMG submission 187440) | Marine microbial communities from western Arctic Ocean - ArcticOcean_MG_CB11_86 (SPAdes) (version 2) | ecosystem: Environmental > Aquatic > Marine > Oceanic | place: Arctic Ocean... | reverse complement strand
TGGTTTCACGCGCGATCACCTTGCCGCCGATCGCGGCCTGCACCGGTATCTTGAATAGCTGGCGCGGGATCAGATCCTTGAGGCGGGAGCAGATCGAGCGGCCGCGCGCCTCGGACTGGCTGCGATGGACGATCATCGACAGCGCATCGACCGGCTCCGCGTTGACCAGGATCGAGACCTTGGCCAGATCGCCTTCCACATAGCCTTCTAAACTATAATCGAAGCTGGCATAGCCTCGGGTGACCGATTTCAGCCGGTCGTAGAAATCGAACACGACCTCGTTCAGCGGCAGCTTATAGACCAGCATGGCGCGGTCGCCGGCATAGGTCAGGTTCCGCTGGATGCCGCGGCGTTCCTCGCACAGCTTGAGGATCGAGCCAAGATGGTCGTCGGGGACGAGGATCGTCGCCTCGATCCACGGCTCCTCGATATAATCGATGCGGACCACGTCGGGCATGTCAGCCGGGTTGTGGAGTTCCTGCATCCTGCCGTCGGTCAAATGGATCCGGTAGACCACCGACGGCGCCGTGGCAATCAGGTCGAGATCGAATTCCCGGCTGAGCCGTTCCTGCACGATTTCGAGATGCAGCAATCCGAGGAAGCCACAGCGGAAACCGAATCCGAGGGCGGCGGAACTTTCCGGCTCATAATGGAAGCTGCCATCGTTGAGCCGCAGCTTCGCCATGCTGTCGCGCAGATCCTCGTAATCCGCGGCATCGATCGGGAAAAGGCCGCAGAACACAACCGGCACGCTGGGCTTGAACCCTTCCAGCGGTTCGATCGCGAGGCGGCGTTCGTCGGTCAGGGTGTCGCCGACTTTCGCATCGGCCACCGTCTTGATCGTGGCGGTAATAAACCCGACTTCGCCGGGGCCGAGCTCGGCGACGTCCTTGCGCTTGGGCGTGAACACGCCGGTCATATCGACCTGATGGGTCGCACCGGTGCCCATCATGCGGATTTTCATGCCCTTCTTGAGCACGCCGTCGCGCACCCGCACCAGCACGATGACGCCAAGATAGGAATCGTACCAGGAATCGACCAGCAACGCCTTCAGCGGCGCATCCCGGTCGCCGGTCGGCGACGGCAGGCGTGCGACCAGCGCTTCCAGCACGTCGGCCACGCCCTCGCCGGTTTTCGCCGAAACCTTGATCGCGTCGGACGCATCGATGCCGACCACGTCCTCGATCTCCCGGCGGACACGTTCGGGCTCCGCCGCCGGCAGATCGATCTTGTTCAGGATAGGAATAATTTCGTGGCTTGCGTCGATTGCAAGATAGGTGTTGGCGAGCGTCTGCGCCTCGACCCCCTGGCTCGAATCGACGATCAGCAGCGAGCCTTCACAGGCCGCCAATGAGCGCGAGACCTCATAGGTAAAATCGACATGGCCGGGCGTGTCCATCAGATTGAGCTGATAGGTATCGCCGTCGGCGGCCTTGTACATTAGCCGCACGGTCTGCGCCTTGATGGTGATGCCACGCTCGCGCTCTATATCCATGGTATCGAGCATCTGCTCTTTCAGGTCGCGCTGCTCGACCCCGCCGCATTCCTGGATCAGACGGTCGGCAAGCGTCGACTTGCCGTGATCGATATGGGCGATGATCGCGAAATTGCGGATATGGGCGAGGTCTGTCATGGCGTGCAGTCTCTATCCCCTCAAAACGCCACCGGTGCGTTTCTGCACCTCGGCGGTAATTCTGGTGGCGACAGCGTCGATCCGGTCGTCGGTCAATGTGGCCTCGACCGGCTGCAGGGTGACGGCGATGGCAACGGATTTCTGGCCAGCGGCAACATGTTCGCCCTCGTAAAGGTCGAAAACGCTGACATCCGTGATGAGATCCTTGTCGGCGCCCGAGGCGGCGCGGACGATATCGCCGGCGGCCACATCCGCCTCGACGACGAAGGCGAAATCGCGGTGGACCGGCTGGAACGGCGAGAGGCTCAGCAACGGCCGCGCGGCGCCTCCACCCGATTTGCCTTTTTTCTGCTTGGGCACGGGGATCAGATGCAGATTGACGACGATGCCGACCGCCGGGCCGTCGATATCCATCGCCCGCAACACGCCGGGGTGAATATCGCCGAACGACGCCAGCGCGTTGGGGCCGAGGCGCAGCACGCCGGACCGGCCGGGGTGATACCACGGCGGCGCATCGGCGGTGACCTGCAGATTGCCGACCGGCGCGCCGGCGGCCTCGAGCGCGGCCAGCGCATCGGCCTTTGCGTCCCACGCGTCGACCGGGCGCGCTGGTTCGGCCCAGTGCCGGCCCGCATTCTGGCCGGTGCGGATACCGGCGGCAACGATCGCCTGGCCGTCATCGCCGTCGCCGGAATATTTGGGCCCGACCTCAAACAGCGCGACATCGGCATAGCCGCGATCAGCGTTGCGCCGGGCGGCATCCAGCAGGTTGGGCAGGATCGACGGGCGCATCACATCGAGGTCGGCGGAAATCGGGTTGTCGACCACCAGCGCTTCGTTGGAAAAGCCGAACAATTCGGCGGTGTCGCGTTTCATGAAGGAGAACGTCACCGCCTCGGTCATGCCGCGCGCGGCAAGCGCCCGGCGGGCGGCGGATTCGCGGCGCTGGCTCGGTGACCACGCCGGCGCGGACACGGTGGTGTCGCGCGGCAGCGGTACCACGGGGATGTTGTCATAGCCTCGGATACGCAGCACTTCCTCGACCAGATCGGCCTCGCCGTCGATGTCCTGGCGCCACGACGGCACCTGGGTGCGGATGGTTTCGCCCTCGTCCACCGGCGCGAAGCCGAGATCGGCAAGGATACGCATTTGTTCGTCGCCCGGCACGTCAAGCCCGCCGAGCCCTGCGACCCGGCTTTTGCGCAAATACACTTCGCGCTGCCAGGCGGGCATGTCGCCAGCGATTGTCAGTTCGGACGCGTCGCCGCCGCACAGATCGAGAATCATCCGGGTCGCGACATGAACGCCCCAATTCGCGCTTTCGGGATCGACGCCGCGTTCGAACCGGTAGCGCGCGTCGGACATGATGCCGAGCCTTCGCCCGCTGGTCGCGGTGCGCACCGGATCGAACAAGGCGACTTCGACGAAGACGTCGGTCGTATCTTCGGTCACGCCGGACGCCTCGCCGCCCATGACGCCGCCGATCGCCTCGACGCCATTGTCGTCAGCGATCACAATCATGGTGCCGTCGAGGGTGTATTCCGCGCCGTCGAGGGCCTTGACGGTCTCGCCGTCCGTGGCAAGACGCATGGTCACATCGCCCGACACTTTCGCAGCATCGAACACGTGCAGCGGGCGGGCGAGATCGAAAGTCACGTAATTGGTGATATCGACCAGTGCCGAGATCGGCCGCAATCCGATTGCCTGTAGACGGTCCTGCAGCCATTGCGGGCTTGGGCCGTTTTTCACGCCGCGAAAATAGCGGCCGACCACCAGCGGGCAGGCATCCAGCGCGCCGTCCGGCAGATCGCGCTGCCATTTGATCGGGGGCGCGAACGTGCCGGCCAATTCCGGCGCGTCCAGCGGTTTCAGCGTGCCGAGCCCTGCCGCAGCAAGATCGCGGGCGATGCCGCGGATGCCGGCGCAGTCCTGGCGGTTGGGGGTTAGCCCGATTTCGATCACCGGATCGGACAGCCCCATCGCCGCGACCGCTGAAGAGCCGATCTCGGCATCTTCCGGCAGTTCGACGATGCCTTCGTGATCCTCCGACAGGCCCATTTCGCGTTCGGACAGCAGCATGCCGTTCGAATCCTGGCCGCGGATCTTGCTTTTCTTCAGGGTGACGTCGATGCCCGGAATATAGGCGCCGGACGCAGCGAACACGCCCTTCATACCGGCCCGCGCATTGGGCGCGCCGCACACGACCTGGACAGGATTGCCGTCGCCGTAATCGACCATGCAGACTTTCAGCCGGTCAGCATCGGGGTGTTTTTCGGCCGATACCACCTGGGCGACGCGAAACGATGCCAGTGCTGCGGCACGGTCCTCGACGCCCTCGACCTCAAGTCCGATCATCGACAGCTTTTCGACGATATCGGCGAGCGGCCGGTCGGTGTCCAGGTGGTCCTTGAGCCAGTCGAAGGTGAACTTCATCGACCCCGCCCCCCAACCAAACCTGCCGCGACATTGGGCACGTCCAGCGGCGCGAAGCCGTAATGTTTCAGCCAGCGGATGTCCGATTCGTAAAACGTGCGCAAATCCGGAACGCCGTATTTGAGCATCGCCGCGCGCTCGATCCCGAGGCCGAAGGCAAAGCCCTGGTATTTGGTGGAATCGATGCCGCAGTTTTCCAGCACGTGCGGATTGACCATGCCGCAGCCGAGAATTTCGAGCCAGTCGGCGCCGGCGCCGATGGTCAGCCCGCCGCCTTCGCGCGAGCAACCGATATCGACCTCGGCCGACGGTTCGGTGAACGGGAAATAGGACGGGCGAAACCGCACCGGCAGGTCGTCGACATCGAAAAACGCGCGGCAAAATTCGATCAGGCAGCCCTTCAGATGGCCCATATGGATCGCCTCGTCGATCACCAGCGCCTCGATCTGATGGAACATCGGCGAGTGCGTCGCATCGTGATCGGCGCGGAAGGTCCGCCCTGGCACGACGATGCGGATCGGCGGCTTTTCTGACAGCATGGTGCGGATCTGCACCGGTGATGTATGGGTGCGCAGCACCTTGCGTTCGCCGTCTTCGTCGGGGGGCAGATAGAAGGTGTCGTGATCCTGGCGCGCCGGATGTTCGGGTGGAATATTGAGTGCCGTGAAGTTGTTGAAATCGGTCTCGATATGGGGGCCTTCGGCGACCGTGAATCCCATCTCGCAGAAAATCGCGACCATTTCGTCGATTGTCTGGCTTATGGGATGGATGAGCCCGGCCCCATCGGGACGCGCCGGCAGGGTGACGTCGATGCGGTCTTCCGACAGGCTAGCGTCGAGCGCGGCGGCTTCAAGCGTTTGCTTTTTCGCATCGATGGCATCGGCGACCGCATTCTTGACCGCGTTGAGTTGCTGGCCCGCATCGCGGCGTTCGTCCGGCGGCAACTGGCCAATACCCTTGACCATTTCGGTGATGGTGCCCGATTTTCCCAGAGCCGCGACGCGCAAATCTTCGAGCGCCGCGAGATCGGCGTCGTCCACCCGGGCCAGCAGATCGGTCTTCAACTGATCGAGATCATCCATAACGAAACCCCGGCCGGATTTTCACCGCCCGCCCCAAACGTTTGTTGTGCGTCGTTTGTTCCGGTGCCGGCGCGATCCCACGCGAGCGGAATACAACCGAAATTCCGGCTTAGGCTGCGGTGTCGAGGGCGGCCTTGGCCTGTTCCACAACGTTGCCAAAAGCCTCCGGCTCCTGCGCGGCAAGATCGGCAAGCACCTTGCGGTCAAGCTCGATGCCCGCTTTGTGCACGCCGTTCATGAACGTCGAGTAGGTCATCCCGTGCAACCGGGCGCCCGCGTTGATCCGCTGGATCCAGAGCGCGCGAAAATTACGCTTCTTTACCCGCCGGTCGCGATAGGCGTATTGACCGGCCTTTTCGACCTTCTCAACCGCGACCTTGAAGACTTTCGAATTCCGGCCGCGATAACCTTTTGCCTTTTTCAGGACTTTCTTGTGCCGGGCGTGCGTCGTGACGCCCCGTTTTACACGTGCCATGTCAAACCTCCTTTAACGAGCATAGGGCAGATAGGATTTGACCATGCGGGCATCCGCATCGGCCAATATCTGCGTGCCGCGTGCGTTACGCTTCATCTTCTGCGTACGTTTGCGGAGGTTGTGGCGTCTTTTCGCGAAATTTGCCCGGACTTTGCCGGACGCCGTCGTGCGGAAACGCTTTTTAGCGCTACTTTTCGACTTCAGTTTGGGCATTTCCGTCTCCTTTGTTTTTGCACCCTGCCACCGGTTTCCACCAGCGGGGCGCGGACGTCGGATAAGCAGCCTCGGCATGCCCTTCAGGCCGGACCGCTTGCGTTAAGGCGGCGGGTTATAACGGGTTGGGCGGGGGAGTGCAAGGGAAAGGGGTGCGTCTCGAACAACATCAAATCAACCAACAAAAAACCCCGCAAAATGCGGGGTTTTTCATGTCTTAATCAGAGCCGGATCAAACCGACGCCTGGATCCATTCCAGCAGCTTGCTCTTGGGCAACGCGCCGACCTTGGTCGCGGCGACCTCACCGTTTTTGAACAGGATGAGGGTCGGGATACCGCGCACGCCGTATTTGGAAGGCGTCATCGGATTTTCGTCAATATTGACCTTGGCGACGGTGATAGCATCGCCCATCTCGTCCGAAATTTCCTCGAGCGACGGGCCGATCTGTTTGCACGGACCGCACCATTCGGCCCAGAAATCGACGAGAACGGGGCCTTCCGCGCCAAGAACATCGACGTCGAATGAATCGTCAGAAACTGGTTTGCTCGCCATTATTTTTGCTTCCTCTATGTATCCGGCCGGGCAGGCCCGGCTTTCGCGTCATGTTATTGAATCTAGGGTTGCACAGGGGTTCGGTCAAGGCGCGTACGCGTCCAGCAGCTTTGCGTCCAGTGGCATTAATCGCGGCCCATCGGTCCACAACAGAATGCATTCAACCCTTTGATCTTTATAGATTTCCGCCAATAGCGACCGATATGCCGCCATCTGACGCAGATAGATGGCGGGAACATCCTCCGCCAGTGCCGGCGGAGGACGATTCGTCTTGAAATCCAGTATTTTAACGCCATCCGGGCCAATGACGAGCCGGTCAATCCGCCCTGAAATAGCAGTACCGCCGATAACACCTGCCACCGGGGCCTCGGCGCGGGACCCGGATCCGAACAGATCGCCATATTCGGGATGATCCAATACCGCAAAAGTCTCCATCAGCAGGGCGTCGATCCGGCCCGGATTGAGATCGTGGACCGGGCGGGAAAGGAATGCGCGCGCCGCCCGTTCACGGGTATTCGCCGCGACATCGGGCAGGGTTTGCAGCAGCCGGTGCACCAGTAATCCGCGCTGGAAGGCGATACCGCGATCGTCGCCGAGAGGCGATCGCGGCGCGGGTTCGGACGCGGTGGGCCGCGACGGCGCCAACGGACGGGGCGGTTCCGGCTCGTCCGGCGCCGGGGTATCCGCCCACACGGGAAGATCCGGTATCGCCGCCGCAGCCGCGCCGGCATCGCGCTTGCGGTCCGGCACGCTGGTTTGCGGGTTCTCCAGGCGCAGACCGTCACCGGTCCAGCCGAGCAGGACGTTGTCGTCCACCCCACCGTCACGGGAGTCGAACGCGAACGGCGTCGCGAACCCGTCGAGCCCGCGCGCAATCAGGTTGCGCCACGCCCCGTCGGGCGCGTTTTGCCGCGTGCCGTAGCCGGTAACGTACAGGCGGTCCTCCGCCCGGGTCATGGCGACATAGAGCAGCCGCCGGTATTCTTCGTCCTGGCGGGCACGCTCAGCGGCAGCGAGACGGAGCGCGTGCCGTTCGCGCACCCGGGCCCGCGGCGGCCAGATCATAATCTCCTTGTCGTCTCTCGCGTCCCACATCAGCCCGGCATCGGGCCGCGGAACCTGCATGGTGTCGGCGAGGAATACGATCGGCGCCTGCAGCCCTTTGGCCCCGTGAACGGTCATGATGCGGACCTCGTCGCGCACCCCCTGATCGAGATCGCGTTTGATCTGGGCCTGACCCTCTTCGAGCCAGCGCAGAAATCCCTGCAGCGACGGCGGGTGCGATTGCTCGTAGCCGAGCGCCAGCGCGAGAAACTCGTCGATCGGATCGTTGGCTTCCTCGCGTAGCCGTGCCAGCAGATGCACCCGGCCCGTCATCGGCCCCAGGATATGGGCGAAAAATTCGAATGGCGGGGTCATATCAGCACGGTTCAGGATATCGGTCAGCGTGCGGAACGCCGCCGCGCAGCCGGGATCGCGGCGGGCGCGGACCCGCAGGGACGCCCATACCGATCCTTCCCGTCCATGGCAGATATCGAAGAGCTGATCCTCATCGAAACCGATCAGTGGCGCTTTAAGAACGGCGGCAAGATTGAGATCGTCGTGCGGCATCAGCGCAAAATCTCCGAGCGCGATCAGGTCGCGCACCGCCAGCTGGTCGGTCAGCACCATGCGGTCCAACCCGGCGACGTCTACCCTGCGGTCCTTCAGCTCGCGGATCAGATTATCGACGAAATCGGTGCGCCGCCGCACCAGCACCAAGATGTCGCCGGGCCGGATCGGCCGGTCGGCGCTGGCAAGCCGCTCGCCGTCGCGCAACCATTTCTGAATCCGCCCGGCAATCGCATGCGCCAGCCGCCGCGCCGGGGTGTCGTCGTTGCGGAGCGTATCGGGGCTGGCCCAGGGTTCGGCATCTATACGTTCGTCCGGGATCGCCGGCGGCCACAGTTCGACCAGTCCGGCCTGGCCCCGGCGATGTGCGGTATGGCGGATTCTGCCCGCCGACACGCCACCCCTGACGTCGTCATCCGCGAAAACCGCATCGACCGCCTGGAGAACCGCGGAGGTAGACCGAAAGGAAACATCGAGCGGCACCCGGTGCCAGTCCTGCCCGGCATCGCGGGTGCGCCGCTCGAAATAGGCGCTCATCGATGCGAACTCTTCGGGCGCGGCGCCCTGGAAACTGAATATCGACTGTTTCTCGTCACCGACGGCAAAGACGGTGCGCACTTCGCCCCGCGCGCCCTGGCCGGCATGAAATTCATCGGCGATAGCGCGTACCACCGCCCACTGGTCGGCGTTGCTGTCCTGCGCCTCGTCGATCAGCACATGATCGATGCCGCCGTCGAGCTTGTACAGCACCCAGGGCGCAGCGCGTTCGACCAGTTCGCGTGCACGCAAAATCAAATCGTCATAATCGAGCAGCGCATGGCGGCGCTTGTGGTCTTCGTAGCAGTCGATCAAGGCGGTCGCGATCGTCAGGATCGCTTCGGTCGCCTCAGCCGTCAGGATCGCCTTGCATTTCTCAAACACGGCAAGCACACGCTCGGCCTCGCGCGCCATTACATCGGAGATATCGGGCATCGCAGCGCAGACACCCTTGCTCGCCAGCGATGCGCGAACCGTGCCCGCCCCGGTCAGAAAGGCCGGGGTATAGTCCTCGAATGACGCGACGCGTTCATCGACACCAGCGGCAAGCCAAGGGGCCATCCGGCCAGCTTTTTCCTGATCCTGTTTGCCGCCGGCGGCCAGCGCCTCGACCGCCAGTTTGAGGCCAAGAACATCGACCGGATCGTCCCGGCAGGCGGCCTGCAGGACGGCTTCGAAGGATTCAGACGCGGCAACATCGAGCGCCGCCCGGGTTGCGGCGATCGCGTACGCAGCGCTGCCATGCGCATCGACCAGACGGCGCAACCGGCCGCGGCTCGATGCGATCTCCATCATCAGCCCGGCGAACTCGTCTTCGTGCACCCACCCGGTAACAATCCGGAGCGCACCCGCAAGTGCAGAATCGTCGCGTTTCCAGGCACGGATCAGAATCTCGTCGCGGGCAGCTTCGAGCGTTTCGGCGGCAGTGCGTTCGTCCATGACTTCAAAATGGGGCGCCAGTCCGGCCTCGACGGGAAACCGGCCGAGCAGGGATTCGCAGAACGCGTGGATGGTCTGGATCTTGAGCCCGCCCGGTGTATCGAGCACCTGGGCGAAAAGACGCTGCGCCAGCGCGCGCACGGCATCGTCCGGCGTCTGTCCGGTCAGTGCTACGATGCCGGAGGTCAGCTCGTCATCGTCCATCACCGCCCATTCGCCGAGCAGCCGCCGGATGCGGTTCTGCATCTCGGCCGCCGCGGCGCGGGTAAAGGTCAGGCACAGGATTTTCCCGGCATCGGTTCCGGACAACAGAAGCCGCAGGACTCGGTCGGCAAGGACCTTGGTCTTGCCGGAACCCGCCGACGCCGACACCCAGACCGAGGCGGTCGGTGTCGCCGCGATCGTCTGGTTAGCGTATTTGACGATCCCGCCCGCCTCGGTTCGGATGTCGGCGGTGTCGGCGGTGTCGGGTGTCGCGGCGGGAACGCTGTCGGTCATTCGCCGCCCCCGGTCGCCGCCGCCCATTCCTGGACCCGTTCGAGATGATCGTAGTCGGAATAGCGTGGCGCGATATCGGCATCGGGCCGCGCCAGGTAGGCGGTGGCCGGATCGTCGTAATAGTCGAGCAGCGATTTGAGCCCGGCCAGCGCTTCGTCGGCGAGCCGTTCGGGATCGTCTGCCGCCCCGCGGATTTCGCCCGCTGGATCGCCGCCCGACAGCTTCCAGTATGTCAGCGCGGCGACAGCACCGGGATCGATACCGGCAAAGGCGCCTGCGCGGATCATCGCCGCTTCGAGCGGAAGCTGCGGCGACAGCCCGTCCCGCACATCCTTCTTTGGCGGCACGGTGCCTGTCTTGTAGTCGATGATCTCGTATCCGCCGCCAGCAAGCTCGTCGATCCGGTCGGCCCGCGCCCGCAAACGGAATGGACGGGCGCGGTCAGTCAGTTCGAGTATTCCGTCGATTTCAGTAAAGCGGCGGACAACCGTCGAACCGCGCTCGATTTCGCGCTCGACGACCCACGCTGCAATGCGTTCGAAGCGCGGCCACCAGAAGGCCCGGATGCCTGGCCGGTCGAGCCACGGGGAAAATTCCTCATCGCCAATGCGCAGGAGGATGGTGAGCGCATCGGATGGAAGATCGCCGACGATCTCGCCCATGAACCGGTCAATCGCCTTGTGGATCATGGAGCCTCGGTCGGCGGCCCCGGGATCGGCATCTATCAGGGGAAGCGCTCGAAGATCAAGAACCCTTTTTGCATACACCGCATAGGGATCGCGTATGAGAGTTTCGATTTCGGTCACCGACAACTGGTCGGGCCGGGCCGAAACAGGCGGCTGCGGCGCCGGCGCCAGTATCTGGTCGGGCGGCCGCCGGGAATCGATTTTGCCCTGCCAATGCAGCCATTTCGCCTGTTCGTCCTGCCAGGATCGCAGCACCACCATCCCTGCATCGGTCGCGGAGAGCAGGGTTTCGAGCCGGGTCAGCCAACGCGCCGGTACGGTGGGCGAGCCGTCCGTCCGGGTCGAGCGGGTCAGAACCACTTCCGGCGCGGCAAACCCCTGGACGAAATCATGCGCGGTCAGACCGATACGGCGTTCAGGCGGCGCCAGGCCGAAGGCGGTCCGCATCGGGCGGCTCATCCACGGGTCGGCGGGCGGATCGGGTGGCCAGACAGCTTCATTCAGTCCGCCGAGAATCATCAGATCGGCCTGCTGCAGGCGCGCTTCGAGCAATCCCCAAATGCTGAGACGCGGGTGCCGCCCGTATTGCGGGCGCACCACGACACCGGCCATCAACGCATCGAGCAATGCCGGCCATTCCCGGCCCGATACCGGCGGCAGCATTTCGAGTGCCGACCGAAGATCGTTGATCAGCGACGCGGCGCTCTCGCCGGCCTCGGCCGCCCACAACCGCTCGACGCCGGTCTCGGCGTTCGACGCGGCCAGCGTCTCCGCGAAGGCGATATGGGCGTCGAGCAGATCTGCCGCGGGAATGTGGGACTGGCGTATCAATGCCGCAAACGGCCGCGCGGCAACTTCAAGATCGGCCGCCCACAGGGTCAGACCGGCTTCCGGCTCGATATGGCTTAGCGCGTCGCGGAGCCCGGTAAACCCGGATATCGGTCGGGGCCCGCGCAGGATCGCCAGCTCCATCTCACGCACCCGCTCGCGGAACGTCCCCGGCTCTAGACCGCCTGCCGCCAGCGGGTGTTTGAGCGCCGCGAGCAGCGGCACCGGCGCGGCGTCGGAAGCCACCGCCTCCGCCGTCAGGCGCAGGAAAACACCGGGCAGCGTGTCGGCAAGCGGCGATCCGCCGGAATCGTCGATATCGATACCCCAGCGCCGCAGATCCGCGACAACCCGGCGGGCCAGCCGCCGGTCCGGTGTAATGAGCGCGGCGGTGCGCTGACCGGCTTCCAACGCCCCGCGCATCATCAGCGAAATCGCCAGCGCTTCCTGTTGCAACCCCGGGCAGTCGATCCGGCGCACGCCGGCGAATGCCCGGCCGATATTATCTGGCACGGAAACGGCGCCGGCGGTAACCGGTGGCCGCAAGGCGGCATTCACCGTATCGATCCGCGCGCCGCTGCCCGTGACTGGCGTTCCCCAGACGGCGACATCGCCAATGCCAAGCCCGAGCCGGCCCAGAAGTCGCGTCATACCGTATTGCGGATGGGACGGGCTGAGCGCGGCAAGGCTTTCTTCATCCAGCGTGACATCGAGCCCGGGCAGAACGACAAGACCGGTATCCAGACCGGCGACACAGGTCAGCAGATCGGCTGTCGCGGGAATACTGCCGGTCGACCCGGCGGCAACCACCGGACCGGCCGGCGGATCGTTGCGCCACAATCCGACCTGCGCCTCGATCAACCGGTTGCGCCGGTCGGCGGCATCGATGCATCCCTGTTCCGCCAGAATGGCCGGCCAGTGGTCGGTGACGATCTGCAAAAACACCAGGGTTTCCTGCCAGTGACGGGAAAACCGGTCGGGCACGATGTTTTCGAGATCCGCGAAATCGAGCCGTTCGGTCTGCACCTCGTCCAATAGGCGGGCGAGCTCGTGGGCGAGGCGCGCCGCATGTGCGGCCGACATGGTGTCGTCCTTCGCCATGATCATGTTGGTCAATAGCAATTGCCGCCGCAGGGCCGGCATCGCAGGCGGCAAGTCGGCAAGACCGGCGAGCGCCGGTTCCTCGGAGGCGAGAAATCCAATCTCGTCATCGTCGATATCGCCGATCGGGATCATTGCGGGGAGAAGTGTTGGAACCCCGTCGGTGGCGCGCAAAAAGGCTTCGCCCAGCGCACGGCAGGCGCGCCGGGTCGGCAGCAATACGCGTGTATCGGCAAGATCGGCCGGAGCGCCACCGCAACGTTCGAGGATGCCGACGGCCAGTGAATCGACGAAAGCGGTCCCGGCAGCGATCGAAAAGACGTTCCCGTGTGCCAATGCTGGTGCCGATGCCTGCATCAGAACAGGAGCCGGACGCGCGAACCTTCGCGTTCGAGTATTTCCGAATCGGCCCGGGTGAGCGCATCCGGCGTACCGACATGATACCAGTCGCCGTCATGGGCAATGCCGAACAACCGGCCGGCTTCCAGCGCGCGGTCGTATAAGACGTTCATCGAAAAGGCTGCACCCGGCGTGTCAGCGAACAGGCGCGGATGAACGATCTGAACCCCGGAGAACACGAACGGCGCGACGACCCGTTCCGGGCGTCGCGTCAGGCGGCCGATCGGGTCCATCAGAAAATCGCCGGCGCCCGGGTACCCGGTTGACCGCACCGTCGCAACCAGCAAGAGGAGCACGTCCATTTCGTCACCGTTCCAGGCGCACGCAAGCCGGTGCAATGCCGGGACCGTTCCGTCACGCCACACGATATCGGCGTTCACGACATAGAATGGATCGGGCCCGAGATGGGGCAGCGCCCGGACCACACCGCCGCCGGTTTCGAGCAATTCGTCTTCGCGCGAAATAACGATTGCCGGCGATCTGCGCCGTTCGAGATGCTTCTCGATTTTTTCCGGCAGCCAGTGGGTGTTGACGACAGCCCGCGCCGCCCCGGCGTCAACCAGCCGGTTGAGCGCATGATCGAGCATAGTTTCGCCGCCAACCTCCAGCAACGGTTTCGGTGTTGTCTGCGTCAGCGGCCGCATGCGGAGGCCGAGACCGGCGGCGAGCACCATGGCACTGTGGGGGAGTTGACCGGTCATCCCACGCTCCGTGGCGGCGGGACGATCCGCATTGGCACCGGAATATTGACGTCGAGCCAGTCCCTGAGCGGCGCCAGTGCCGGATGGCCGGCGCTCCGTTGGAGCAGCCGCCACAGGCGGGGAACGTGGTGCAGATATCCTTCCTTGCCGTCGCGGTCGCGCAACCGGGTGAAAATACCGAGGACCTTGCAGTGGCGTTGCGCGCCCAGAATCGCGCAGGAGATGTCGAACGCCGCCGCATCGACGGCCGGAAAGGCGGCAAGATAGCGGTCGCGCAACGCAACCACGAGATCGTCATCTACATCCCGGCGCGCGTCCTCCACCAGCGAGACAAAATCGTAGGTAACCGGCCCTGCGACTGCATCCTGGAAATCAAGCAGGCCGCAAGCTGAGGCGCCATCGCGCCCATCGAGCCTGATCAAGTTGTCGACATGGAAATCCCGAAGGACAAGGGTTTCGGGCACACGCCGCGCCAGGGGCAGCAGCCTCATCCACATATCGCGATATTCCTTCAAGGTCCGGTCCGCCACGGTCCGGTCTGCGTTAACTTCGCCCAACACGGCGGGAATATACCATTGCACGAGCAGCTCGGCTTCCGCGACGAACAAGTCGTCGCTGTAGGCATCGACGCCGGGCGGCACCACCTCATCGACCGGTTTTTCATGTAGATCGATCAGGACATCCGTCGCCAACGTATAGAGCGGTTCGGGCGCTTCGCCGGCATCCAGCAACCGCGTAAACGTCGAATCGCCCAAATCTTCAAGCAGCAGAAAACCCGCTTTCTCATCCGTCGCCAGAATACGGGGGGCGCTGAATCCAAGCGCCGCGAGCTTGTGCGCGATCCGCATAAACGGGCGCACGTCTTCCCTGCCCGGCGGGGCATCCATCAGCACCGCGCGATCATCCGCCATCGTCACCCGCTCGTAGCGCCGGAACGACGCGTCTTCGGCAAGCGTCGCATGATCCGCACCGGCCCACCCGACAGAGGCAAGAAAACGTTCTATGTCCGCCGACCGGCCGATTGTCATGCAGACCTCGAAATATGTGCAATCCGCGCCGTATCCCCGACGCCGTAGGCAAGATCGATGCGGATGCGCCGGGCGGGTAGCAGAGTCTCGATCCTGTCGGCCCATTCGATAACGGAAATCCCGTCGCCGAACGCGTCCTCGATCCCAAGCTCCCACGCTTCGTCGGGCGATGTCAGACGATAAAAATCGAAATGATACAGGGTGACGCCGGGCAGTTCGTAATGCTGAACGAGCGTGAAAGTCGGGCTCGGCACATGGCCAAAATCGATGCCCGCGGCGCGACCCGCCGCCCGGATCAGCGCGCGCGCGAAAACCGTTTTACCGGCGCCCAGATCGCCGGTCAGCGCGATAACGTCACCCGGCGACAGCATGCCGGTGAATTCGGCTGCCAGCGCCTCTGTCGCCGCCAGATCGGCAAGGGTGACGGTTCTGGTTTCAGCATCGGTCTGAGGATCGGCCATCGGGATGGTTTATCCTCGCCGTCGATTCCCCGCAACGGGGCTGAAGATTAAGATCATGCCCGGCGTAAAGACGGGGGCAGGATTATAACCGCTAACCGTTTCCGGCGAGCCGCTGCGTGTCCTCGTCGACCCGGCGGGACGGAAGCCGGCAGACGACCTTGGTGCCGACACCGGGCTCCGATTCCAGCTCGACATCGCCGCCATGCAGATTGATGAAACTTTGAACCAGCGACAGGCCCAGCCCGGCGCCCGTGCGCCGCGTTTCAGGCTGGTTGCCACGTTCGAAACGGCCAAAGATGCGTTCGTGATCCTCTTCGGGAATGCCGGTATCTGTGAAGGTGATGATGATATTGTCTTCAACCCGGCGGGCGGAAACGGTGATTTCGCCGTCTTCGGGGGTGAATTTGACCGAATTGCTGAGGATATTGAATAGCACCTGCTTAAGCCGGCGCTCATCCGCCATGATAAGACCGATCTCTTCGGGACAGTCGAAATCCAACTTCAGGCTTTTGCGCAGGACCTGTTCGCGGGTAAGGCCGAGCACGCTGGTTAGCACGCTGTAAGCGTCCACCGATTCGGGTTTGAGCGACATGTGGCCGGATTGGATGGTTGCAAGATCGAGAATATCGTTGATCAGCGACAACAAGCGCTGGGACGATTCATAGATACTCCGGCTGTATTTGCCCTGACGTTCGTTCAGCGTGCCAAAATATTCCCCGGTGAGAATTTCTGAAAACCCGACGATCGTGTTGAGCGGCGTCCGCAATTCATAGGACACGTTGGCGATGAATTTCGATTTCAGCCGGTCCGCTGTTTCCAGCGTTTCTTTCTGCACCGCTATAAGCGTGTTGTAGGATCTTTCCAACGCCAGCGACGCCGTCACGTCTTCCCACGTTATCAGCAGCCCGCCGAACGGATGTGGCGCGGCGACAGACCGCAGCGTCTTGCCTTCGGGCAGATGGACGAGCTCGTCGAGCGGATCGATCAGCGACGTGAACAGCGCGTTCCGGCTTGCCTTGAACTCGGGGAAATTTGCCTGTTCGGGAAGTTTCCGGGCTTCCCGGAGGCTTTCGATAACTTCACCCAATGTGGGCCGGCCGCTCAGAAGCGCCTCGTCGATTTCCCACAGCTTCACATAGGCGGTGTTGAAAAATTCGAGCCGGCGATCGGCGCCGTAGATCGCAATTGCCGTCCCCAGATTATGCAGGACCTGCTCATGATTCTCGATATGGCGGGTAAGCTCGGTCTTGATCTCCTCGGCCTCGGTGCGGTCGATGGCAAATATGCCGATCACCCCGTCGCCGCCGACAGGCGCTTCGGTCAGCTCCATCAGGCGGCGTGCCCCGGCCGCGACGATATGATGAGCCTCGGTCTGCGGATTGCGGGTTTCCGCCGCCCGCGAAGCCAGGGCCCGTCCGCTGTTGCCGGTCGCGCCGGCCGAGAGTTCGGGAGCGTCGTCGGGGCGGGCTTCCGGCTCGGCTTCGACAGCGTCCAGATAGGCCGGGTTGACGTAGTCGAAGGTAAGTTCGCGGCGCCGGCGCCACACCGGAAACGGAAACGAGTCCAGCAATTTACGGAAACCGTCGCCGATCCGAATGGCGGCCGCGGTTTCGGTGGCAGCTATTGTATCGTCACGCAGCCACAGAACCGCAAGATGACCCTGGGCGCCCTGGTCGATCACCCGGCCGCAAAGTGCATAGCGCCGCATCCCGGATCCCGGATCCGGGAACGATTTCATCGAAGATCTTGCCGGCGTCAATCAGGTCAGTCACAGCTGCCTGACTATCTCCGGTGGCCAGCGCGGCAATCTTTTCCGCACCCACGGAATCGGTGACGGCACATCCGATCATGCGCGCAGCGGCGGCAGACAGCTTTTGGTCGCCGGACGCCGTGTCCCAACAAACAATGGCCTCGGGCGACGTGTCGAGAAGCGATCGTTCGCGTTCGAACTGGATTTCGAGATCGGCCACCCGGGCCTCGGCTGCAGTGAACCGACGCCGGTAATGGACGGTCGCCAGCAAAAGACAGAGCGCGACAAGTACCGCGATTCCGGCGCCGACCGTTGCCCCCGAAAATATAATGCCGCCCGCGGCGCGGGCAGGTGCCGGCGCGCACAGCAACAAAGCTGCGCTTAGCGGCAGCACCGGCCGTGGCAAATACGACATGGGCGTCGGACGTATCTTTCTCCGAGCCTGTTCAGCCGGCAGCCACCGCCGCCCTCCAATGGACGCGGCGATGGCAGACCGGATACAGTCTGTCCGTTAACGGGACCTGATAATTGATCCCGAAATGGTTAACGCGACATTAATACCTGTAATGATCCGGCTTGTAAGGCCCTGCGGCATCGAGACCGAGATAGTCCGCCTGCTCCGTCGTCAACGTCGTCAGCTTGACGCCGAGCTTTGCGAGATGGAGCAAAGCTACTTTTTCATCAAGATGCTTGGGCAGCACGTAGACTTCGTTTTTGTAATTGTCGCTGTGATCCCAGAGTTCCAGCTGCGCCATTACCTGGTTGGTAAACGACGCGCTCATCACGAAGCTCGGATGTCCCGTGGCACAGCCGAGGTTTACCAACCGGCCTTCGGCGAGAACGATCAGTTTCTTGCCGTCGGGGAATTGGACCTCGTCGACCTGCGGTTTGATATTGTCCCACTTGTAGTTGCGCAGCGCCCCGATCTGAATTTCGCTGTCGAAATGGCCGATATTACAAACGATCGCGCGGTCCTTCATGTCCCGCATATGATCGAGCGTGATCACGTCGACATTGCCGGTCGTGGTGACAAAAATATCGCCGATGGACGCGGCTTCTTCCATGGTCACTACTTCATAGCCTTCCATCGCCGCCTGCAGCGCGCAGATCGGATCGATCTCGGTAATCAGAACGCGCGCGCCCTGGTTGCGGAGACTGGCGGCGGAACCCTTGCCAACATCGCCATAGCCGGCGACGACGCCGATCTTGCCGGCGACCATCACGTCGGTCGCCCGCTTGATGCCGTCTACAAGGCTCTCTCGACAGCCATAAAGATTGTCGAATTTGGATTTGGTGACCGAATCGTTGACGTTGATCGCGGGAACCAGCAATTCGCCCTTTTTCTGCATATCATACAGGCGATGCACACCGGTCGTCGTTTCCTCCGACAGGCCTTTGATGTCTTTCAGCATCTCGGGATATTTTTCGTGCATGATCTGGGTCAGGTCGCCGCCATCGTCGAGGATCAGGTTCGGCGTCCATCCGTCGGGACCGGTAATCGTCTGCTCGATGCACCACCAGAATTCTTCGTCCGTCTCACCCTTCCAGGCGAATACCGGTGTGCCCATCGCCGCAACCGCGGCCGCAGCCTGGTCCTGGGTCGAGAAAATATTGCACGAACTCCACCGAACACTGGCGCCCAGCGCGGTCAGGGTTTCGATCAGCACCGCCGTCTGGATCGTCATGTGCAGGCACCCAACGATGCGCGCGTCTTTCAGTGGCTGTTTAGCGCCGAATTCTTCGCGCAGCGCCATCAGACCGGGCATTTCGGTCTCGGCAATCGCAATTTCCTTGCGGCCCCAATCGGCCAGGGACATATCGGCAACTTTGTAATCGGTATCGGCGCTCATCAGCAGGCTCCAGTCTCAAGAATTAAAATGTGCGGGCAATTCCGTCCCAACGTGCGTCCCACAATTGTTTGGCGAACTGCAGGTTGGATCTGGGGGGGTATAACAGGCGGCTAGCGGAAAAATCAAGGTTTGTGGCCCCGGTCGAGAATGGACATTCCAGATGGTGG
>Ga0209403_10003143_pt1 | contig 18963 bp, 16 predicted proteins | sample ArcticOcean_MG_C_8_FD_187440 | JGI IMG/M metagenome (GOLD analysis project Ga0209403, IMG submission 187440) | Marine microbial communities from western Arctic Ocean - ArcticOcean_MG_CB11_86 (SPAdes) (version 2) | ecosystem: Environmental > Aquatic > Marine > Oceanic | place: Arctic Ocean... | reverse complement strand
AAAAGTTGCTCCCATAATAATTGTTGAAATCATCCATATTCTGAATGCTTTTATATTACTTCTAACTAAGTAAGCATAAGCAAAAACCATACTCATACTACTCATTAGTAATACAAATGTACTCACAGACGTTGTTGGGATGTCAAAAACATCAGACGGGCCTGGATGAGGTAAGCCCATCCCTTTGTATATCAAATATGTGCCGATGAGAGAGGCAAAAAACATACAATCAGATCCAAGAAAGACCCACATTAGTATTTTTCGATTGTTTAATCCTGTTGTAGTTTCATCTGACATTTTTTAATTATTCTCCATCATAAATATTTTAATGTGCATCGGGTTCATTAACTGGCTCAAAGGACCACGCGCATACTGTAATCAATAGCATTGCTATGCCTAATCCACATACTACCAAATTATAAATAATACCATAACCCGCAATTGCAAGTCCTAGCGATGCTAGCATTGGCCAATAAGATGCTTGGGGTAAATGTATATCTTTTGGTTTAGTTTTAGATTTTATCTTAGATAATCCCTTTTGTTTTTTGACCCAAAAATCATCTAAAGCCTCAACTTTAGGAACATCTAAGAAATTATAAACAGGTGGCGGTGAAGAAATTGACCATTCTAAAGTACGTGCATCCCAAGGATCATCACCAGCTTTTGGGCCATTCCCCCAACTCTTAAGCATATTAATGATAAAGAACAGAACTCCAAACGCAATAATATAAGCTGAAAACGTTTCAACTCCATTCCAAAAAGCCCATCCCATATTAGCATCGTATGTGAAAATTCTTCTTGGCATTCCTTGCATACCAATAAAATGCATAGGGAAAAAAGTTAAATTTTGCCCTATAAACATTAGCCAAAAATTTAATTTACCCATTTTTTCATCATACATTCTACCCGTGATTTTAGGGAACCAATAATATATCCCTGCAAAGATCCCAAATATTGCTCCACCAAATAATACATAATGTATGTGTGCAACTATAAAATAAGTATCTTGTTGCTGATAATCTGAGGCAGAAAAAGAGTGCATAACTCCACTAATCCCACCAATAAGGAACATTGATAAAAATCCAACAGAAAATAGAGTCGGGGTATTAAATTCAATATTTCCACCCCACATAGTTCCAAGCCAATTAAACATCTTGACACCAGTAGGGATTGCTATCAACATTGTAGTTATAGTAAATACACTATTAGCAATTGGTCCAAGTCCCGTGGTAAACATATGATGGCTCCATACCAACCAACCCATAAATGCTATAAATGCTGCTGCTAAAACCATCGCAGCATAACCAAAAATTGGTTTTTTAGAAAACGTTGGTAATATCTCTGAAACTATACCCATTGCAGGTAAAATCAAAATATAAACTTCAGGATGACCAAATATCCAAAACAGATGTTGCCACAATAATGGATTAGCGCCTGCTCTAGTATTGAAAAAATTAAAATCGAATGTTCTGTCTAGCATGAGTTCTATTAATGCCACTGTAATAACTGGAAAGGCTAAAACTAATAATATTGCAGTAATAAATGTCATCCAAGTAAACAGAGGGAGTCTCATAAATGACATTCCAGGTGCTCTCATATTTATTATTGTTACAATAAAGTTAAATGAAGCAGCCAATGACGCAACTCCCAGAACCTGCAGCCCTACTACCCAAAAATCAATTCCGTGCCCGGCATTAAATGTTGTTGTTGTAATTGGCGCATACCCAAACCACCCTGCATTAGGCGATCCTCCTAGAAACCAACTCGATTTCATAATTAGTGCTCCAAATAAAAACGTCCAATAACTAAAAGCATTCAACCTAGGAAAAGCGACGTCTCTTGCGCCGATTTGAAGAGGAATAATGTAATTGAAAAAAGCAGCAGAAAGTGGCATAACTCCTAAAAATATCATAGTTGTAGCATGCATAGTAAATAATTGGTTATAGACATCGGGTGCTATAATTTTCATTTCCGGCCCAGCCAATTGTGTCCTTATCAAAAGTGCTTCAATACCACCGGTAATAAACATAAGAAACGCAGTGACTCCGTACAATACCCCTATTTTTTTATGATCAATTGTTGTTATCCAGTCCCAAATACCTGTTGGATTGACTGGTCTAGATAAGTCTATTTTGAAAGGTAGTTTTAATGGAATTGTTGTCATTTCAGAATTCTCCTAGTCATTTTATTTCAATGATTGTAAATATGATGCTAATGCAATAACTTCAGAATCAGTTAAAGCTTTATTTGGATCCATATATACTGCTCCCTGAGATGCCATGATATTCCCTGGTTTTATTTTACCTGGATCTTTTATCCATTTTCTTAAATTGTCTTGAGTATTTTCCATGATTCCTGATGCTAGATGTTGCCTTGAACCCACATGAGTTAAGTTAGGCCCTATTTTACCCTTTGCTTTCTTAGATCCATTTATCATATGACATCCACCGCAGCCTGCCTTGGCAGACATAAATATAGTATACCCTTCTTTTTCTAAGGGATCATTAGGCACATAAGCTTCAGTTTTTTGATGATCAATCCACGTAGCAAAATCTTCATCAGTATCTACTATTACTCTAAATCTCATTAATGCATGAGATTCCCCGCAAAACTCAGCGCATTGCCCGTAATATAATCCTGTGTGGTCTGCTTGAATCCACATCTGATTTCCTTGATTAGGAATTATATCTGTTTTTCCAGCAATTTTAGGAATCCAAAAACTGTGTAGTACATTATTAGAATCAAGATTGATCAATACTTGTTTACCAACTGGTATATGCAATTCATTAGCAGTGACAACATCTAAATCTGGGTACTCAAATTCAAACCAATACTGATGTCCCTTAACATTCACTACAACAGCTGGATTTTCAGGCATTGTGCCAAAATTCCATATAGCCGAAAGTACCGGAACAGAAACAACAGCTAAAAATATTACCGGTAATATTGTCCATAAAATTTCAAGTTTAGTGTTGCCATGGAATTGAGCAGCTTTCCTATTAGAATTTTTCCTTCTTCTATATTTAAAATAAATGTAAATAATAGCTGCTTCTACTGCAACTAATACAACCATTCCTGCCCAAAAGATAATAGAAAAAAGAAATGCCTGCTCTTCTGCAATTGGTCCATATGTATCAAACGTGGACATTGGCAAATCTTTACCACAAGAGACAATAAGTAAAAAAACTATTGATAGAGATATAATTTTCTTCATTGAATTAATCAATTTTTACCACTTAGTTATATAATTCACATTGCGTAAATTTTATCAACTACAGTATACATAGTCTATAGCTTTACATGACAAATACAGTGAAAAAGTCGATTATGAATCAACATTTTCAAATCTATTTTGTTAGTGTAGATTGAGTATACAAACGATATTCTATGAATAGCCAAGAAGAAAAGAGCCAAATAGCAGCTGCAAAAGTTAAGTGTATTACCCTTAATAAATTAGTAAATCCTGCAGTAACTAATAAGACGCTAAATATAATTTGTAGTATAAACATAATACTTAGTGAGCGAGATATTAATTTAACAAAAGTGTTTTTAGATGAAAATCTACCAACAAAATGTGCTGAATATAATATTAGGAGACCTATGATAGCAGCCAAATATCTATGAATCATATGAATGAAATAAGATTTATCTTTAAATGTAATCCACTGCCCCATACATGCAGGCCATGACATACATGATGAATTTGCTCCCAATCCAACAATAGTAGATCCATATAACATCAAAACCAAAACGCTCGGTAAAAGTAAAAACAATATCTTTTCATGTATAGGTTTTAGTTTATTACTAAATGAATTTCTTGATAATTCCGGTTTGGAAATCGCATAAAGATATGCCAATTCATATAAAATTATAAATGAAACTCCTAAATGTATTAACCTCACCCACCATTCAAGTTCTGTTAAAACAGTAATTCCTCCTAACACTCCTTCTATTAACACTAACAATAATAATGAAAGTGCTATAAAAGATTCTCTTGATTTTAATCCGAAAAATTTTGTGGAAAAAAAACTAATCACTAAAATGATTATACCAATAAATGATCCCGAAACTCTGTGACCCCATTCAATAGCTGTGTGATAATCTAAATCAGGGATGATTTCTCCGTCGCACAATGGCCAATCCGGACATCCAAGGCCTGATTCTGTGACTCTCACTACACCTCCCAAAGTTATTTGAAAAAGAACCATGAAAATTCCTAAAAGAGCCAAATAAGATAGTATGTTAACCTTATTAATTTTCAAGAAATCATTCATTATTCAAAGTCTTTAGAAATTGCTCAATTTTTACGTTATTTATATTCTCTCCAGATCTTGATCTTACTGAAAGGGAATTAGTATCAATTTCATTGTCACCAATAATAATCATGTATGGTATTTTTTGCGTTTGAGCATTTCTGATTTTCGCATTCATTCTATCTGAGGAATTGTCCACTTTAGAACGAATATCATTTCTTTTTAATTCTTTAGAGATATCATTGCAATAATCAATATGCCTATCTGCAATTGGAACTATCATTACTTGCACGGGTGCTAGCCAAAGTGGAAAGGATCCGGCAAAGTGTTCAACGAGAACTCCGAAAAATCGTTCAACAGATCCTAGTAAAGCTCTATGAATCATAATTGGTTTGACTTCATTTCCTTCACTCGAAATATATTTCAATCCAAATCTTTCTGGCAAATTAAAATCAAATTGAACTGTAGTACACTGCCACAATCTTCCTATAGCATCTTCTATGTGAATATCAATCTTAGGTCCGTAAAAAGCTCCTCCTCCTTCATCTATCTCATACTCCAAACCTCTTTGATTTAAAATATTCTCTAAAATATTTTCAGCAAATTCCCAATCCTTATCCTCTCCAACATATTTCTCAGGTTTTGTAGATAACGTTATTTTAAAATTTTTAAATTCAAATTTATCATATATTTTAAAAGTTAAATCTAAAACTTTATTAAATTCATCAACAACTTGGTCGGGCATGCAAAAAATATGAGCATCATCTTGTGTAAATCCTCTAACTCTTAACAATCCATGTAAAACACCTTGCTTTTCGTATCTGTAAACAGTGCCTAATTCACCTATTCTCATTGGTAAGTCTCTATAACTTCTTAAGCTGTTTTTATAATAAGAAATATGAAAAGGACAGTTCATCGGTTTTAAATAATAATCGTTATTATCCATTTCTAAACTTGGAAACATACTTTCGCTATAGTTATCCAGGTGTCCACTTTTTTTCCAAAGATCTGCTTTCCCTATGTGTGGGGTGAATATTAAATCATAATCATCTTTTATATGTTCATCTTTCCAGTATTCTTCGATTTTATTTCTTATAAATGCTCCCTTAGGATGCCAAATTATCATCCCTGATCCAATATCGGGGGAAATAGAAAAAAGATCTAATTCTGTACCTAATTTTCTATGGTCTCTTTTTGCTGCTTCTTCAAGTAGTGAAATATGATTATCTAATTCTTCTTTGCTTTCAAATGCTGTGCCATAAATACGTTGAAGCATTTTATTATTTTCGTCTCCTCTCCAATAAGCACCAGCAATAGATAATAGTTTCACAGCTTTTATTTCACCAGTTTGATCTACATGTCCACCTTTACACAAATCTACAAAATTTCCGTTGGAATGACTATATTCAGTAATAACCTCATTTTCAGGCATGGAATTTATCAACTCAGTTTTATAACTATTATCCTTGTAAATACTTAATGCATCTTTTTTAGAAAGTATCTTTCCTTTGAATTTTGTGTTTCTTTTAATTGATCTTTTCATTTCTCTTTCAAAAACAGTCAGATCTTCTGGCGAAAAAGTTATATCAATATCAAAGTCGTAGTAAAAGCCATCAGCGATGGCTGGCCCAATAGTTAGTTTAGCTTCAGGGTATTTTTTCAATACTGCTTCAGCAAGTAAGTGCGCAGCAGAATGTCTTATTTTATCTCTCAATTCTTGTTTATCAGTCATTTCAATATATGATTTTTTTAATAGTATATATATGATATATCAAGAATAAGTTAAATTAAACTCTCATATAATAAAGTATAATAAATCTTAATTATTGAAGAGTAAATTTTTGTAAAAGAAATTATATATGATATGCCAAAAATAACTGATATTAATTCAATTCAAGTTTTAGATTCCAGAGGAACTCCTACTATCAGAGCATTCCTAACTCTAGATAACAAATTCACAGGAATTGCAACTGTACCTTCAGGAGCAAGTATTGGGAAATATGAATCTGTTGAAATAAGAGATGGAAACAAAAATTATTTCAACGGGAAAGGCGTACTTACCAATATAGATATCATAGAAAATAAATTAAAACCACAAATGATAAAATCAGAATTTGAATCAATAACCCAATTCGACGAATTATTAATTTCTTTAGATAATTCTCCTAACAAATCTAATTTCGGAGCAAATACTTTATTATCATTATCAATGTCATTTAGCAAAGCATTAGCTTTATCAGAAAATATTGAGCTTTATGAAATATTTGATCCTGCGATTTCTGAATATAATATACCAGTTCCAATGATGAATATATTAAATGGAGGAAAACATGCAACTCTATCTAGCGATATCCAAGAATATATGATTATTCCGTTAGGATTTGAAAATTATTCAGATGCGATTAATTGTTGTGTGAAAATTTATTGGACTTTAAAATCATTTCTTGAATCAAAAGGGAAATCTACAAGTGTTGGAGATGAAGGAGGTTTTGTATCACCATACGACAATAATGAAGAACCGCTAAAATTAATTATGCATTGTATTGAAAAAGCAGGATATTTAGCAGGAAAAGAAGTTTTTATCGGCCTTGATGTTGCAGCATCAGAATTAATATCTAATGAAAAATACAAAATAAGCTTGCCTAATTCAAAGGAAAACTATATTTCAGCAGATAACCTTCTAAGTTTTTATTCATATTTAGTTGATAATTATCCCATAATAAGTATTGAAGATCCATTTGATCAGGATGATTGGGAATATTGGACCAAAATCAATAATAAATTAGGCTCTAAAATACAAATTGTAGGAGATGATTTACTTGTAACATCTGTAAATAAAATCCAAAAATCAATAGACCTAAATTCATCCAATACAGTTTTAATTAAACCCAATCAAATTGGTACAGTTTCTGAAACCTTAAATGCTATAAATTTTGCTCATAATAATCAACTAAATTCGATTATTAGTCATAGATCAGGTGACACTGAGGATAATTTTATAGCAGATCTTGCTGTTGGAACAAAATCAACTCAAATAAAATCAGGAGCTCCATCCAGATCAGAAAGAACTTCAAAATATAACCGAATCACTGAGATTCAAATGACAAATAAAAAAACAAAATATCTTGGAAAAAATTCAATCAGATTATAAAGGAGAAACGCATGATTACAAAAGTTGGGATAAATGGATTTGGGAGAATAGGAAGAAATGTATTTAAAGCAATTCTAAAATACCACCCTTCACTTGATATTGTTGCTATCAATGATCATTCAAATTCAAAAACAAAAGCTCATCTACTAAAATATGACAGTATATATGGAATATTTGATGGTGATATCAAATACGACGATGAAAATTTGATTGTTAATGGAAAAAAAATAAAATGGAGCTCACATTCAAGCCCTGATGAAATAGATTGGGAATCATCTGGTGTAGAAATAGTAATTGAATCTTCCGGAAGATTCAAATCAGCTAAAGATACAATAGGCCACATTAATAGAGGAGCTAAAAAAGTTATAATATCCTCACCTGCAAAAAATGATGACATCACTATGGTTTTAGGTGTAAACGAATCAAAATATATTCCAGACAAGCATCATATATTATCTAATGCATCATGCACTACAAATTGTGTTGCGCCGATGGTTAAAGTATTAAACGATAATTTTGGATTCAAATCAGGTTTGATGTCTACTATACATTCTACTACCAATGACCAATCGATTTTAGATAGAGGTCATAAAGATTTACGTAGAGCAAGAGCAGCTGGGATGAATATAATTCCAACAACAACAGGAGCTGCAAAAGCTGTAGGTGAAATAATACCTGAACTTAAGGGTAAAATTAACGGGCTTGCATTTAGAGTCCCTACTCTATACGTATCATGTGTAGATTTGGTTTGCACTTTAGATCAAACAGTAACTAAAGAAGATATTAATAAAGCATTTATTAAAGAATCTCAAAGTAACTTGAAAAATATATTAGAAGTTACTGAAGAACCTTTAGTAAGTGTAGATTTCAAACAAAACTCATCAAGTTGCATAATCGATTCGCTTACTACAGAAGTAATTGGAGGTAATATGGTTAAAGTTGTCGGTTGGTACGACAATGAATGGGGATATAGCTGCAGGACAGCTGACATGGTATCTTACGTTACAAATGTGTAATCTAGATTTATTATAATTTGTATGTTAAATTATAATAAATTACCGTTTTGAATGATAGGCTAGGCGACTGGGCCAATAATCCTATATGGCAACCTTGATGTAAAGGTGCCCCAGATCATACGTGACCTTCGGAGGTAAACATTGGATATGAACTCTCCTTATAAGGAGAGTTTTTTTTAAGGAGAAAAAATGACAATAAATAAAAAAAAAGAAACTACAATATTTGAAAAAATGACAAAATTATCTATTGAATATAATTCAATAAATTTAGGCCAAGGATTTCCTGACAAAGATGGGCCTCAAGATATAATTAACAAAGCCGCCGAATCATTAAAAAAGATTAGTAACCAATATCCGCCAATGAAAGGTCTTGATATATTACGAAAAAATATTTCAAAACACATGGCAAATCACTACAAATTAGAAATTGATTGGGAAACCGAAATACTAATTACAAATGGAGCAACTGAAGCACTTGCTTCTTCCATTCTATCATTAACGCAAAAAGGTGATGAAGTAATTATATTTGAACCTGCTTATGATTCGTATAAACCTATAGTTGAAAAAGCAGGAGGGATACCAATATGTATTCCTCTTTTAACTCCAAAATGGGAAATAACATATGAAGAAATAAATAAGTATATAACTAACAATAGTAAATTGATTATTATTAACAATCCTATGAATCCACTAGGAAAAGTATTTAATCTATCTGAATTAGAAGCTATATCTAAAATTGTAAATGAAAATAATATGTTTGTAATTTCTGATGAAGTTCACGAGCACATACTATTTGATAACAAAAGTCATCTGCCTGTAAGCTCGATTAAAGGATTAGAAAAAAAATCAGTAAAAATCGGGTCGGCTGGTAAAACATTCTCATTAACAGGGTGGAAAGTAGGTTTTGTAATTGCATCCAAAGAATTAATAGACTTAATAGGAAATATGCACCAATACATAACTTTTACAGTACCACCCAATTTACAACAAGCAATAGCCTATGCATATCAAAAACCAATTGAATACTATGATGATCTTAAAATTGAATTTCAAAATAAAAGAGATATCATTTATGATAATCTTACCAAATACAATGTTAAAACTTTTCTACCCGAAGCTACTTATTTTATAAACATAGATTATGAGAACAAATTTCCCGATCTTAGTCCTGAAGAGTTTTGCCTAGAATTAATTAAAAAAGCAAAAGTAACAGGGATTCCAATATCAGTTTTTTATGATAAAAACACACAAAAATCAAAAATTAGTAAATTAATTCGATTATGCTTTGCGAAAAATAACTCAACTATATTAAAAGCTTCAGAGCAAATAGGTAAGTTTTTTAATAGCTAAGTTATAAATATTTTGAAATCTTGGAGTATATTAAATTGCTAATGTAATCAACATCATTATTCGCATCAATCACAATCCATCTATCAGATTCTTTTTCAGACATTTCCAAATAGCAAGATCTAACATTGTTATGAAAATTTTCATCTTCTTTTTCAAATCTATCATTAATATCAATGCCTTTTCTATTTAATTTTTCTTCCCAATTCAAATCTAAATAAATTACTAAATCTGGAATAATATCAGATACAATTTTATTGTTTATATTTTCTATAAGGTTTCTATCCAAGTTTCTTCCAGCACCTTGATAAGCAATGGAGGAATAAAAATATCTGTCGCATATAACAATTTTATCCTGTCCTAATAATGGTTTGATTTTTTGTTCTACAATAGCGGCTCTAGACAATGAAAATAACATAAATTCCATAATTGGATTCAATTCATATTTCGATTCTAAAATTTCTAATATTTGCTCACCAAGAGGAGTGCTACCAGGCTCTCTCAAAGTAATGGCGTCGATGCTTATTTCTTTGAGTTTTTTTTCTAAAATATCAACTTGTGTAGATTTACCTGATCCGTCTAAGCCTTCAAAAACAATAAACATTAAAACTTATTTCATCCTGATTAATTTTTAAAATAAACAACTCTACGGGATTTTCCATGATTTTTACTATTAGATGTTAATCCATATTTGTCAGCAATGCTATGTTGTAATTTTCTTATATAAGAACTTTGGGGAGATAATTCAAGTTTTGAATGGTCATGGGAATTAGTTAGTTCAATTGCTAAAGCTTCGGCTTCTTCAATTGCAGGATCAGATTTTTCTACAGATTGAATTTGTTGTTTTTTAATAGTGCTTAGCAAACTGACAATTTGATTTAGAGTATTTTTCCTAATCACATAAACAGGGATATTATTTTTATGCGCATCAATTAAAAACTTAGTTCTTTTTTTATAAAAATTCTTTGTAGTAACGATAAATTCTGAATCTGTGTAATTATTGGCTATAGATATATTTAATCCAATCTCTTTTGATGCAGTATCTAATTTGCCTTTATTGACGCCATACGGATATATACTTATAATTTTTTCTTTAAGATACGAATGTTTATCTTCAATTAATATGGGTTCAACATTATTTTTTTCAGATTTATATGATTTGTTTTTCATTTCATCAATAACTCCATTAGAGTTGATTTTTCTCTCTATAGGCTTTATTGGCATACCTCGTAAAAGTCTATCTACAACAGCATCTAAATTTTCATGTATTAAAACATGATTGAATCCTTTTATTTCTACAAGGTTATTGAAAGTGGGTTGAGATTTTCTCTCCAAAATTGTTTTTTGAGTATTACGTTTTTTAGCCTCTTCATCTCCTAATGTTACTGATTCTATCCCTCCAACAAGGTCAGACAAAGTAGGATTTAAAATCAAATTATTCAAATCCATTCCATGAGCTGTTCCAATTAATTGCACTCCTCTTTCAGCAATAGTTCGAGCTGCTTTTGCATCCTCTATCGTACCAATCTCATCAATTACAATAACTTCAGGCATATGATTTTCTACTGCTTCAATCATTACAGAATGTTGCATAGATGGCGATGTTACTTGCATTCTTCTAGCGGTTCCAATGGCGGGATGCGGAATATCGCCGTCTCCACCAATTTCATTAGAAGTATCAACAATAATCACTCTTTTGTGCATTTTATCAGCCAGAAATTTTGCCACTTCCCTCAGCATAGTCGTTTTACCTACCCCGGGAGGGCCTAAAAATAATATACTTTCACTTTTTTTAACTATGTCATCAATTATGTTAATTGTTCCATCAATAAGCCTCCCTACTCTCATAGTAAGACCAATTATTTTGTTTTCACGATTTCTTATCGCCGAAATTCTATGCAAAGTCTTTTGAATTCCTGCGCGATTATCAGGCATGAATTTCAGGTTTTCTCTGACAAGATCTATGTGATCTTCTGTGATTTCATAATCAAAAAAAACTTCTGTATGGTTAGTAAATCGGGCTTCAGGAGATCGGCCATAATCTAATACTATTTCAATCAGATTATCCAAATTTTTATGCTTAGCTAAAATTTCATACAAAAATTTTGGTAAAGTTTTTATAAGTAAATTTACTTCATTATCCAAAAATTATTTTCCTAACATTGATAAAAAATATTTATGTATCCTTGAATCATTTGTCAATTCAGGATGAAAAGATGTAGCTAACAAATTTCCTTGCTTAACTGCTACAGGTTTGGACAAATGTTCTACAACCGATAATATTTCAACATCAGGAGAAGTGTCTATAACTATAGGTGCTCTAATAAAAATCGCAGGGATTTCACCTTCAACTCCATTAAAAATTATATTTTCTTCAAAGCTATCTATTTGTCTTCCAAATGCATTTCTGCTTACTTTAATATCCATTAATTGCAAAGGAGATGGACGTTTATCAGTAAGTTCGTTTGCCATAACAATCATTCCAGCACATGTTCCCCATATAGGGAAACCTTTTGAAGCCATATCAACTAATTTATTTCTGAAATTATAAATATCAATCAATTGGACAATTGTTGTGCTTTCACCTCCGGGGATTATGAGGCCATCTACTTCATCTAATTGATCAGGAAGTCTTATCTCAGAGACATTAGCTCCATTTGATTCAAGCATCTCAATATGTTCAGCGTAATCTCCTTGAAGAGCTAATACTCCTACGTGATGCAATATTCTCACCAACCTCTCTGTGCAAGTTTTTGATCTTCAGGCATAGTTCTCACATCTAGTCCTGGCATTGAAGAACCTAATCCTTTAGAAATTTCAACCAACATCTCAGGATCGTTATAATGAGTAGTTGCTTTAACGATAGATTTTGCCATCTTAGAAGGATTTTGAGATTTGAATATTCCTGAGCCAACAAATACTCCTTCAACACCGATTTGCATCATAAGCGCTGCGTCAGCTGGAGTAGCAATTCCTCCTGCAGAAAAATTAACAACAGGAAGTTTGCCTGTATCATGGATATCTTTAATCAATTCATATGGTGCTTTAAGGTCTCTAGCCAATGCCATCAATTCTGTAGCATCCATAGTCCGAATTCTTTTAACTTCACCTAAAACTGTTCTAGCATGTCTTACAGCTTCTACAACATTACCTGTTCCTGCTTCTCCTTTGGTTCTTATAAAAGCAGCTCCTTCTCCAATACGTCTTAAAGCTTCGCCTAAATCTCTGCATCCACAAACGAATGGAACTTTAAAATCATGTTTGTTTATATGGTTATTTTCATCAGCCGGTGTTAATACTTCAGATTCATCAATATAATCTACGCCCATTGCTTCTAATATTTGAGCCTCAACTAAATGCCCTATTCTTGCTTTTGCCATAACCGGAATTGTAACAGCATCAATGATTCCAGCAATCATGCTAGGATCTGACATTCGAGCAACTCCTCCATCTTTTCTTATATCGGACGGAACTCTTTCTAATGCCATAACCGAGCACGCACCAGCATCCTCAGCTATTTTTGCCTGTTCAGCGTTGACTACATCCATAATCACCCCACCTTTCAACATTTGCGCAAGGCCTACTTTTACTTTCCATGTTCCTTTTTCAGATTTGCTTGAATTATTATTTTTACTTCCAGATTCTAAAGCCATATTAAAACTCCTATTAAATACCTTTATATTAATTATATAGAGTTGAATAGATGAATTGCAATGGAATATGTTTGTTAATTATTGAGGTTCATTTGAACATATAGTATCTAATATTAATTTAGTTACGGTATAAGGATCCATATTTGCAGATGGTCTTCTGTCTTCCAAATATCCTTTTTGATCTTTCTCAACTTGCCACGGAATTCGGATTGAAGCTCCTCTATCGGATGCTCCATAAGAAAATTGATTTATAGATTGAGTCTCGTGTAATCCAGTTAATCTTCGCTCGTTACCATCACCATAATTTTTTATATGTAAGTCATGGGTTTTACTTAAAGCTTCACACCCATCGATAATTGGCTGATAACTTTCTCTCATAGATCTAGTTGAAAAATTAGTATGTGCGCCAGCTCCATTCCAATCTCCAGGAACAGGTTTTGGGTCAAGTGATGGGTGAATTCCATGCATCTCACCTACTCTGAATAACAACCATCTTGCTATCCATAGATGATCACTTACTTCTAATGCTGAAACAGGGCCTATTTGAAATTCCCATTGGCCGGGCATCACTTCAGCATTTATTCCAGAAATTGCTAATCCAGCATCTAAACATAGTTCCATATGTTCTTCGGCCATCTCTCTACCAAATATCCAAGAAGCACCTACGCTACAATAATAAGGGCCTTGAGATTCAGGGAATCCTTCTTCAGGAAAACCAATAGGTTGGCTAGTAATAGGATCTAGCATTGTGTATTCTTGCTCAATTCCAAACCATCCTTCGTGAGTTTTGTATTTTTTTGACATCAATTCCGTAGCTTTTCTTGTATTAGTAGAATGTGGTGTCATGTCTGGATTCAAAACTTCACAAAGTACAAGTATATTATCTCCGCCTCTAATAGGGTCAGGACATATGAATACTGGATTCAACACACAATCGGAGCTTGATCCTTCAGCTTGATTGGTACTAGATCCATCAAAACCCCAAATAGCTAAGCTATCTGCCCCCATCGTCACTGTTCCCATTGTTAAGATTTCTTCTTTTTTAAATATCTTAGTTTTAGACCTTAATTGTGGTGTTGGGGATGTGCCATCAATCCAAATATATTCTGCAATTACGCTAGACATGCTACCTCCTAATAAAAAATTAAAGAAAAGTTATATTAATTATAATTTATCAAACTTGCATTTAGTTATACAATCAAATAAATGAATGAATATATAGAAATAGAAAAAATTTTAGGTTTGTCTTTTAAAAATCGCACATTACTTGAAACTGCATTTAACCATTCATCATTGAAGAATGATGATATAGGAATTGAATCAAATGAAGTACTTGAACTAATTGGTGATTCTGTAATGTATTTTCTAATAAGTACATATGTATACGAAAATAACAAATCCAATATGAATAGCGGGGAAATATCGATCATAAGATCTAACATTATTTCAAATGAAACTTTTGCTAGTTTTGCAAATAAACTTCAATTGTCTAAATTCATAAAACTAAGTAAAGGTCAAAAAAAAGTAGGCATAAGTAATTCAATGCTTTCTAATTGTTTCGAAGCTTTAATAGGCGCCATATATATAGATTTAGGATTGAATTCTGTTAAAACTTTTATTAAGGAAAATTTCAAAGATGAAATATACACACTTTTTTCCAAAGGGCCAGTCAAAAATAAAAAAATGATAGAAAACGAAAAAAAACAAAAACGTTCAATCTAAGTTGATTGGGTGTTTTTGTGCTAATTTTATAATTCTTGATTTAACAATTTCTTGATCTTTTCTCTGTTTTAAAACATCAACAATACATTCCGAAATAATATTAATCGCTTCAGAGTCCATTCCTCTCGATGAAATTGCAGCGGTTCCAATTCTTATCCCACTACAAACTCTCGGTGGTTTTGTATCATACGGAATTGTATTACGATTAACTATAATTCCAGCATTATTCAGTTTGTCTTCTGCAAATTTACCTGTGATTCCGTAATTCGAAACATCTACCAATATCATGTGAGTATCAGTGTCACCTGTTACTATTCTTAGATCTTCCTTAGCCAATTTCTCAGCCAATAATTTAGCATTACTCAAAACAAGTTTTTGATATTTAATAAAATCTTGAGAGCTCGCTTCTTGAAAAGCTACTGCTTTAGCTGCAATAGTATGCATCATGGGACCACCTTGCATTCCAGGGAATACAGATTTGTCAATTTTTTTCGAAAATTTATTTTTACTTAATATCAATCCACCTCTTGGGCCTCTTAAGGTTTTGTGTGTTGTGCTAGTTACAATATCAGCATATTTAACACAATCGCTATGTAATTTTGCGGCTATCAATCCTGAAATATGTGCCATATCTACAATCATTAAAGAATCTGTATCTTTACAGATGAAATTTATCTTCTCAAAATCTATCTCTCTTGGATAAGCTGTGAAACCTGATAAAATAGCCTTGGGATTTATTTTTTTTGCTTGACTATGCAAGGCATCATAATCGATTTGTTCTGATTCTCTATCAACATTGTAATGCTTGAAATTATAAAGTTTCCCTGAAAAATTCACTTTAGACCCATGTGTCAAATGTCCGCCATGATCTAGTGGTAAAGACATTATAATATCTTGAGAATCAAATGTAGCTGAATAAACAGCCATGTTTGCCTGAGCGCCGCTATGAGGTTGTACATTTACATGCTCAGCTCCAAATAATTCTTTTGCACGATCAATAGCTAATTCTTCTATTTGATCAACATATTCACATCCTCCATAATATCTTGCGCCTGGATAGCCTTCAGCATACTTATTAGTAAAAATCGATCCTTGTGCTTCTCGCACAGATTTACTAGCATAATTCTCAGAAGCTATTAATACTATAGAATTATTCTGTCTAAGTTTTTCCTTGTTTAAAATTTCTTGAAAATTTATATCCATAAAAAGAATTAAAATATTTAAATTTATTCTATAATTAATGTTTTACAATCACAATGGATTATCACTATGAAAAAAACTATAGTAATATGCATAGATGGTTGGGATTCTGAATATCTTGATTATAGACAAATGAATTTCATCGAAAACAATAAAACTAATAGTTTTACCAAAATCGTAGATTCTATGATGCCTTCAGTAACTAATGTTAATAATATATCTATACTAACTGGCCAGTATCCATCAAAACATGGAATATGTTCAAATTATAACTACTCACTAGAAACTAACCAAGGAGTTTACCTTGAGGAAAATAGATATATTCAAAGTGAAACTATATTTGATATTTATTCCAAAAATAGTTTGACAACATTATTGGCAACTTCTAAAAACAAGTTAAAAACATTAATTGTAAATAATCTAAATAAAAACACTAGTTTTTCAGCTGAAAAACCATCAAAGGAAGATATTATAGATTTTGGAATTCCTCCCAGTATTTATTCAATTAAAGCTAATTCGTGGACCATAAAAAGTGCTGCAAAAAAAATCAAAGAAATCAACCCGGAATTTGCATACATAACTTTAACAGATTATGCAATGCATAAGTTCCATCCTGAAAGCGAAGAATCTATGGAACATCTTAAATTAATAGATGAAGAAATATGTAATTTAATCGAGCAAAATATGCAATACGAAATTTTCATTACTGCTGATCATGGTATGTCAGAAAAATCGAATCTTATCAACTTGGAAGAAAAACTAAATAAATACAACATAAAATCTAAAGCGGTTCCAATAATAAAAGACAAACATGAAATTCATCACTCAAATTTAGGTGGTTCGATTTACGTTTATCTCCATAATTCAAAGGATATGAATGAATCAAAAAAGATCATACAAAACTTAAAAGGAGTTGATGAAGTATTAACAAAATCTGAAGCATTTGAAAGTTTAAATCTTAAAAAAGAAATGATTGGAGATTTAATAGTAATGGGAGATAAAAATACTGTTTTTGGAGATATCCCTAAATCAAAATTTCCTCGGTATTTAAGATCTCATGCATCAAAACATGAAACAAGTATTCCGCTAGTTGCAATAAATTCACATCAAACTAGTGATTATTTTATTGAAAACAAATCGATAGGATCTTATATTATTAATAGTTATAAAACATTAGTAGAGTAATCATGAGTGAGAATTTACAAAATCTTCTAAATCAGAAAATAGAAGAATACAAATCAAAAACACAAACATCACAAAACCTTCAATCCGATGCTAAAAAATATATGCCCGGCGGAAGCACTAGAACAACACAATGGATGGACCCTTATCCATTTTACGCAAAAAATGCCAAAGGCCAAATAATGAATGATGTAGATGGCAATTCATATTTGGATTTCATGATTAATGCTACAAGTTTAATACATGGCCATGCCTCACCTAATGTAATAAACGCAATAAAATCACAAGCAGATATAGGAACTGCTTATAGCGCGCCTACAGATGGTCAAACAAAATTATCAAAATTAATTACTGACAGAACTCCTTCGATGGATACACTTAGATTTACTAATTCTGGAACTGAGGCAACTATGATGTCAATCATGGCTGCTAGAGCGTATACAAAAAAGCAGAAAATCGCAAAATTTGAAGGAGGATATCATGGCACGCATGATCATGTGTCAATAAGTGTAGGACCTAAAGCATCTGAATTAAATGAAACTACAAATCCAGGAGTTTTACAATATCCTGGTCAGCCAGAAAGTTTATTAGATGATGTAATAGTACTTCCTTATAATGATATAGAAACTACTAAAAAATTACTGACTGAACATCGTAATGAATTGGCTTGCTTAATTATGGAACCTGTTATTTCAGGATTAGGATATCTACCTTTGGATATAGAATTTTTAGAGTTCACAAGAGAAATAACAAAAGAATTAAACATTGTTTTAATCTATGATGAAATACAAAGTTACAGACTAGCACCAGGTGGTGCTCAAGAATTATTTAATATAACTCCAGATATGACAACTTTAGGAAAAATAATAGGAGGAGGATTGCCAGTGGGGGCATTCGGAGGTAAAGAGGAAATTATGGATTTGTTGAATCCATCAAGTTCAAATTACAATCTATCTCACGCAGGAACATTTAATGGAAATCCTTTAACTATGGAAGCTGGTGCGGTTGTTATGGAAGAATTAACAACAGATAAATACGATACTATGAATGAATTAGGAAACAATTTAAGGTCAAAATTAAATACTATTTTTAACGAATTAGAAATCGATACACAAGTAACTGGAATAGGATCATTATTTGGAATAAATTTCAACGATACCCATATTTCAGATTACAGATCTTTTATAAAAAATAACAACCTTTTAACCAAAATACTATTTATGGGATCAATCAATAATGGTATTCTTATGCAAACAAAAAATGCTGGAGCTTTGAATACATTGTCTACAAATATTGAAACAAATAAACTAGTCGAATCAACTCGAATGATAGCTACTGAAATAAAATCTAATCTCTAAGGTATAGCTCGGCCTGGAACAGCTCCGGTTACTTTGTTATTTTTGACAACCAATTCGCCATTAACCAATACATTCTCAATT
>Ga0209403_10003142_pt1 | contig 18964 bp, 23 predicted proteins | sample ArcticOcean_MG_C_8_FD_187440 | JGI IMG/M metagenome (GOLD analysis project Ga0209403, IMG submission 187440) | Marine microbial communities from western Arctic Ocean - ArcticOcean_MG_CB11_86 (SPAdes) (version 2) | ecosystem: Environmental > Aquatic > Marine > Oceanic | place: Arctic Ocean... | reverse complement strand
CAGGGAGCTCCAACAAACCCTATAAGATTTTTCTCTTTTAAATTTTTTTTAACTTTTTCAATTCCTTTGTAAACTGGCAATAATCTTTCTACAAAATCAACTGGATCCGTATCAATAATATTTTTAAGGTTAACATTTCCAAGAATTGGTCCAAAACCCTTTTCAAATTTTACTTCCTGACCCAATCCATAAGGTATCATTAAAATATCTGAAAAAATAATAGCTGCATCTATGTCAAATCTTTTAAGCGGTTGCAGTGTGATTTCATTTACCAAATCAGCGTTAAGGCAGAGTTTAATGAAATCTGGATTTTTTTTTCTTATTTCTCTAAATTCAGGTAAATATCTACCGGCTTGGCGCATAAACCATACCGGGGTGTAATTAAGGTTATTTCCTTTTATGCAATCTAAGATCTTATTGTTCATCATATATAATATATATATATATATAAGATAGTATTAGTAGTAGGGCCTGTAAATAGCGTTAATAAGTAGTTGTTTACAGTTTATTAATTAAAACTGTTATTAAATCATATTATTAAAATATTGTTTTCACTACATATTTTATTTTTTATACATTAATTTTATTAAATTGTTTGTAATTTATAAACATGAACGAAACTGTTTATTAATTGTGTGTTTGTCTTGATAAGTTAAGGAAAAAAAATAAAAAAATGTATAATCCTTTTTTTTAATGAGTTATTAACAATATATGAACAAAATTTACCAGGTTTATCAAGTATCCGATTCAACGGGAGAGACGTTAGATAGAATTTTTTTGGCAATAAAAGCACAGTTTTCTAATTTTGAGTGTAAAACTATTCATTTTTCTTTCACCCGTACAGAGAACCAAATAGATAAAATAATATCTAGATGTAAATCAGAAGAAAATATAATAATTCTATATACTATCGTAGAAAATAAATTATCAGAATATTTAAAACAGGAATGTAATAAAATTAAAATTCCTTGCTACGAGGCTTTGGGAAGCTTGATTTTAGATTTTTCTAAACTTCTTAAACAAGAAGCCAGTCACAAACCGAGCGGACAACATGCTTTAGATGATGAATATTATCAAAGAATAGAAGCTGTTCAATTTACGATGGCGCATGATGATGGAAAAATAATATCAGATATAAATAAATCTGATATTGTATTAATGGGAATTAGTAGAACAAGCAAAACCCCAACATCTATGTATTTAGCAAACAGAGGTTATAAAACCTGCAATATACCTATAATTCCAAATAAAGAACTGCCAGAGCAATTATTAAAAAATGTTGAAAAAATGTGCACAGTTGGATTGGTTTGTGATCCAAGACGGTTAGTTGAGGTTAGAAAAAATAGAGTTCAATTTCTGCACGAAGATAAACCCAAAGATTATATAGATGAAAAAGAAATATTGGGAGAATTAGAAAATTCAAAGAAATTATTTAAAAAATACAATTGGCCAACAATAGACGTTACAAGAAAATCTGTTGAGGAAACAGCCGCTTCAATTATTAAAATATTTGATATATTAAAATCAAAATGATAAATAATATTATTCTTGCTTCAAGAAGCGGAGTAAGAAAAAAAATCCTAGAACAGCATAATATTAAATGTGATGTCATTCACTCAAATGTTGATGAAGATGAAATTAAAAATTTTCTCCTAAAAGAAAAAACGACACCAAAAATAATCTCTAAAAATCTTGCAGAACTTAAAGCAAATAAAATTAGTTCAAAAAATAGTCATCGTATTGTCCTTGGGGCAGACAGCGTTATTGATTTAAATGGAGAGCTTGTTTCTAAACCAACAAATAGAGAAGAAGCCCTTAAAATATTAGAAAAATTAAATGGTCAGAAACATCAATTAATTAGTTCAGTTTGTATATCTATAAACGGAGCGATGATTTGGAATTTCAGCGATGCCTCAACTTTAACTATGAAAAAACTTAATTTAGACGAAATTAAATCTTATTTATCAAAGATTAGAGATAAGGAGTTGTATGCCTATGGAGTTTACCAAATCGAGGCTGGTGGAAAGTCTTTGTTTTCAAAAATTGAAGGAGATGAAAACACAATCATGGGCCTACCAATTAAACAGATAAAAGAATATCTACACACATTAAAAATTAAATGATTTAAAAATAATGAAAAAATACTTAGTAATAGGAAATCCAATTAATCATTCTTTGTCACCCAAACTTCACAACTATTGGATTAAAAAAAATAACATAGATGCTGTTTATGAAAAAAAACAAATAAATAAAGAGGAAATGGAAAGTGTAATATCGGAAGTTAGAAATGAAAAAATCCATGGAATAAATGTAACTGTTCCTTTCAAGCAAACTATCATACCGTTTCTTGATAGGTTAACAACAGATGCAGCAGAAGCTGGATCTGTAAACACGATCTATAAAGAAAATAATAAAATAGTTGGTCATAATACGGATATAGAAGGTTTTGAATTAGCTCTTAAAAGTATAAATTATAAATTAAAAAATAAAAAAATATTTGTTTTAGGAGCTGGGGGTGTTGTTTCTTCAATAATTGTAGCCTTAAGGAAAAATGGTGTATCAAAAATTATATTAGCAAATAGAACTAAAGAAAAAGCTGAAAATTTAAACAAAATATATAAAGATATAGAAATTATAAACTGGGGAGAGACAACAAAAGCTGATTTAATAATTAATGCTACCAGTTTAGGCCTTAAAAATGAGGACCAAATAAAATTAAATTATTCAGATATAGGATTAAACAAATTATTTTATGATGTTATTTACAATCCAAAACAAACAAACTTTCTTTTGAAAGCTAAACAATCTGGTAACCAAACTGAGAATGGAAAATTGATGTTTATTTACCAAGCGCAAAAGGCCTTTTTTATTTGGCATAAGATTTCACCAACAATAAATGATAATATAATTAAGTTATTAGACTGATGATTAGAATTGCAGTAATAGGAGATATTGGTTCTGGCAAAAGTCACGTTGCTAAAAAATTTCATTATCCAGTTTTTAATGCAGATGATGAAGTAGCTAAGCTATATAAAAAAAGTAGAAAATGTTATAATAAATTTAAGAAAATTTTTCCCGATTATATTACCAAGTTTCCAATAGAAAAAAAACAAATATCGGAGGCTATAATGGACAATCAAAACAACCTTAAAAAAATTGTAAAAATTATTCATCCAGAAGTTCACCATCAAATGAATAAGTTCATTAAAAAAAATAAAAAAAATAAAATTATTGTTTTGGATATTCCTTTGTTAATTGAAAATAAAATAAATAAAAGAGGAGATATCTTAATATTTGTAGATGCCAAAAAAAATGAAATTAATAAAAGGCTCCAAAAAAGGAATAATGTAAATATGGAAATAATAAAAAAATTTAGAAAACTTCAATTATCTGTTGGAATAAAAAAAAAGAAAGCTGATTTTATTATAAAAAATAATTTTAATAATACTTCTGTTGAAAAAAGTGTTAAAAATATACTAAATAATATTTTGTTATATGTTTGAAATAATATTAGATACAGAAACTACAGGGTTGTCCACGGCTCAAGACCATAGAATTGTTGAAATTGGCTGTGTAGAGTTAAAGAATCAAATACCAACAAATAATATATTTCATGAGTACATAAATCCTGAAAGAAAAGTATCAGAAGATGCATATAAAGTGCACGGGTATTCAAACGAATTTTTATCAACCCAAAAAAAATTTAAAGAAATTGCTAATAACTTTCTTGAATTTATTAAAGGGAAACAATTAGTAATCCATAATGCAGATTTTGATTTAGGTTTTTTAAACCATGAACTAAGAAAAATTAATATTAAATCAATAGACAAAAGTAATGTTGTAAATACTTTAGAACTAGCAAGAAAAAAATTTCCTGGTGCTCAAAATTCTTTAGATGCCTTGTGTAAAAGATATAATATTGACAATTCTAAAAGAGAAAAACACAGTGCGTTGGTAGATTGTCAATTGTTAAAGGAAGTTTATATTAATTTAATAGAACAAAAAGCCCCAAAGTTAAATTTGCAAAGTGCTGAGGTTATTGATTATAAATTTACCAAAATTAATAATAAAAACCGTACCCAAAAAATAATAGAACCTACTATCGATGAATTAAAATTACATAAAAAATATTTATCGTCTGTTTTAAGTAAAAATTATTTTAAATAGGATTTTTTTTCTTTTTGTACATTTCTAAAAAATCTACTTCTTTCGCGATACTAATATTTTTTACTCCAGCCTTAGTAAACAAGTAGATAAAGATATCATACAAAGTTGGATAAACCTCTTTTGGAATATCCACTAAAACAATTTTTTCTAGTTCTTCTTTGTCTTCTAAATTTTTCTCAATTGACACTAGTGAGGCAAGATTTATTTCAGTTAATATTTTATTTTTTAATTCTGGAGAAGGAACCAGACGTAAAATCGTATTTACTTCTATTATGTTATCTTTGAACTTTTTGCTCTTAATATCAAAGTTTAGAGTATATTTTGATATATCTTTTTCTATCATAATAAATGCTTGTGCACTGGGTATTTCGAAAGAAATATCTTTTATAAATTTTGAAATAATTTTATAGCTCATTTATTTACTTTTTATTTTTTTCTTCGTCGTAATTATCTTCTTCAATTTCGCCTTCAATAATATTTTCATAGTTTTTAGGTTTTTTAAACTTAGAAGATATATTTTTTATAATAAGATTTCTTGTTATAGGCATTATTAAAAAAAAACCAACTAAATCTGTAAGAAATCCTGGTATTATTAATAGAAGCGCAGCAAATGCTAGCGCTGCGCCTGACACAAGTTCATAAATAGGAATTTCATTTTTTAACAATTGTGCAACACCAGATTTAATTGCACTTAAGCCCCCCATTCTTGCAAAGTATATTCCAGCCACTGCTGTAAAAAAAATGAGAAAAATAGTATTAAAAGCTCCAATTACGCTTCCAACCTTAATCATCAAATAAATTTCAATTAGCGGAATCCCAATTATAAAAAGAATGACAGTGTTCATTTGTCCATGTAATTATATTGCATACTATATCAATAAAGTATTATAATCAAAAGCATATGAGCAATCAGTTTGGTTTTATAGATATAATTTTATTAGCAATGTTTGCTGGGTTTATTATTTTGAGGCTCCGCAACATTTTAGGACGTAAAACTGGACACCAAGGAAAACCAATGAAAAATTATTCTCCCAAAGGTATGGATATAATTAAAGATATAGAAAATAATGAATCTATAAAATCTAATAATGTTGATGAAACGACTAAAAAAAATTTTTTAGAAGGTGCTGAAATTGCGTATGAACAAATAATAACTTCTTTTGCTAAAGGAGATAAAAAATTATTAAAAGGTTTGTTAGAAAAAAAAATGTTTGAACGTTTTTCAGATGTCATAGATGAAAGAAATACTCAAAAACTTAAATATGAAACAACTTTCATAGGGCTAAAATCATCAAAAGTACTAGAGTTTAAAAAAATTGAAAATGTGTACAAGGTGACCGTTAACTTTGTTAGCGAAATAATTACGAGCGTAAAAGATATAAACAATAAAGTTGTCGAGGGAGACCCAGATGCTATTACTATGGTTAATGATATATGGAGTTTTTCAAAAAATATGTGGAGTTCAGACCCCACTTGGTATTTGGTAGATACGTCAAGTAAATAGTGATTAAAAAAAAATATCCAACAAAAGAAGATAAAAAAGATTGGTTAAACTTTACAAAAAATTTAACCAACATTGAAGACAAAGATATAGATCTTAATAAAGATGTCCCAGCAGGAAATATTAAAAAACTAGATCTTCACGGATATATGCTATCTGAAGCAAACGATAAGGTAAAAAAATTTATCAACCAATCGTATGAAAAAAATTATAAAAAACTTTTAATAATTACTGGAAAAGGCTTGAGGTCTAAAGCATTCAAAGACCCCTATCGTTCAAATGAAATGAGCATTTTAAAAAATTCAATTCCCGATTTTATTAAAAATGATAAAAATATATCTAGAAAGATTATTAAAATTTCTGCTGCGAAGCCAGAAGAAGGCGGCGATGGTGCTTTTTATATATTTTTAAAGAATAAATTTAGATAAATCCATATCTTTTGCTAATTCGCCTAAGTTTTTAGTTACGTAATTTTTATCTATTATCACTTTTTCACCACCCCTATCTGTAGCAGTAAAACTAATGTCATCTAATACTCTTTCTATAATTGTATGCAGTCTTCTTGCTCCAATATTTTCAATGCTAGCATTTATTTCGGTTGCTAAGGCTGCAATAGTTTCGATCCCATCCTTAGTGAATTCAAGAGTTACATTTTCAGTTTCCAAGAGTGCTCTATATTGTTTAATTAAACTATTATCAGGTTCTTCTAAAATTTTTCTAAAATCATCACTTGTTAGAGCGTTAAGCTCTACCCTTATAGGTAATCTGCCTTGGAGTTCTGGCAAAAGATCAGATGGCTTAGCAAGTTGAAATGCTCCAGAAGCAATAAACAATATATGATCTGTTTTTATTGGACCATGCTTAGTGCTAACGGTAGTACCTTCTATTAATGGAAGTAAATCTCGTTGAACACCCTCTCTAGAAACGTCTCCACCTATCCTGTCGCCTCTTGCAGAAACTTTATCTATTTCATCTAAAAAAACTATTCCGTTATTTTCTGTTGAAATTTTTGCAGACTTAATGATTTGGTCCTGCTCTATCATCCTGTCCGATTCTTCAGAAATTAATACTTCATGAGATTCTTTTACTGACATTTTTTTCTTTTTACCTTTTTTTGATGATTTTCCCAGCATTTCAGATAAATTTATCATTCCTATATTCGCACCAGGCATTCCAGGAATTTCAAAATTTGGCAAAGATCCGGCTTCATTAATTTCAATTTCAATTTCGTTTTTATCTAAATCTCCATTTCTTAGTCTTTTTCTAAAGCTTTCCCGCGTAGCAACACTAGCCTTATTTCCTACAAGCGCATTTAGCACACGCTCTTCAGCGGCCTGTCGGGCTTTTGTGTAAACTTCTTTTTTCATTTTTTCTTTTTCAATTGCTATTGCTATTTCAAGCAAATCTCTAATTATTTGTTCTACATCTCGACCCACGTAACCAACTTCTGTGAATCTTGTTGCTTCCACTTTCACAAATGGTGCTTCTGCTAATTTTGACAATCTTCTTGATATTTCTGTTTTTCCAACTCCAGTTGGCCCTATCATTAGAATATTTTTAGGCATAACTTCATCTTTCAGGTAACCTGTTAATGCCTGTCTCCTCCATCTATTTCTAAGTGCAATTGCAACTGCTCTTTTTGCATCTTTTTGTCCAATCACGTATCTATCTAGTTCAGATACAATTTCTCTTGGTGATAAAGAAGATACTATAGATTGTTCGTCTATATTTTTATGTTTTTCTAGATTTTTTTTTGGCAAAGGAGAAACATTTGAATTTTGTTTCATTTAATTAAATTCTTTCCAAAGTTATATTATTATTTGTGAACACACATATTTCGGATGCTACTTGAATTGATTTTCTTGCAATTTCTTCTGCTGTCAATTTTGAATCCATTAAAACTTTTGCAGCAGCTAAAGCATAATTCCCCCCCGAACCTATTCCAATAATACCACCTTCGGGCTCAAGCACATCACCAGTTCCTGAAATTATAAAACTTTTTTCTTTATCAGCTATTGCCATTAATGCTTCTAGTCTTCGTAAATATTTATCCGTTCTCCAATCTTTTGCTAACTCAACTGCTGCTCGCGTAAGATTACCAGCATGTTTTTCCAACTTTGCTTCTAGCCTTTCAAACAAAGTTAAGGCATCAGCTGTGGATCCTGCAAAACCCGCAATGACGTTTCTTTTTTCAATCTTTCTTACTTTTTTAGCAGTACTTTTAAGCACAGTATTGCCCAAACTAACTTGACCATCTCCAGCGACAACAACATTGTTGTCCTTCCTTATTAAGACGATAGTAGTTCCGTGCCAATTTGAATTATTGCTCATAGTATTAAGTTATGTGGAGATTTATTTAATTTCTTCAAGGTCGCTAACCCATATTATTGCTATATTCCCAAATTATTTATATACCTATTACAGTAAATACCGAATATGCCCAGAAAAGCTAAGATAAATAGAAAAACTAAAGAAACCAATATAATTGTAGAAACTAATATTGATGGGAAAGGCTCTTACAAAATTAATACCAAAATTGGATTTCTTGATCATATGCTAGAGCAATTGTCTAAGCATTCTCTTATTGATTTAAAAATATCGGCAAAGGGAGACACACATATCGATCTTCATCATACTACTGAAGATACAGGCATTGCTTTAGGAGAATGTTTAAAAAAGGCTCTTAAATCTTCAAGAGGAATAAAAAGATTTGCTCATTCATTAATCCCTATGGACGAAACTTTAACTCGAGTTTCAATAGATGTTTCTAATAGACCCTATTTAATCTGGAAAGTTAAATTAAAGGTAGAAAAATTAGGAGAAATGGACACTGAACTTTTCAAGGAATGGTTCCAAGCGTTTTCACAGGCAGCAGGGATAACTCTTCATATTGAAAATTTATATGGCGACAACAGTCATCACATTATCGAGTCATGCTTCAAGGGGCTTGCACGTTCTTTGAGACAGGCATTAGAAATCGATAAAAGAATAAAAAATAAAATTCCCTCAACAAAAGGAACTTTATAATTTAAAAAATGATTATATTCCCTGCGATTGATATTAAGGGAGGAAAATGTGTAAGATTATTAAAGGGTGATTTTAATAAAATTACGCAATATGAAAAAACACCTTTAGAACAAGCAAATGAATTTTCAGACTTAGGTTTTAATAATATTCATTTGGTAGATCTAGATGGTGCACTAACATCAAATCAACTCAATGAAAAGATTATTGAAAAAATAAGTAAGAATAAAAAAATTAAGATTCAAATTGGTGGTGGAGTCAGATCAATTGAACGAATACGAAAATTATTAAATTTTGGTGTTGATAAAGTTATATTAGGAACCGCTGCCATAAAAAATCTTCAATTTTTAGAGGAGGCTTGCAATAAGTTTAATAACAAAATTGCTTTAGCTATTGATGTTAGAAATGGTTTTATTGCATTGTCTGGATGGAAAAAACAAACTAACATCTTGGCTCTAGATTTTGTTAAAAAAATTGAAAAAATTAAAGTCTCTAGAATAGTTTATACAGACATTAATAAAGATGGAACCAAGTCAGGACCCAACCTTAAAGACACAACACAATTGTCTAATTTAATTAAAATTCCTGTTGTGATTTCTGGAGGCATTTCATCAATTGCTGATATAATAAATATAAAAGAAAAAAAATATTCAAACATAGAAGGCGTCATTGTTGGTAAAGCAATTTATGATGGCAACATTGATATAAGAGAACTTAGTAGAACACTTTAAATGTCAACAAAAAGAATTATACCCTGCTTAGATATTAAAAACGGAAGAGTAGTAAAAGGAATAAATTTTGTAAATTTAGTTGATGCGGGTGATCCTGCTGAACAAGCCAAAATATATAATGATAACGGGGCTGACGAAATCTGTTTTTTAGATATAACTGCTTCTCATGAAAACAGAAATACCTTACTAGAAGTAGTCAAAAAAACTACAGAAAAATGTTTTGTTCCATTAACTGTCGGCGGTGGAGTTCGTACAATAGAAGATATAAACAAACTTCTAAATGCTGGAGCTGATAAAGTTTCAATAAATACAGCAGCCGTTGATAATAATAATTTAATTAAAGAAGCTGCAGAGAAATTTGGCTCACAATGTATCGTTCTCGCTATTGATGTTAAAAAAATTAATAATGATAAATGGGAAATTTTCACTCATGGCGGCAGAAAGCCAACAGGTCAAGATGTTATGGAATTCGTAACAAAAATGGAATCTTTAGGTGTGGGTGAAATTTTACTTACTTCAATGGATAGAGATGGAACAAAACTAGGTTATGATTTAGATTTAACTAAAAGAGTTTCTGAATTAGTAAAAGTACCAGTTATAGCATCAGGTGGAGTTGGCAATTTAGAACACTTACATCAAGGAATTAAGATCGGAAAGGCAAGCGCCGTACTAGCAGCATCAATTTTTCACTTTGGAGAATATACTATATTAGAAGCCAAACAATATTTGGACTCAAAAGGTATAACTGTTAGAATATAAAAATGCTCAAATCCTTAGAAGAATTAATAAATATTATACGTGAACGCAAAAACTCAAGTCCTGATAAATCTTACACCAATAAATTGCTAAATAATCGAGATATGTGTGTTGATAAAGTAAACGAGGAGATAAATGAATTATTAGAAGCATTAAAAAAAAATTCTAATAAAGTTCACGAGACAGCAGACGTTTTGTATCATTTAATGGTTCTTTTAGAAGCTAATGACATTAAAATTGAGGATGTAATGGATGAGTTAAAAAAAAGACAAAAACAATAATATGAATACATATTTATTATTTAAATCAATCCATTTAATTGCCGTTATATCTTGGATGGCTGGACTTTTGTATCTGCCAAGAATATTTGTTTATCACAGCGACGCAGTAAAAAATAATAAATCAAAAGACTTAACTTCTGTTTTTAAGATAATGGAAAGAAGACTTTTTATTTATATTATGAATCCAGCAATGCTGGTATCTTGGATTTTTGGAGTTTTACTAATACATTCTGTTGGTATAGAAAATTTAAACTCATTCTGGCTTAAAGCAAAACTAACACTTGTAGTTTTTTTAACCATGTATCATTTCTTTTTATTTAAATGCTTGAATAAATTTTTTGAAAATAAAAACTCTTATTCTTCCAAGTTCTATAGAATAATCAATGAAATTCCTACAATTTTGCTAATAGCAACAATATTTATAGTGATTTTTAAACCATTATGATGCTTGTAATTTTTTAGAAAGGGACTATATTTAAATTACATTTCTCAAAACAACACCATCAAAACATGAACTTAGAAGAACTTAAAAAGAAATCGCCATCAGAGCTTATAACGCAAGCTGAAAAGCTTGAAGTTGAAAACCCAAGCACTTTAAGAAAACAAGAAATTTTATTTGCTATATTAAAAAAGCTTGCAGAAAAAAATGAACAAATAACTGGAGGCGGAGTTTTAGAAGTATTACAGGATGGTTTTGGTTTTTTAAGGGCAATCGAATCAAATTATTTACCAGGAGCAGATGATATTTATGTTAGCCCAAGTCAAATAAGAAAATTTGGATTAAGGACGGGCGATTCTGTTGAGGGAGAAATAAGAGCTCCAAAAAATAGTGAAAGATATTTTGCTCTTCTAAAAGTTGATAAAATTAATTTTGACGACCCAGAGAAAGCTAGAAACAAAATTGCTTTCGATAATTTAACTCCTTTGTATCCAGACAAGCAGTTGAAAATGGAAGTAGAAAAAAATTCAGCAGAAAAAAAACCTGATCAAACCTCTAGATTGATAGATTTAATAAGTCCAATTGGAAAAGGCCAGAGATCTTTAATTATTTCTCCTCCTAAAGCTGGAAAAACTATCATTTTACAAAACATAGCGCAGTCAATAGCTGCCAATCACCCGGAATGCTATCTTATGGTTTTGCTTATCGATGAACGACCAGAGGAAGTTACCGATATGCAAAGGACAGTAAAGGGCGAAGTTATAAGTTCTACATTTGACGAACCTGCATCCAGGCACGTAGCTGTAGCGGAAATGGTAATAGAAAAAGCAAAAAGATTAACCGAACACAAAAAAGATGTAATCATTCTTTTAGATTCGATCACTCGACTTGGTAGAGCTTATAATGCAGTAATACCAAGTTCTGGAAAAGTTTTAACAGGAGGTGTTGACGCAAACGCACTTCAAAGACCAAAAAGATTTTTTGGTGCCGCAAGAAATATTGAAGAAGGAGGATCGCTTACTATTATCTCTACAGCTTTAGTTGATACTGGAAGCAGGATGGATGAAGTGATATTTGAAGAATTTAAAGGAACTGGTAATAGTGAGCTAATATTAGATAGAAAAATAGCTGATAAAAGAATTTACCCAGCAATTGATATAACTAAATCTGGCACAAGAAGAGAAGAACTTTTATACAAGAAAGATGACTTGCAAAAAATGAATGTTCTAAGAAAGATTTTAAGCTCAATGGGAACAATGGATGCGATAGAATTTATTTTATCAAAATTAAATACAACAAAAAATAACAGTGATTTTTTTATTTCAATGAATAAACCAAATTAAAAATTACTGGATAGTCTTATTAAAAGATCTATCTATAAGATTAAAATTAATAACCTCTTCAAATACTTTTATTTTTTCCTCAATATTTACTGTCTCTATAATTTTTTGCTTTTCTCCTGGAGAAAACGGCGAAATCATTGAAATTGTACTAATTAACTCATCGCAATTTAATTTCTCTAGTTCATTAAAATGAATCATATAATTTTTTTTTTCAAAATAGATTTTTATTTTATTTAGAATATTTTTTAAATGAAAATCTTCTCTTTCAGATACTTTATTTTCTAAATCATTTACAAAATCTGAATAATCAACTTCAAATTCTCTGTATAATTTTTTACCAGTTATTTCATTAACTATACGAAATCTGGTTAATCCCGTAAGGCCAATTATTAATCTTTTATCAGTTGTTTCACTAAAACTAGTAATTTTACCTAAACATCCAACCTCATAAACTTCTTTTTTTAAACCTTCTTTAGATTTAGGTTGTATCATGCCAAAAATTCTCTGGTCTTTCATGCAATCATTGACTAATTGTATATATCTATCTTCGAAGATATTAAGGGGCAAAACAGTTTTTGGGAAAAAAACAGCATTTGATAATGGAAAAACAGGAATTTTATTTGGTAAATTTTTTATATCCATTTTTAATTTAATTTTATAAAATTTTATTTAAATATATATAAATTAATTTTTTTTACTATGATATTTTGGTTAGCATCATACCCCAAAAGCGGGAATACATGGATAAGATCTTTACTTTCAGCCTATTTATTTTCTGAAGATGGAGATTTTAACTTTAAATTACTAAATAACATTAAACAATTTTCGAGCACCCATCATATTTTAAATAACAAGGTTGGCTTGAGTTCACAGGAAATTATATGTAGAAGCTGGATACCCTCGCAAAAAAAAATTAACCAAGATAATAAAATACATATTTTAAAAACACATAATGCACTTTGTAATATTAATGGTTATAATTTTACAGATAAATCTAATACCGTTGGAGCAATCTACATTGTGAGAGATCCAAGGAACTTAATTGTATCTATTTCTAATCACTATAATTTAAGTCATGATGATGCATATAATTTTCTTATAAATAAAAAAAAAATTATATTCCCAAAAATTTCAGGCGGCGGAGAAACAAAGGAACATCAAGAAAAAGACTTTAATTTCCTAAGTGATTGGTCGGGTCACTACAAGTCTTGGCAAAATGTTAATTTTTGTCCTGTAAAGGTTATTAAATACGAGGATATGATAAAAAATGATCGAGAGGTTTTTATATCAGTACTTAATTTTTTGTCAAAATTTCTCAAAATTCATATAGATGAAAAAAAAATAAATAATGTCCTTGAATCAACAACTTTTAAAAAACTCAGGCAAATGGAAAACAAGTACGGTTTTGAAGAGTCGGTTATTTCTTCTCAGGCCAATAAAAAAAATAAATTTTTTAATCTAGGAAAAGAGAATAATTGGAAAAAACTTTTAAATACCAGAATTCAAAAAAAGGTAGAAAAAATTTTTGAAAGCGACATGATCGAACTTAAATATCTTTAAAAATATTACTTACGTGCTTTATTAATATTTTCTCAAATATTCACTTGATTTTCAAAACTCTTGCTTATAAAAAGTTGTTGTCTTATAATATTTTTTTAAGCGGGTCTAGCTCATTGGTAGAGCGAATCGTTGCCAACGATTAGGTAGAGGGTTCGATTCCCTTGACCCGCTCCAATAATTACATAAGATATTTAGTTATGGATAATATAAACGATTTACATGAAAAAAATTGTATACCTTGTAAAGGAGGCATCCCTCCTTTGGACATATCTGAAATACATAAATATGTGAAAAAAGTTGACGGATGGGATATTAAGAAAAAAGAAAAAGAAACTTATTTTCTTGAAAAAAAGTTTAGTTTTAAAAACTTTTCTGAAAGCCAAGATTTTATAAATAAGATATGTGATGTTTCCGAAGAGCAGGGTCATCACCCAGACATAATATTTGGTTGGGGCTATGCAACAGTTCAAATTTTTACTCACAAAATCAAAGGCCTTGTTGAAAGTGACTTTATTCTTGCGGCTAAAATAGATAAAATTTAATTTAGTGTTTAAAATGGCGCGTCCCAGTAAGTGCCATAATTATATTACTATCATTTGCAACTTTGATAATTTTTTTGTCATTAATGGAGCCTCCTGGTTGTATAATTGCTTTTACACCAAGTTTTATTAACTCCTGAATTCCGTCTGGAAATGGAAAAAAAGCATCTGAGGCAGCAACAGAATTAAAAATTTTCTCAGGTGAGAAGTTTGAAGCTTTGTTTGAAGCAATTTTGCAACTATCTAATCTACTTGGTTGTCCAGCACCAATCCCAATAGTAGATTTATTATTTGCTAAAATGATTGCATTAGATTTAGTGAATTTACTAATATTAAATGCAAATTTTAAACTATTAATTTGCTGGAGTGATGGTTTATTCTTAGTAACTACTTTTATTTTTTTATCCAATAAAATTTTATCTTGGTCTTGTGCTAAAAAAGAGTTACCTAAAAAAATATAGTTATTGCCTTTTTTTTCTAAATTATATTTACTAAAATCAACTAATATTAAATTTTTCCTCTTTTTTAAAATTTTTAGTGCGTCTTTCTCAAATCCCTTAGAGAGAACTATTTCAAAAAAAACTTTATTTAATTCTAGTGCTAGTTTTTTAGAAATAGGAGAATTGATTGCAATAATGCCACCAAAAGCACTTATGGGATCACATTGAAGCGCATTCCTATACGATTTAAAAATATTATTCTCAAATGAAACGCCACATGGGTTAGCATGTTTAACTATTACAACTCCTTTTTGGTTTTTAAATGAATTTATAATTTCTAATGAAGAAAAAATGTCGTTATAATTATTATAGCTGAGGCTTTTGCCATGAAGTTTTTTTAAGTTCAAATCATTTTCTGTCCCATATAAACTTGCTTGTTGGTGTGGGTTTTCTCCATAACGAAGACTTTTTATTAGTTTACCACTAATTGTTTTTCTTTCTGGGAATTTTATATTTAAATCCATATTTAACCAATTTGATATAAGAGAATCATAGTATGCAGTCACGCCAAAAGCTTTTGCAGCCATTAATTTTCTAAACTGAATTGATGTAGAACCTCTATTCTTTTTTAATTCATTAAGAAGGTAAAAATAATCGTTAATATTTGAAATAACTGTTACATCGTTAAAATTTTTTGCTGCAGCTCTTATTAAAGCTGGCCCACCAATATCAATGTATTCAATTAGTTTATCAAATTTTATTTTCTTTTTAAGTTTATCTTCAAACGGATAAAGGTCAATAATAACCAAGTCGATATTGGGTATTTTTTGTTTTTTTATTTCTTTTCTATGTTTTGTTTTTTTTCTTATATTAAGTATGCCAGCGTAGATTTTGGGATGAAGAGTTTTAACTCTTCCATCAAGCATTTCAGAAAATCCAGTGTAGTTTGATACTTCTGTACAATTATAATTTAAACTTTTAATTTTTTTATAAGATCCGCCAGAACTTATAATCTCAACTTTTAATTTATTTAAAATAGGTAAAATCAATTTTAAGTTAGATTTATCAGAAACAGAAATAATAGCTCTTTTAATTTTTTTTAGTTTCATAATTTTAACTAACTTTTTCAATTTCCCACTTTATTGAAATTATATCGTTAAGTATATCTCCAGACATAAAAATAGACTCATTATTTATAACCTTATTTCTATTTCCTAGAAAAAGGCTTTTTTCAATATTTAAGTTATTTGTTTGACTTTTAAGCAACCATCCCTCTCCATTTGATAAGCTAATTAATATCGAATTCCCAGATTTTGTTTTTGCAATTTTTATATTATGGTAAATGTGAAATCTTACTGCATAGTATAATGGAGTTAAACAATTTTTGGTTTTTTCCAATGTATCTTCGCCAATAACCCTATTTTCATTTTTGAAAATTTTTATGTCTCGAGTGTGAATATAACCAAATTTTTTTTCATAACCATTATGTGCTGCTTTTATTGAATAAAATTCTTTATTTTCTGAATATTTTTTTTTAATTATTTTATGTTTTTCAATTAATGAGTTTCCATATACTTTATTTATAAATTTATTTTTTTGAAAAGTGCATGAAGATGTGTCGTTTATATACAAGGTAGAATGTGCTGCTGTTGAGCGACTTAACGAAGCAAGTCTGGGTGATAAATACTTTCCATAACCTGTGTTACATATAATTTTTTGTTTATTTGAAACTAATTCAAATGATAAACAACCAGCTTGGTAATATTTTGCAAAAGAATTGGATGGAGGGTTTCCACAATCAATAAAAAACTCAAATTTTTTTTTTTTAATTTTAAAAAAACTTGCAATTTCATTACTTTCGTCGGTGAATTTATATTTTAAGTTTTTTAAAAAAGTGTCATATTCTTTATGATTAATTTCTGCAGCACCATTAAACAAAGGAAATTGTTTATTAGCACTAGATAGCATCATATAACAATTTCCACACTTGCCTATTATCTCATTTAAAAAATCTGGAATAGGTTTTTGCGATTCCTTAAACCACTCTCTAATTAAAAGTAAATACTTTAAACAAATATAAATTTCTTCTGGATTTCTAGATTTAGGAAAACCATTTTCGTTAAAATAATTTTTTATTACCTTCTCTAACTCTTTAATTCCAATTTTATAATTTAAATAAGATTCTCCAAAGATAATTCCAGATAATATTATTGCAGCGCAACAAATAATTTTATCTGGTTCATATAACAAACTATTTAAATTTTTTAAAAGAAAATTAGATTGTTTAATTAAACTTGAAAAAAACTTATTCTTATAAAATTTATCTGAATTTTCTAAGGTTAGATCAGTATTTGATGACCATGCAATAATTCGTTTTGCAACAATATCCATTTTCCATGTATTACTTTCATAATTATAAAAAGCATTAATCCAACTCTTAATTATTTTTTTTGTTAAGTCTTTATTATTTTTTCTATCTAATCTTGCTAGCCACAAAAAATTATGTAAGTTTTCAAATTCTAGTTTATTTTTTATACTTATTTTCCAAAGCAAATCTGGCGATATACTGGTTACTTTATAAAAATCATTATTCAAAGAAATAAGAGAAGCGCTTAAATGAGCGCTGGGGCTATAAAAAATTCTATCTGGTACAGATGTAATTAATTTTTTATTATAAAAATTAGTTTTAAAGTATGTATTTCTAAAGCTTAAAAAAAATAATTTAAAAATAGATAAAAAGTATAGTTTGATACTTTTAAGACTATACATTTTTATCCTGTTCTTAATATTTCAATATTTTTTTTTAAATTTCCTTGATTTTGCTTAAAAACTGTTGTGCCAGAAACAAGTATATCAACACCGGCATCTATCGCTAATTTTGAATTATCAAAATTTATTCCACCGTCTATTTCAATTTCAACTTTCATTTTTTTAGAGTCTATCTCTTTTCTTAAAGTTTTTACTTTTTCTAAAGTTTTTTCAATGAATTTTTGACCACCAAATCCAGGATTTACACTCATAATTAAAACTAAATCAATTGTACCTAAAACTGGCAAGACTTTATCTATCCCAGTTTCTGGGTTTAAAGAAATTCCAACTTTTTTATTATAAGATTTAATTTCGTTAATAGATTTTTCTAGATCATTAGTAGCTTCGGGATGTATAGTAATAATATCAGATCCAGCTGCTGCAAAATCTTTAATAAAATTATGAACTGGTGAAATCATTAAATGTACATCAAATGGTAACTTTGTGTAACTTCTTAATTTTTTTATTACTTCTGGTCCAATCGTTATGTTTGGAACAAAATGTCCATCCATAACATCTATATGTATTAAATCTGCTCCTGCTTTTTCTAAACTTTTAATTTCATTTCCTAAGATGCTAAAATCTGCTGACAAAATTGAAGGTGAAATTTTAATTGAACGCATAGTAATTTTATATTTTTATATTTGATTTATGTCAAAAAAAAAGAAGGGCGGTTATTTCCGCCCTTCTTGAATATTTAGAGTATAAATTTGTATTTTATGCTCTTGCTGAGTCCCCAATGTCCTCAACCAGTGCACTTACTGATTTTCTAGGCATTGTAGACATTTCCATTTTATAAGCCAAGAACCACATCATTCCACATCCTAAAACCCAGAATAATATTTGCCAAGCCCAAATTGATGGAATACCAAAAGTCCATGAACTAATATCATTTGGTGATCCAAAGATATCATTTCCTATAACAGCTCCTGGTCCAATTCCGAAGAATAACCAAGCAATTGTTATAATCCAAGCTGCAGGCTTAAGACTTTGCTTGCTAGCTGGAAGACCAGCATGATCTGCTAGGAAGTCATGGTATTTTTGTCTATGCGCACGTTCTCTAGAGTTTTGAGTCATTGCAGAAATAGGTATTGCTACAACTAAGTTAGCAAACATACCCCAGAATGCAGAGTGCATTGTCCAAGGCCATCTACCCCAAGGAAGAGCACCACCTAATAAATTTTGGCCAATACTTTCCGTTAGCATAACACCTATAATCCCGGCTAATAGACCCCAAGACACACCTTCTCTTGTCATCCATGGGAAATAACAAACCGAAGCTAATGGAACCCACATTTGGAAACCAAACGCCACCGCTAATCCTCCCAATAGTACCAATGCATCTTTAGAGAATGTTGCAACTAATAAAGCTGCA
>Ga0209403_10003139_pt1 | contig 18972 bp, 16 predicted proteins | sample ArcticOcean_MG_C_8_FD_187440 | JGI IMG/M metagenome (GOLD analysis project Ga0209403, IMG submission 187440) | Marine microbial communities from western Arctic Ocean - ArcticOcean_MG_CB11_86 (SPAdes) (version 2) | ecosystem: Environmental > Aquatic > Marine > Oceanic | place: Arctic Ocean... | reverse complement strand
AATATCTGTTTCTCCAGCATCTTGACTCAGATCAATGCTAAGGTCAGTTAACTGTGTGCAATTAATATTTGATAAATTCACAGCAACAGTTGGTGAGAAATTTAGTGAATTAGCAATTATCACTCCCTTCATTCCATTAGTTACGTGAGGCTGACACACATAATAATATGTTTGATTTATACTTGGAATAAAAGTACCTGTGGCTCCGTAATAAATATTAAAACCACCATTTGACATAGTTCCATTACTTAACCAAGTAGACTGACTTACTTCGACCGCATTATGAGTAGATCCCATAATTAAAGTAACAGTATCTCCAACATCTACAACAAGAGTATCAGGAGAAAAATACATTCCTGGAGTTGTAATAGTTTGTGAGTTTATATTGTAAGAAAAAGAAAACAATACAGCTAGAAGTAGATAGATTTTTTTCATAAGATAGATATGTGTTTAATTAAGTCTTAATAAATTATTTCAGTTCAAAAAAAGACTTTTACAAATATACCAATTATGTAAACAAAATTCTAACTTAAGAAAATATTAAATCTTACTCTTAATATATTGAGCTATAAATAAAGCAAAATCATTGTGCTGATTTGCATCCCAATGTATCCCATCAATTGTATTTGTTTTAACAATTTTTGAAGCATCCAAAAATTCAACACCTAATTCTTTAGAAATATTTTCATATAAAGAAGCTAAAGCCATTGCTTTTTTATTGGTGTTAATAAAACTATCTAGAATAATATCAGAATTTTCTTCAATATGAGTTGGTGATACTAAAAGTAAAGATTTACTATTAAAACATTCATTATTAATAATAGTTTGACATACCAGCTTCATATCTTCAGCAATTTGATTAGAAGATCGATTAAAATTACTTTTAAGATCATTAGTTCCTAACATAACTACTATTAGATCTAATGGATAATGACTCTCAATAATAGCAGGTAGTAAATCTAATGAGCTCCTATTTTTTCTAAAGTACCCTAAATTGTATTCTTCTTTCTCATCAACATTAGTAGTTCGACCATTTAAACCCTCTTCTACAATATAATAATCATTACCTAAATATTTTTGTAAGAGACCAGTCCATCTAGTATCCCTAGAAAATCTAGTTTTTGTAGCAGGATCATATCCCCAGGTATTTGAATCTCCAAAACAAAGTATGTTTTTCATATTTTTTAAAGACTATTCTTAGTTACCCAATACCTGTATCCTATTATTAACTTCTGAAAATTATTAAGATTTGAAATATCTTTCTTTATAAAAGAAGGTAATAATATCTTATTTGCTCTAGCTAAAAAAATAAAAAAATACTTCATTATCTTAATGGATGCCTTCTTCAACAAGCTTACCAGATTTATCCCATAATTTATATTTACCAGATGGTTGACCATTTTTAAATGTCAATAGAGATTTTTGTTGACCATTTTTATACCAAAATCTTGATGTGCCATGCTTTCTTCCATCTTTAAATTGTATCTCAAACAGCATAAGATCATTTTCATAATGACAACTCAAACCAGTAAATAGGGTGTCATTAAGAAAATATCTTTGACTACCATCAACCTTTAAGTTTTCAGGAAAAACCCTTAACATATCAATTGGGCCATAAGAAGATGAATTATCTAAAATTACTTTTTCAGTATTTTCAGAATCAATTGCTAACTGTGAAGATAATTCTTTATTAATATCCTCATTCACATCTTCATTATTACTCTGATTACATGATATATAAAAAAAACCAACAATAACAATAACAGAAATATTTTTTATCATTTTAAACTATGGTTTTAATTAAATAAAATTTTATTGCAAAATTAACTTTTTATTCAATAACGATTCTTTTATCTACTTTTCCATTTTCATGAATGTAGAATAAAAGCTGATTACTTTTCATGTTCACATCTCTTGAAAGCATATCAACTATCTTAATAACTTTAGAATTAGTATTATTGATATCTAGCATTGATGCAGGTATAGAGGTGTTTTCATAAACTCTAGCATGTCCACTTGCAGTTCCATTGTCAGCATTAAATGGCGCCCCAATAACAATCTTGTCTCCACTATTACTTAAACATAATGAAGCTCCACTATAATTATTAGCAGCTTCTCCGTCAATATCTTGTCCTATCTGAAACCAACTTCCTCCAACATTATTAAAAACTCTCACATGACCTTTATTAGATGTAGATTGATTATTACCATCATTCATATATCCTCCAACAGCAAGAATAGTTCCTGTGTTATTTAAAGAAACTGATTTTCCAAAATAATCATTAGCTGCCTCTCCATCTATATCTTGACCTATTTGTGTCCATACTCCCATAATATTCTCATATACCCTAGCATGGCCAGCATTTGATCCAGTTCCATCATTTGAAGAAGCACCTACAGCAAAAATATTTCCATTATCATTAATGGATACTTCCCTACCAAAATCATCTCCAGAAGCTTCACCGTCTATATCTTGACCTACTTGAACCCATGAGCCTCCACTATTCTCATAAACTCTAACATGGCCAGCATCCAAAGCACTACCATCATTTTCTTTAGCTCCTATAGCAACGATAGCTCCATCTCCACTAATTGACACACTATAACCACTCTGATCTTCTGCTGCTTCACCATAAATATCTTGACCAATTTGCACCCAATTAGCTCCATTATTTTCAAAGATTTTAACTTTACCATTCATACTCTGGCCTGATGCCCCAGGAGCTCCAACTGCTAATAGAGTTCCAGAATAATTTAAAGATACAGAACGCCCAGACTGATCATCAGCAGAATCTCCATTAATATCCTGACCAATTTGAATCCATGTTCCTCCAACATTCTGATAAACCCTGACATGACCTGCATCTCCAAAAGTATCAGAACTATATGGGGCTCCTATAGCTACTATACTACCATCATTACTTAATGAAACACTTGATCCACTTCCATCACCTGTAAATTCACCATCTATATCTTGACCAATCTGTATCCATACACCATTAAAATCTTGATAAACTCTTACATGACCAGTATTTACGCCATTTATATCTGCTGCTGCTAGAGCACCAACTGCCATTATTGATCCATTACCACTTAAAGCAACAGCATGACCACTCCTATCGTTTGATGCCTCACCATCAACATCAAGACCAACTTGATTCCAACCCTGCCCAAACCCAATTATAGGCAAGCAAAGTAATATAAGTAGTAGATTTTTCATGATCTTAGTTTTTTGTTAATCTATTGTTATTCTTTTTTATCATTTATCTTTTGCATAATTGACCAGAAAACAATTCCAAGTCCTGCCCCAAAACTTATTCCTAAGGAGATTCCAAGTCCAATATTATCAAAAACGCTTCCAAAAGCAATTCCTAATGAAATCCCTGTACTAGTTCCAATTCCTATAAACAATTCTATATTGTTTTGAGTATTAGTTTTTTTCATTGTTAATCTATTGTTCTTAATTTATTATAAATTCTTTTGTAATAGCTCTATTATTAATAATAAGAGATATAAAATACACTCCAGATTTAAAGTTATTGGTGTTAATGTTTTCATTTACCGTTCCTGAATAATTGTTATGAACTTTAGATTGAGTAACTATAGCCCCAAGTTCATTATATATTACCCACCTATAATCTTGGGGTCTATTTAGATTAAAAGAAAGGTTTATATTATCAGTAGTAGGGTTAGGGAATATATTCATTTCGAAATTATCTACTAAATCCTCATCTGAGGATAGTAATACGTTAGGAGATGTTAAATTTATTTGATAAATACCATTTCCAAAAGTTGCTATCACCAACAATCCATCTGATGATCTGTACTTAATATCCTCAACAATAGTTGAACCAAATTCCTGAGCGCCAATTTGTTGCCACACAGTGGTGTCTTCATAAGCATACTGCTGTCCATAACGAGCACGGGCTAAATCTGTTGTTCCAAAAAGCCCTACTGTTGTTCCAACAAGATATAAAGTATCATTATCAAATGGGATTATTGCAGCAGTTCTGCATGAAGGTCCATTTCCAGATCCACTAGGATTTTGTTCAAGATTTCCGCCTATTATTTTCCATGATTGACCACCATCTAAACTATGAAATAATGAATAAACATTATAATTTGAATATACACATATAATATCATCAGCATTAGAAGGGTTAACAGCAATATCATGAGTATATGAATTTGATCCTGTTGGTGGTCCTGCTAAAATATTTGCAGGTGGATCACCAATATGAGCATCATCAATTCTGAACATGTATTTTGATGTGGTACCAAAATATACAATATTAGCTGGATCTACAGATGTCGAGATTGTTGATATTTGCATTTGAGTTTGTAAAGAATCACTAAAATAATCCCAGCCAAAATCAGATTTTAAATTAGAGTTGTTATACGAAATACTACTTAAAGAGTTATGTCTCCAAAGTTTATTTCTCTCTCCCCAATAAATAATATTATCACTATTCTCATCCATAGCTAAAGGATTTTTCCACATATATTTTGTACTATCACAAGAAGATGGGTCCATCCTCTGAAAAGCCATTTGATCTCCGGTATTATCTAATTTCATCTTATAAAGTACTCCTCTTTGTATTGACATATAAAAATCTTCCTCATTATCAGCGATTCCAGCTAACATTCCATCTCCATTAAAAGGCATTTTCCATGTAGCGTTAGGATTTGAAGAAAAAGTAACTCTATTTCCATTATCTTGTAAACCAGAATGCATGACTGTTGAATTTGGAACCTTACTTATTGTAGCTGTATATAATTGAGTAGTATTATATCCATTATTAAGTGATATCCAGTCTACTGTATCTTTAAAAATATTTAATGTTTTATATATACCTCCATCATTACCATTTAACAACACATTATCATTAGAAGGTAGATATACAATCTCATGTTGATCGGGATGATGATTAGTATAAGAACCCCAATTCCCATTACCCTCTCTTGATCCTTGTAAATAACCACCTATTACTGTGGTATTACTATCAGAAGTGAAACCATCAGTAGAACGCCATAAATTAGTACCACCAATTATGATAATATTTGAATCACTAGGATGAACATTAACAAGTAAATCATATGACCCTTGAGCATTAAAATTATCAAAACTAGCAGAATTATTTGCAGGAATACTTTGAGAAAGATCAGTCCACTGCCCACCTGCTCCTGAACCATCTCCAGAGAGATATTCATATTTCCATAATGATGTCCAAGTACTTCCATTAAAAAAAGTTTGAGAGAACTGTCCATAACCTATAGTTTCAGCTGCAATGAAATAAACAATATTTTCATTTGAAGGGTTAATTCCTATCTCAACCCTACTGTATCCTGGAGAAAATGATGGAGGAATAATATTTTTCCAAGTTTGTCCATCTGATCTCCAGATTCCTTTATCAACACAATTACTAGAAATAGTTGCATATACTGTACCAGTTGTTGTTACTTCAACATCTGTATATTGATAATAATAATTATTTGGTCCTCCTAATTGTTTAACCCAATTTATTCCTCCATCCTCTGTTTTATAGATATCACCTCTTGTAGCAGCATATACAACATCTAAACTATCATTACTTGGATCAGTCTTTAGACTAAACATAAAATCAAAATCTCCATCCAGTGATGTAGGTGTATTTGAAGTTGTCATAGGAAGCGAATCCCAGGATAATCCACCATCAATAGATTTCCATATACCATTTCCATACATAGATATATCTCCTAAATAAGAGCCCCTATTCTCTCCGCTACCAAAATACCAGATATTTTCTTTTCCACTTCGCCTATCTTGTGTTAAACAACTAATTCTATGCTCTTGAGCTGGGTCAGTTGTCATATTCCATGATTGACCACCATTTGTTGAACGAAACATTCCTCCAGAGGCTCCACCAGCTAAAATTATATTTTCATCCAAAACATCTAAACACATAGCTCTAGTTCTTCCACCAACATTATAGGGACCTCTACTTATCCAATTATTCTTAGAGAAAGTGGTAGACTTTGGAAGAGTCTTAGAAAAAATTAATTCCTTTTGTCTTATATTCCTTGGAATCTTTCCAGTAACTGGATCTGCTAAACGTTGATTCTCCCATTCTACCCTTTCGATAGGATTTTCAGATGGGAAAAATGTGGAACTAGCTTTTTTATTCTGACATGATGTAAAAGACACAAGACAAATTATGATAATAGGATAAATAAATTTCATAAAACTTTTTTATGTAAAAATATCATTTTATTTGATATATAAAAGTCATTACTAAAAGTGTAAATTTGCAACCAAGCTCGCTTAAATAAGATATGCAAGATACAACTATATATAAACCAAAAAATAAAGTTAGGATAGTAACAGCTGCCAGCTTATTTGATGGACATGATGCAGCAATAAATATCATGAGAAGAATCATACAATCTACTGGATGTGAGGTAATACATTTAGGTCATGATAGAAGTGTTGAAGAAGTAGTAAACTGTGCAATTGAAGAAGATGCAAATGCTATTGCAATAACTTCCTATCAAGGTGGTCATAATGAATATTTACAGTATATGTATGATTTACTTAAACAAAAAAAAGCGGATCATATTAAAATTTTTGCAGGAGGAGGCGGAACAATTCTTCCAAGTGAAATTAAAGAACTAGAAGACTATGGAATAACAAAAATATATCATCCTGATGATGGTAGAAAAATGGGATTACAAGGAATGATAAATGATTTAGTTAAAAAATCAGATTTTATATTGGGTAAAACTATACAAACTAAAAATCTGATAAAGAAATTAAATGATAAAGACACTAATACAATATCTAGATTAATAACTGCAGTAGAAAACTACCCAGAATTACATAGTGATTCATTAGCATTAATTAAGAAAGAAGCAAAAAATTCAAAAACACCTGTATTAGGAATTACAGGAACAGGAGGTGCAGGAAAATCTTCACTAGTAGATGAACTTGTTCGTAGATTTATTTTTGATTTTTCAGACAAAGAAATTGCCATAATATCTGTAGATCCTTCTAAAAGAAAAACAGGTGGAGCATTACTAGGAGATCGAATAAGAATGAATTCAATAAAATCTAATAGAGTTTATATGCGGTCTTTAGCTACAAGACAAGCAAATCTTGCCTTGTCAGCTCATGTAAATGATGCTATTAGTATTTTAAAAGCATCAAAATACGATCTCATCATACTTGAAACATCAGGAATAGGGCAATCAGACACAGAAATTCTTGAACACTCTGACATTTCCTTATATGTTATGACTCCAGAGTATGGAGCAGCTACGCAATTAGAAAAGATTGACATGCTAGATTTTGCAGACTTAATATCAATAAATAAATTTGATAAAAAAGGGAGTTTAGATGCACTAAGGGATGTTCAAAAACAATATCAACGAAATAATCAAAGATTTGATGAGCCCATCACTTCAATGCCAGTATATGGAACAATAGCCTCTCAGTTTAATGATCCTGGAACAAATACTTTGTATATAGAGGTCATGAGAAAATTTAAAGAAAATAAAATAGGTGACTTTAACTCATCATTTACGATAACAGATGAAATGTCTGAAAAAATATTTGTCATTCCTTCTAAAAGAATAAGATACTTATCTGAAATAGCGGAAAGTAATAGAGCATATGACAAATGGGGATTAGAACAAAAAGATATTGCTCAGAAATTATATTCAATAAATACATCATTAGAATTATTACATGATTCTTCAAGTAAAACAAAAAGTGAGATAAAAAAAATATACGATAAATTATTAACAAATCTAGATCCTAAGAATAAGCTTTTGATTGATGGTTGGTCAGATCTTAAAAATAATTATAAAAACGAATTATTTAATTACACTGTGAGATCTAAAAAACTATCAATAGAAACTCATACTAGATCGTTATCTAATACTAAAATCCCTAAAATAACTCTTCCAAAATATGAAGCTTGGGGAGATTTACTACATTGGCAACTACAAGAAAATGTGCCAGGAAAATTTCCTTTCACTTCAGGATTATTTCCATTTAAAAGAGAAGGTGAAGATCCAACGCGTATGTTTGCTGGAGAAGGTGGTCCTGAAAGAACAAATAGAAGATTTCATTACGTAAGTCTAGATATGGATGCAAAAAGATTATCAACTGCATTTGATTCTGTAACATTATATGGTAATGACCCAGATTATAGACCAGATATATATGGTAAAATAGGAAATGCAGGAGTATCTATTTGTTGCCTTGATGATATGAAAAAACTTTATTCTGGATTTGACCTTACAAATCCGATGACTTCAGTTAGTATGACCATAAATGGGCCTGCTCCAATGTTACTAGCATATTTCATGAATACTGCAATTGATCAGGAGTGCGAAAAATATATCATTAAAAATAAGCTTAAAGATAAAATAGAAAAGAAAATAGTTGAGATCTACAAACAAAAAGGAAGCAAAAGACCAAAATACCAAGGGAAAATTCCAGAAGGAAATAATAGTCTGGGCTTACTACTACTTGGAATAACTGGAGATAAATTACTTCCAAAAGAAGTATATGATAAAATAGCTACAAAAACATTAAATCAAGTTAGAGGTACTGTTCAAGCTGATATATTAAAAGAAGATCAAGCACAAAATACATGTATCTTTAGTACAGAATTTGCTTTAAGGATGATGGGAGATGTTCAAGAGTTTTTTATTAAAAAAGAAATAAGAAACTTCTACTCAGTTTCAATATCTGGCTATCATATAGCTGAAGCTGGTGCAAATCCAATATCCCAACTAGCATTTACACTTTCTAATGGCTTTACCTATGTTGAATATTATTTAAGTAGAGGAATGGATATTAATGATTTTGGACCAAATCTTTCATTCTTTTTTAGCAACGGGATTGATCCTGAATATGCTGTAATTGGTAGAGTTGCAAGAAAAATATGGGCAAAAGCTATGAAGCATAAATATGGAGCTAATAAAAGAGCACAAATGCTCAAATATCATGTACAAACTTCTGGAAGATCATTACATGCCCAAGAAATTGATTTTAATGATATAAGAACAACATTGCAAGCTCTTTATGCTATTTATGACAATTGTAATTCTCTGCATACAAATGCATATGATGAAGCTATTACTACTCCAACTGAAGAATCAGTAAGAAGAGCCATGGCCATCCAACTAATTATTAATAAAGAACTTGGACTTACAAAAAATGAAAATCCTCTTCAAGGTGCATTTATTATTGAAGAACTAACTGACTTAGTAGAAGAAGCTGTTTTAGTTGAATTTGATAGAATAACTGAAAGAGGTGGAGTATTAGGAGCAATGGAAACTATGTATCAAAGAAGTAAAATACAAGAAGAATCTTTACACTACGAAACCCTTAAACATACTGGAGATTTTCCAATCATTGGAGTAAATACATTTATGAATAAAAAAGGGTCTCCAACCATTATTCCTGATGAAGTAATTAGAGCAACTGAAAAAGAGAAAAAATATCAAATAAGTATGCTTAAAGAATTACATAAAGAAAATAAGGCTAATGCAAAAAAGATGTTAAAAAAAGTACAAGAAACTGCCATAATGAATAAAAATATTTTTGAAGAGCTAATAGAAACAACTAAAACATGCTCACTTGGTGAAATAACATCTAGCTTATTTGAAGTAGGTGGTCAATACAGAAGAAATATGTAATCAAGATAAAGAAAATGAAAAAAGCAACACTAATATCTATATTTTATAAAAATATAATTAGAGAATGAGAAAAATATTACTAATTTTTATCTTCCCAATTTCATTAATAGGCCAGAACATAGATCAAATATTTTCTGAAAAGAAAGAAATTTATTTCTCATTTAAATATACTAATAAGAATCATCTAGATAGACTGTCTAAAATTATATCTATAGATCATAAGACAAATAAAACAATTGCATATGCATATGCAAACAAAAAACAATTTAAAGAATTCCTAGAGAAAGAAATTCAGTATTATATAATAGATAATAGTGTTAGTTATAATAACGTATCAAAAAATAATTGGGACTATTACCCAACATATAATCAATATGTTGATATGATGTATGCATTTGCAGATTCTTTTCCTCAAATATGTAAAATCCATTCTTTAGGAAGTTTAAATTCAGGAAAAGAAATATTAATAGTTAATATATCAGACAATGTTAATCAGAAAGAGGATGAACCTTCATTTCTTTATACCTCTTCTATGCATGGCAATGAACTAACTGGATATGTTCTAATGTTAAGACTTATTGACAACATTCTAAACAACTATAATTCAGATAGCTATATTACAAATCTAGTTAATGAAATAGATATATGGATAAACCCATTAGCAAATCCTGATGGTGCATATGCAGGAGGTAATAATAATGTATGGGGAGCTACTAGATCAAATGCTAATGGAGTAGATCTTAATAGAAATTACCCTGACCCTCAAGATGGACCCCATCCTGATGGAAATAGCTGGCAAGAAGAGACGGTGATTTTCATGGGTTTATCTGATTCAATAAATTTTAACTTATCATCAAACCTTCATACGGGTGCAGTAGTAGCTAATTACCCATGGGACACTTGGGTACAACTAACTGCAGATGATAACTGGTGGCAACATATATGTAATGAATATGCAGATACATGCCAATATTATGGTAGTTCAAATTATTTTACAGGCTTTGATAATGGCATCGTAAATGGATATGATTGGTATGAAGTAGATGGTGGAAGACAAGATTATATGAACTACTTCAAGCATTGTAGGGAATTTACTCTTGAGCTTTCTAATGATAAAACTCCTGACCCACTAGACTTACCTTATTATTGGAATGCAAACTATCACTCATTCTATAATTTCATGGAACAATCTCTATATGGGCTACGAGGCATCATTTCTGATAGTATTACTGGAATGCCATTAAAAGCAAAAGTTGAAATCATCAATCATGACATAGATAGTTCACATGTATTTTCAAGTCTTCCTGTAGGTAATTATCATAGATATTTATATCAAGGAAATTACCAATTTACATTTAGTAAAGATGGATACCATAGCAAGAATATAAATACTTCAATTTTAAACAATAATACTACACTATTAGATGTTCAACTTGTTCCAATAGGATTCGTTGGAGTAAAAAATATGAATGCAGAAAAAGTAATAATTAATTCAGTAGATATTCTTGGAAGAAAAAATAATAACAGTAAAAATAATAATATAAAAATTAGTATTTTTAAAGATGGATCGACAAATAAAAAACTAATTTTAGACTAATAAAAAAATACAATGAAAAAAATCATAATATTAATCTTGTGCTTACCATTCTTTCTTTTAGCTCAAGATTCTCAAAAAAGAAAAGATAAACTAAAACAACAAGGATCAAAATTTGAGACAATAGCAATAGGAGATCAAATTCCAATGATAGATAATGAATTAAGGTCAGTAAAGGGAAATTGGATGTCAATTGAGTCAGTAAAAGAAAAAAATGGTCTAATTGTAATTTTTACTTGTAATACTTGTCCATTTGTAGTAATGTGGGAAGATAGATATAAACTAGTTGAAGAATTAGCTCAAAGGTATAATGTAGGTTTAGTTTATGTCAACTCAAACTATAAAAAAAGAGATGGTGATGATTCATTCGAAAACATGAAAAAACATGCAAAAGACAATCAATATCAATACCCATACCTTCTTGATGAAAAAAGCAGACTAGCTAATGCATTTGGAGCTAAAACGACACCTCATGTTTTCTTATTTAACAATACAGATCAACTCGTATATAAAGGATGTATTGATGATAATCATAAGGATATAAAAGCAGTTAAAAGTTTTTATCTTAAAGATGCAATAACTCAACTAGTTTCAAAGAAAAGAGTTGATCCTAATGAAACAAGAGCAGTGGGCTGCAGCATAAAGAGATATGTTCCCTAATATGTAGATGTAGTTATATTAACTGATTATAGGGCAGAAGAAATTATTAAAATGATATAAACTTATTTTTCAGAAACTAAGAATATGTCAAATTCTATATCATCATATATAATTTTATCTCCAAGATCTTTAAAAATATTTCCAGAGTTATATTCAACTCCCCACTTTGTTCTATCAATAATTATTTTAGCAATAGCAGTAAAAGAGTTTCTATTAACATTTAAATCAGCAGTAAAAGAAACAGGCTTTGTTATACCTTTTATAGTCATATTAGCTATCATTTGGTATTGATTATCTTTTACTTTCTGAACTCTAATAATTGATAATGAAGCTTCATCAAAACTTTCAACATCAAAAAAGTCTTCACTTTTTAAATGGTTTACAAGATATTGATTTTTCTTTTCAGATTCAATATCAGAACAAGTAATAGAACTCATATCTAAAATAAAATTACCACCAACAATTATACCATGATCAAAAGTTAAATGACCACTCTTTAATTGGATGTTTCCTGTATGAGAACCTGTTGGTTTACTACCTGTCCAAATTACAGTAGAACTCTTTTTATTTACTTTAACATTATTAGTATGTATAGTAAATGAGAACTGAATTAAAAATAAAAGTGAAAGTAATTTAGTAATGAAATTTTTTTGCATAAGAATATATTTTTAAGCAAATTTAGATAATTTTACGTTAATCTAAATTATAGTGATAGAAATAAAAAAAATATTATTTGAAGATAATGAGAATATGAAAAAATGTTTTTCTATTAGAAAAGAAGTATTTATAGAAGAACAAAGGTGTGATCCTAAAGATGAATATGAGAATGAAGAAGAGTCTATTCATTTTTTATTAATACATGATAATATTGAATGTGCAACAGCAAGGTATAGAGAAACAGATAAAGGAATTAAAATGGAGAGATTTGCTGTTTTAAAATCCCAAAGAGGAAAAGGTTATGGATTATTAATTCTAAAGGCAATAATTGAAGATATTTCAGAAATAAAAAGCTTAAAATATCTACATGCCCAAGTGCAAGTTGTAAGGTTTTATGAAAAAGCAGGTTTCAAGAAAATAGGAGAAAAATTTGATGAAGTTGGAATTATGCATTATAAAATGATTTTAAATTAGAAATGAAAAATTTACGATAAATTTGCGGAAAATAAATAATAAAGAAATCAATAAAATGAAGCATATAATATACATACTAATAACACTTGTAATTTTTTCCTGTTCTAATAAGATACAAGAAAAACAGATATTTGGTGATTTAACTATTAATGAAGAAGGTAAAATAAGTGGACAAGAATTATTAACGACTCTATCACTAGAAGATTCTGCTCAAGTGAAAGTGGAAGCAGTAATAAACAGTATCTGCCAAAAAAAAGGGTGCTGGATGTATGTAGATTTAGGAGAGCAAACAGAGATGCTTGTAAGATTTAAAGACTATGAATTCTTTGTGCCTATGGATGCAATAGGAGACACAGCAATTATTGAAGGTTTAGCAAAAGTAGATACATTATCGGTAGAATGGTTAAAGCATCTTAAAGAAGATGCAAATGCCCCTCAAGAAGAAATTGATGCTATAACTGAACCAAAAATAATGTATAGTATTGCTGAAGCAACTGGAGTAATTATATATTAATAAAAAATTTGTTTAAAAAACTATTTATTTTTTTTATAATATGTTCATTTTTTAGTTGTACAAATACAACTAAAAAATGTGAGAACAATCCAATAAATCCTAATGGAGATAGTGAGCTAGCATTAGTTATGAGAGCACTATATATAAATACATTAAGTCTTAAGACAGAAATCTTCACTAATACAGATTCTATTACAGATAAGTTTCTAAATCATAACACAATAGAAGAATTTAAAAAAAACTATGAAGATTTAAATCATGCACAACCAACTGATTTGAATCTAAAGAATGACGGTATATATAAAGAATTTGCAGATACTTATATAAAATCATCTAAAAAGTTCCTTTCTAATAATAACCAAACTAAAGAGAATTACACATTAATGGTTAATAACTGCATACAGTGTCATGAACAATTTTGTTTAGGTACAATTAAGAAAATAAGGAAATTATATATTAAATAGATGAGTCTTGAAATTATAACAACTGAAGATGGTTCCAGTTCAATTATAAATAAAAACCTAAATGAATGTTACCATTCTACAAGTGGGGCAATTAATGAATCAGAACATATATTTATAGAAAATGGTTTACTAGCATGTGAGAAAAAAGCATTAAATACCCTTGAAGTAGGATTTGGTACTGGATTAAATGCATTATTGACTCAAATAATATGTGATAAGAATAAAACTATGAATAATTATCATAGTATAGAAAACAACCCAATACTATCTAAAGATTATTTAGCTCTCAATTATTGCAAACAACTTAATATTAAAGATAATAATTTTATTAAAATGCATAATTCATCTTGGGGTAAAAAGATTGCTATTTCTAAATACTTTAGTTTACTAAAAATTAATATAGACCTGCAGATGTTTAATCCAACAACTAAGTATGATCTTATATATTTTGATGCTTTTTCACCAAATAAGCAACCAGAATTATGGACATATGATATTTTTAAAAGACTATATGAGAATTTAAATAATAACGGAATTCTTATAACCTATTGTGCTAAAGGAGCCTTTAAGAGAACCTTAAAGAAAATAGGTTTTGAGGTTTCTTCTATTGATGGACCTATTGGAAAGAGAGAGATAACTCAAGCTAAGAAAAAATAGCATCTAGAAGATTCTTCATACCCTTATAAGCAGAGAAAAAAAGTATTGGCAATAAACAAACAGCAATAATAATCACAGTATAACTATCATGTCTATAGTGATTCCAACCAATGGTAAAAAGAAAAGCATCAATTCCTATAATTAGAGCTGTAACTGATAGCCACATAGCACCTTTAATAATTTTATCTTTATCAATACCAGATTGTTCTTCTGACTCCTTATCTTTATCAATATTAGCCATTGATATATTTTAAAACCTCTCTAACTGAACCATGTCTTGTTAATAATTCTTTTGCTTTGTCATAAGGATAATTGGTTTTTTTCATAACCATTTTAGTGCCTCTATCTATTAACTTTGTATTAGATAATTGCATATCAATCATTTTATTTCCTAATACCTTACCAAGTTTAATCATACTAGAAGTTGTAATCATATTTAATACTAATTTTTGAGCAGTACCTGCTTTCATCCTTGTACTTCCAGTAACAAATTCTGGCCCTACTATTACTTCAATAGGATAATCAGCAACTAAGCTTAATGGACTATCTAGATTACATACTATACAAGCAGTTGTAATATTATTTTTTTGACATTTCTCTAATGCTCCAACAACATAAGGAGTAGTGCCTGAAGCTGCAATACCAACTACAACATCATTAATATTTATATCAAATTCTTTTAAATCATTCCATCCAATATTTGGATCATCCTCAGCAAATTCTACTGCTTTTCTAATTGCACTATCACCTCCAGCAATTAAACCAATAACTAAATCATGAGAAACACCAAAGGTAGGAGGACATTCAGATGCATCAAGTATTCCTAATCTACCAGAAGTCCCTGCTCCAATATAAAAGAGTCTGCCCCCATTAGTAAGTTTTGTAATTATTTTATCAACTAGAATGCCAATTTTCTCAATACTATCTTTTATAATAGAAGGGACAGTATTATCTTCTTTATTTATGTTCTTTAATAACTCTTCTGTACTCATCTTCTCTAAAGCATTATAATGAGAATCAGATTCTGTTATTTTATTCATAAATTTAGTAGAGCTCTGGAAATTTTATAGGATCAACCTCATGCATCATCTTATATGCTTTCTCAAATACATCCTCAATAGAAGGTTTACTAAAATAATCACCATCTTTACCATAAGCACATCTATGAGCTTTAGCAGTAAGAGTTTGGGGCTCACTGTCTAAGTGAAAAAATGCTTTCTGATCCTCAATAATATTTTGTAAAATATAAGCACTAGCTCCTCCTGGAACATCTTCATCTACTACAAGTAATCTATTGGTTTTCTTAACACTCTCAACAAGCATACTATTTATATCAAGAGGAACTAAAGTTTGAACATCTATAACCTCTACACTAATATTTGATTCTTTTAATTGTTTAGCTGCTTCAGTTACAATTCTCCATGTTGACCCATAAGTAACAATAGTAATATCATTACCATTCATAGTCACTTCAGGAATACCTAAAGGTGTCCTAAACTCTCCCATATTACTAGGTAACTTTTCTTTCACCCTATAACTATTTAAACACTCAACAACCATTGCTGGTTCGTTTGCAGCCATTAGAGTATTATAAAAACCAGCAGCTTTAGTCATATTCCTTGGAACACATAAATTAACACCTCTGGTTCCATGAATAATCATACCCATAGGAGAACCTGAATGCCAAATACCTTCTAATCTATGACCTCTAGTTCTAATAATCACTGGTGAAATCTGTCCACCATGAGTTCTATAATGTAGTGTTGCTATATCATCCGCCATTGTTTGAAAAGCATATAAAAGATAATCTAAATATTGTATTTCAGCAATTGGACGAAGACCTCTAAGAGAAAGCCCTATACCCTGACCTAAGATTGTTATTTCTCGAATACCGGTATCAGCAACTCTTATTTCTCCATATTTTTCTTGTAAACCTTCAACACCTTGATTTACGCCTCCAATCTTACCAACATCCTCTCCAAAAATCATTGCTTCAGGAATATTACTAAACATTTTATCAAAATTATCTCTAAGAATAATTCTACCATCTACCTCTTCAGTATTATCTTTGAATTCTGGAAGAACTTCCTTAATATCTCTTGCAGAAAATTTAGTTTCATTATATAAGTTTGTATTATATCTTGCAAAATTTTCTGATTTAATTCTATTTATAAAATCAACTAAATCAGATTTATTTACATCATTACTAGAAGCAATACGTACTAATACTTTTCTAGCAACTGATAAAAAATCTCTTCTAAAAAGTCCAAAAGATGCAGATTGTTTTAAATTAGATATCCATCCTTCTAATTCCTTGATTTCACATTCCTCAGACATTCTATTTAGGATTAATAGAAGTTCATCAAGTTCAGATTTTAATGGATTTTGATATTCTAACCAAGCATCTTTTTTTGATTGTTTAACAAACTCTTTAACTTCCTTGTTTATATCTTCTAATTCCTTTTTAGTGGCAATATTATTACTAACAATCCATTTTGAAAATTGTACAAGACAATCATAGTCTTTTTCCCACTGAAGTCTGTCTTTACTTTTGTATCTTTCATGAGAACCCGATGTTGAATGGCCAGTTGGCTGGGTCATATCAATAACATGTATTATTGATGGAATATGTTGTTCTCTTGCTAATTTTTCAGCTTTTTCATAAGTATCAACTAATGCAGGATAATCCCATCCTTTAACCTTGAAAATTTCAAAACCTTCACCTTTTTCATCTCTTTGAAACCCTTTTAAAACCTCTGAAACATCCGATTTAGTCATTTGATACTCATTGCCAACTGAAATTCCATATCCATCATCCCAAACTGATATAATCGCAGGAACCTGAAGAACTCCAATTGCATTTACAGCTTCAAAGAAATGACCCTCAGCACATGAAGAATTTCCAATTGTACCAAAGGCAATCTCAGAACCATTATTAGAAAATGATTTTTTATGAGATAAATCTTTATTATCTCTATATACTTTTGATGCTTGAGCTAAACCAACTAGGCGAGGAAAATTAGAGGCTAAACAGGCCATATCAGATGTAGAATTTTTTTGCTTCATTAAATCTTTCCATGTACCATCCTCATTTAGAAAACGAGAACCAAAATGATTCATCATTTGTCTAGATCCTGAACTAGGTTCAGCAGATAATTCAGGATTTCCATATAAATGTGCAAACATCTGCTTAGTAGTTAATTGACCTAAACACATCATTAAGGTTTGATCTCTATAGTATCCTGCTCTAAAATCTCCATCTTTAAAAACTTTTGCAAGAGCAATTTGAGCTAATTCTTTACCATCACCAAATATTCCAAAACTTCCCTTTCCAGATAAAACATCTCTCCTTCCTAACAAAGCAGCTTCACGAACCTCATTTATTAATCGAAAATCAGATAGAATAAGAGCTTTAAAATCATTTCTAGATAGTTGATTATTATCACTAACTTTTTTGCTCATTGTAATATGTTTTTAATAAAAATATATCTGCAAAATTAATTAATATTTATTTAAAAATATCTATTTTCAAACTTAGAAAACCATGAAAATAAATTAACTACAAAAAATTCTATTTTATGCAAAAGATTATTAATTTTGCACCCCCTCAATAATGAGGACTAACCACAGAGTTGGTTTAACCAAATTAAATAAAAAATGGCAACACGAATTAGATTACAAAGACACGGAAGAAAAGGTAAACCTATTTATCATATAGTAATAGCTGATCAAAGATCACCAAGAAATGGAAAATTTATTGAAAAATTAGGATTATACAACCCTAATGTAAATCCAGCAATTATTGACATAAATTTTGATAAATCTGTAGAATGGGTAATGAAAGGAGCACAACCATCAGATACTGTTAGAGCAATATTATCCTATAAAGGAGTCTACATGAAAAAACACCTACTTATTGGGGTAGCTAAAGGTGCATTTGATGAGGAAGAGGCTCAAAATAGATTTGACACTTGGATGGCTGGGAAAGAAGAAAAGATTACTGATAAAAAATCAAATCTTGAAAAAGAAGAAATAGCTGAATCAAAAGCTAAGCTAGAAGCAGAGAAACTATACAATACTGAAAAAGCAAAAGCTATCCAACAAAAGAATACTGAATTAGCAGCTGAAGCTCCTGCTGAGGAAGCTCCTGCTGAGGAAAAAGCTCCTGCTGCTGAAGAAACTCCTGCTGAGGAAAAAGCTCCTCCTGCTGAAGAAACTCCTGCTGAGGAAAAAGCTCCTCCTGCTGAAGAAACTGCTGCTGAGGA
>Ga0209403_10003138_pt1 | contig 18974 bp, 17 predicted proteins | sample ArcticOcean_MG_C_8_FD_187440 | JGI IMG/M metagenome (GOLD analysis project Ga0209403, IMG submission 187440) | Marine microbial communities from western Arctic Ocean - ArcticOcean_MG_CB11_86 (SPAdes) (version 2) | ecosystem: Environmental > Aquatic > Marine > Oceanic | place: Arctic Ocean... | reverse complement strand
GAAGCCGAGGACGAGAACCCGCCCGAATCGGGACCGCGCGATCGTGACTGACAAGGGGCTCGACCTCGACAGGGAGCTCGGTACACGCATCGATGCGCTATGCGAGTAGGGTCGTGAGTTCTGGCACCGTTTCGACGCTGAGGTCCGCCAGGACGACTGGCACCCGTTCGTGGCCGCCGATTACGACGCTGTCCGGGCCGCGCTCGTTTCGCTCCGCAAACCGGGTCGCCGGTTCCTCGAGTGGGGATCGGCCACGGGCGTCATCACGATCATGGCCGACCTACTCGGCTTCGAGTCCTGCGGTATCGAGCTCGACTCGTCGCTCGTCGACGTGGGGCGGGAGCTCGCCTCGCGATGGCGTTCAAACGCGCGGTTCGCTGCGGGAAGCTTCATTCCTATGGGATGGGAATGGAGGCTCTCAGGGGGGAATGGTCGCCCCGGAACTATCGGCCGAGGGCCGTCTGGCTACTTGAAACTCGGGCGTGCGCTAGAAGACTTCGATGTCGTCTACGCCTTTCCATGGATGGGGGAGGAGCCGATGATGCTCGACCTCATGCGCTGCCACGGTCGCGAAGACGCTCACTTGCTGTTACACACGACCCATCCGGCACGCGTGCCCCAAGGCGTTCTGCAGTCCCTTGCGAAGGCCGCTCTCGCTTATCGGTTCGTCATGAGATCGCAAAGCAACGTGAATGACGAAGGAAGCAGCCAAGTCTCCCGCGGGGGTGATCACTGCGCCGCCGACCGGAAGGTCTCCGATCTGTTCGACGCGGTCGAGCAGAACCTCACCCGCAGCCGCTCCCACCTCCCTCCCGATGGTGCTCACCGGCTCGAGAGTCGAACTCACGGAGCGGAGAATATATTCCATTTCGGACGTGACCAGATTGTCTAGGCGAACCTCGATCACAAACGATTCAGCTCTCTCGCGTGTCGGTACATCTCGGAGGCCCGCTCCCGGTCGTCCATCCGATCGCACAGCATGCCGAGCGTGTGGTAGGCGCGCCAGTTTCGAGGCTGAAGTTGGATCGTCCGTTCCATGGTTTCCACCGCTTCTTGCACTCGACCGAGCCGATTGAGCGCCTCGCCACGGTAAAAATGAGCGGGCCCGTGTGACGGGTTCGCGACACAAATACGTTTGAGGCGGACCTCGGCTTCCACGTAGAGTCCTTTCCTGAACGCAAGGATCGCCTCGCCTACCTGGGCTTGGGGGTTCTCGGGGTCCAGCCGAAGCGCCTCCTCGATCGCGAGGTCAGCCTCCTTGAAACGGCCCAGGGCCCCGTACGACGTTGCTAGACAGGCCAGAGCCTCGACGTTCTCGCGATCGAGCTCTCGGGCCGCAAGGAACTCCTCGATCGCCAACTCATGGCGGCCGCTTTCGTCGTGATGCTTGCCACGTTCGATATGAGCCACGAACGGTGTCTCGCCCGGCTTGACAATGTCGTGGAGGAGGTTGGCGGTCTCTCGGCCACGGCCCTCGCGCAGCTTCCGGAAGGCATCGGCGAGCGGATTACTTTCCTGAGCGACCCACGGCGCCTTGAAAATATCCCCCTGCTCGTCCCCTTGCTCCGGCTCTTCCAGTTGTACGTCTTCGAGCGTGGGTGCTTCCGCCGCCTCGGCCCCAGGCCCGGGCTCCGTGGTTTCCTTCTCGACGCTCTTTTGGTCTCCGGCTTGATCTTCCGGTTGGTCCCGGACCTGAGCTGATTGTGACCGGGTGGGGGACTCCGGAGCGTCCGGCAAGGTCTTCGACTCCTGGGGCCGATCCCCGTCGGGACTAGATTCGGTCATCAGGAGATTCCGTCGGCGTGCATTGACCCACCCAGTCCAAGTACGGCCCGAAGCCGTCTTCGACACGAAGACACAACACCTCGGGCACCTCATACGGATGAAGTTCAGCGACCCTCGCGATGAGCGCAGACCTTCTTGCATCCGTAGTTTTCAAGATAAGCAGAACTTCTTCCTCCTCAGTCACTTTTTCGTTCCACCGAAAGACCGACGTGACGTTCGGAATCAAATTGCCGCAGGCAGCAAGCGACTCCTCCACCACCTGGCGGGCCAGCGCGAGCGCGGACGCCTTCCCTGGGGTAGTCACGAACACCGAGATGACATCCGTGCCCGGCATCACGCTTCTACGAAGACCGTCTGGTCGAAGTTCTCTTCCGCGTAAAAAGCTTGGATGAGTTTCCTATACTGGGCCTCGACCGCCCTTCTCTTGACCTTTTGAGTCGGGGTCAGCGTGCCGTCCTCGACCGTGAATGGAGCGGCAATGAGGCCGATCTTCTTGGGCCTCTCGTAGCGCGCAAGATCTTCGAGGCACGCCATGACACGGCTCTCTATGTACGCTTGCACGGGCGGAGCCGCCAGCAATGCCCGTTGGTCCGAGGCGTTGATTCCCGTCTTTCTCGCCCACGCTTCGAGATTCGGGAAACTCGGCACAACCAGAAGCACGCAATAACTCTCTCGGTCACCCAACATGACCGCCTGCTCAATCAGCTCGTCCGCTTTCAAAAGATTCTCGATCGGTTGCGGGGCTACGTTCTTGCCTCCCGCCGTTACGATGATGTCCTTGATGCGATCCGTGATCCTGAGAAAGCCGTCCTCGTCGATTTCCCCTACGTCCCCGGTACGGAACCAACTCTCATCGTCGATTGCCTCCGCCGTCGTCTCGGGGAGCTCGTAGTAGCCCTCCATTACCTGAGGTCCGCGGATCAGAACTTCCCCGCCCTCTCCGATTCGGACTTCAGTGCCGGGTATCGGCTTGCCGACCGTACCGATCCTGAAGTCGTCCGGCGTATTGAGGTTCGTGACGGGGCTCGTCTCGGTGAGCCCGTAACCCTCTAAGACAAGAATTCCCGCCGAGAAGAAGAACCGGTTGATCTCTGGAGAGAGAGGCGCCCCTCCACTTACGAAGTAGCGGACGCGACCACCCAGCGCAGCCCGAACTTTCCGGAACACCAAAGCGTCGAGGATCGCGTGCGCCAACTTCAGGGGACCGCTCGGCTCCCGGCCTGCCAATTTCACGTCCGCCCAGGCGCCACCGACCTCCCTCGCCCACTGCACCAGCATCTTCTTGAAACCCTGCGCCTCCATGACCGTGTTGTACACCTTCTCGTACAGGCGCGGGACCGAGACGGCGATGTTGGGACGAACGATTTTTAGGTCTTCGGCCACGGTATACATCGAATGGGCGAAGACCTGGGTGACACCATCGGAAAAATGTAGAAACGAAACCATCCTCTGCAGCACGTGGGACAGAGGGAGGAATACCAAGGACGTGTCCGCCGAGACGGGCGGCAACACCAACTTCACCGCTTTGACGTTCGATGAGAGGTTGTTGTGCGTAAGGATCACCCCTTTCGGATTGCCTGTGGTCCCCGACGTGTAGAGGATCGTCGCAGTGTCTTCCGGGCGGGCCTTCAGGGCCGTGGCCCGAAAACGTTGGTCCCCGCCCGCCGCCGCGTTACGTCCGTGTTCGAGGAAGTTTCTCCATATCAGTACCCCGTCCGGAGGCGGGCCCGCGGAGTCGAACATCACCACCCTGACGTCACGCCCGACTTGGCGAGCGGCCTCCAGCGCCTTCTCCGCCTGACCTACGTTCGAAACGAAGACCAAGCGCGCTTGGGAGTTTTCCAGGACGTAGCCGACTTGGGTCGAGGTCAGCGTACTGTAGATCGGCACGCTGAGAATCCCGGCACAGACGCACGCAAAGTCGGCGAGCGTCCACTCCAGGCAGTTCTCAGCGAGAATCGCCGCCTTCTCACCAGGTGCGAAGCCCAGCTCCTGAAGCGCCCCAGCGGCGGCCCGCACGACCTCGTAGACCTCAGTGTAGGTGACGTCCTCGAGGCGATCTCCTTCGTCGGGAAAATACCGGTAGGCCAGGCGGTCTCCATAGTGCTCGACCGCCGTGAGAAAGAGCTCGGCCAGGGTTCCCGAGGGCAAAACCGATGGGTTGGAAGCGCGCTCCAAGGCACTCACGCGGTTACACGCCCTCGACGGCCGTTTCGAACACCAGATCCGAGCGTAGCGAGTGGAACACGCTGCAGTACTTTTCACGCGAGAGTTCGATGGCCCGATCCACTTTCGGACGCTCCTCCGGCAAAGGACCGTCCAGCACGAACGTGAGACGCACTCGAGTAAAATACCGCGGAGCTTCGGGCGCCCTGTCGGCCTCTGCCCGGGTCTCGAGGGAGTTGACGCTAACTCGCCCTTTTTGCAGGATCATGAGCACATCGATGCTCATACATCCCATGAGACCGAGAAGCAGTGAATCCGTCGAGGACGGCCCGGCTTTCGCAGCGCCGTCGATCGTCACCGCCGGCCCGGATCCGATCTGGCCGGAAAACGCCAAACCCTCCCCCGTCCAGCGGAGGATCCCTTCCTTAGCCCCGCTCATCCGGCCCCAAGTCGGAGCCGCCCGATCGACCTGCCTCACCCGTCAGCCCGGCAAGCGTCTCCCGAGCATGCGAGACATGCTCCGATGCCTCTTGCCCTGCCGGGGCGTTTTCCAAGAACGCACGCAAGTGCGGAACCGACTCGGATTCGCGGCCACTCCGTACGAGCAGGAAAGCCAATCCATAGTGGGCTCCCGACGCCTGCGCATCCTTTTGGAGGACGTGCCGATACGTTTTTTCCGCCTCCTCCGTCATACCGATTCGTGTATACGCGATCGCGATCTGTTGGAGCACCACGACATCACCGGGAGAGGCTTTCAGCGCGAGTCGAAAAGACGTGAGCGCTTCGTGCACCTTGTCCTGAGCGATCAGCGCGAGGCCCTCGTCGTAATACGCGACCCGTCCAGCCTGACCGGAATCGCCGAAAACCTTGTTCCACCACGCCATGGACAGGAAGCTCGGCAACGGGAAATAGTGCGGCGAAACGGGCTATTTTCTGATCCCGAATCACCTGAATCGATCGTGATCGAAGTTAGAGGAGCCCGAAATGCGGCGCAACGACGCCGCTAACGACGCCCCTCTGAATCACGTCCTCAGGAAGCTTTCCGCCCGAGCACCACCGCCGACTCCTCCGACGCGAGCACGTCCAGCCCCTCTGATCGGAGCGCCTCTTCGAACTCCCTCACCACGCCCCACAAGACGATGCGCCCCGTGGAGGCCACCACACGAGCGAGCTCGGCTGCTATCGCCCGCTCCCCCGGCGCTCTCGACACGGAAAGCCCGACCCCACGCAAGCTGGCACTGCTGAACGGCAGCGGATTCCCCGCAAGCAACTGGCTCACGCCCTCACTCGGTGGCCACGCGCGAAGCTCCGCAGCGACGCCGATCCATTCCACGGCCGGAACCATCGCCGCGAGGGCGGGCGCGTGCCCAGCCACGGCTCCGAAGAGAGCGACGCTACCCCCACCCTCCGCCAGGCCCAAGAGCGCGGCGACCTCCACGGCGGACGGAGAAGCAGGGGGCTCTAAACCGGAAACCGTCTCCAGGACTCTCCGAGGCGGGGGCCGCAAATCTCCTGTTCCGGCCTGGATGGGATAGCGGTCGCGGCAGTTTGGACAGCCCAGCGATCCCTCGATCACCCGCCGGTTCTCGAGGCGATCGGCCATGAGGATCAGGCCGAACCCCGGTCCGCAGCGGGGACAAATCAACCGGTCGGTCAGCAGCAGATGCACGGTGCTTCTCTACAAGCCTTCTTGGGGACTGGAGTCGGTGTGCCCGATCCCTCTAGTGCGAGAAGGGCGATCTCCTGCGAGAAAGGCGATCGTGCTACCGAGAGTGAGGATGGTGATCGGTCATAGAGAGGCGCAGAAACTCGTCGCGGGTCATCTGGTCGTCCAAGAACGAACCGCGCACAGCGGACGTGATCGTTTTCGAGTTCTGTTTCTGCACGCCCCGCATCATCATACAAAGGTGGTAAGCCTCCACGACCACGCCGACGCCCAGCGGTGCGACTCCATCCCAGATCGCTTGAGCGATCTGTTCCGTGAGCCTTTCCTGCACCTGGAGCCGACGGGCGTAAACTTCGACGAGACGGGCGGTTTTCGAGAGCCCCACGATCTTGCCGTTCGGGATGTATGCGACGTGGACTTTGCCGAAGAAGGGCAACAGATGGTGCTCGCACAAAGAATACATCTCGATGTCTTTCACCAGAACCATGTTCCGGTGGGATTCCTCGAAAAGGGCGCCGTTGATGACTTCGTCGGACTGCATGCCGTAGCCGCGCGTGAGAAACGCCATGGACTTCGCCACGCGCTCGGGGGTCCGTTTGAGCCCCTCACGTTCCGGGTCCTCCCCAAGCCGGCGGATCATCTCCGCAACGAGTTCCTCGAACGAGGCCCCCGAGAGATCGCTACTCATCGGGGCAAGCCATGCGACGATCGCTATTCACCCGAGTACTCCACGTAGTGGCGAGGCGTCTCCCAGAGCGTGAGCTTGGCGAGCTTCACGCCCTCGGGCATCCGATCAACGAGGCGATCCCAAATCGCCACGACGATGTTTTCAGCGGACGCGATGAGCCCATCCATCCAGGGCACGTCGAGATTCACGTTCTTGTGGTCCATGTCCTCCACGACGCGTGATTCAAGAACGGACTTGAGGTCCTTGAAGTCCATCACAAAGCCGGTGTCGCGATCCAACTCCCCCTCGACCCCCACCCAGAGCACGTAGTCGTGGCCGTGCCAGTTCGGATTGGCACACGCCCCGAACACCTCGAAGTTGCGCTCGTCACTCCACTCGGGATTGAAGACGCGGTGCGCCGCGCTGAAATGGACCTCTCTTGTGATCCTCACCCGGGGCATGGATTCCTCGGTTCCTTCAGGGTTGTGGGCATAAAAGCTATCTAACCTACATCGGTGCGTCTGCATCGGGGAGGCGCGCCGTGGTTTCTGACCTGGCCAAGGGTTGCCGATCTCCCCAACGGAATACATCCTCCACATTCGGTTGAAGTTTCCAGGTCTAGGAGGATGAATGAGATGGTTGCACGCGAGTATCGGCAGCGCAGGCCTGGCACTCATTTTTACGGCTTCGGGGGTCGCACAAATTACACCCCTTTCAGAGCGGGTCTTCAACGAACAGGTTCTCCGGCCCAACGGGCAGCCCGTGGTCCCTCTCTACGAGGGGTACTACCAGAACCCCGATAATTCTTACCAAATCTGCTTTGGATATTTCAGCCTCAACACCGAGGTGGATATCGACGTACCGCTCGGTCCGAATAATAGGATCGAGCCGGCCGAGTTCGACGGGATGCAGCCCACCCACTTCGATCGAGTGCCGGCCGCGAATTATCGGCGGCATCTGTGTGTCTTCTCGGTCAATGTTCCGGAGGGTTTCGGACAACAAGAGGTGCGATGGACCCTCGACACCGGCTCGGAAGCGCTCATGACACCTGGAAAGGTGCTCCCGAGCTACATCCTCGACGAGCCGGACTCCGACGGACGAGGCGAGGTCGCGCCGGTGCTCAGCTTCGAAGAAAGCGGACCGGCGTTCAAGGGCCGGAACGGGTTCACGGGAGAGCGCCGAAGGGTGGCGGTCGGAGATCCACTGACTTTGTCGGTTTGGATCGATCATCCGGAGGAGCGAGTCTGGGTAGGGTGGAGGCATCATCAGGGCCCCGGGCAAGTCAGCTTCGGTCAGCCCGAAATGGTCGTACCCACGGCGGACGGTGTCGCGACGACAACCGCCACCTTCAGTGCCCCCGGCGAGTACTTGCTTCGGGTTCAATCGATCAATAGAACGGCCTCGTTCGAGTTTCATTGCTGTTGGACGAATGGATACGTGCCGGTCACGGTTGTTCCGTAAGCCCGGCGTCGAAAGCATCACGTAGTTCGGCCGCTCGTCACGCTCCCCGAGCCTGACGCGGTCGGGAGACCCCGATCAGGAGCCAAAACGAGCCATGAGCCTACTCGAATCCGTCAGCGTCGCGAATCTGAAGATCGCCAGACCCCTCTACGACCTCGTGCGGTCGGAAATCGCACCCGGCACCGGCCTCGACGCAGACACGGTATGGACGTCGTTAGGAGCCATCTTGGACGACCTCGGTCCAGAGAACCGGCGCCTTCTCGAGGTGCGCGTCCGTCACGAAAAAGGGCTCGACGCGTGGCATGAGGAACGGACTGGCCAAGCGCTGGACCCGGTCGAATACAAGACTTTCTTGACCGAGACGGGTTATCTGGTACCAGAGCAGGGCCCTTTCTTGATCACCACGGCCGATGTCGACTCCGAGGTCTCGTCGATCGCGGGGCCGCAGCTCGTGGTCCCGGTGGACAACGCCCGGTACGCGTTAAACGCGGCCAACGCTCGCTGGGGGAGTCTTTACGACGCGCTTTACGGTACGGACGTCATCGGTGAGGAGGACGGGGCGGCGAGAGCCGGTGCCTACAATGCCGTACGAGGCACCCGGGTCGTAGAGTGGACCGAACGCTTTCTGGACGACACCGTTCCGTTGAGTGAGGGCGTGTTTTCGGAGGTCGCAGAGTTTCGGATCGAAGGCGCAAGCGGTGAGGGCGGCGCCGATGCGCCGAGTCGGCTCGTCTGTGTGCTGGCCGATGGGCGCGAAACCGGACTCGCCGATCCTTCCCTTTTTGCTGGATATCAGCTCGCGGGCGGACGGCCAAACAGCGTGCTCCTCCGCCACCATGGCCTCCACATCGACATTCGGATCGATCGCGATCACCCGATCGGCCGAACCCATCCGGCTGGCGTGTGCGACGTCGTGTTGGAGAGCGCGGTCACGACTATCGAGGACTGTGAGGACTCCGTTTCCGCAGTCGACGCCGAGGACAAGACGCTCCTCTATCGCAACTGGCTCGGGATCATGAAGGGCACACTCTCCACCTCGTTCGAGAAGGGAGGGGGGGCGTTGACCCGCACGCTCAACGAGGACCGTGTGTACCAGAGTCCGAACGGCGAGGCGCTCACTTTGCCGGGGCGCAGTCTCCTTCTTGTGCGTAACGTCGGCATCCACATGTACACCGACGCCGTCACGACGGCGGGTGGCGAGCCGATTCCCGAGGGATTCCTGGACGCGCTGATCACGTCGTTTTGTGCCATCCACGATCTCAACGGCAACGGCCGCGTGCGAAACAGCCGCACCGGCAGCGTCTACATCGTGAAGCCCAAGATGCACGGCCCCGAAGAGGTGGCCTTCACGGTCGGTTTGTTCGGACGTATCGAGCGGGCGTTGGGTTTACCGGAGCGCACGCTCAAAATCGGCATCATGGACGAAGAGCGTCGCACGACGGTCAACCTCAAGGAGTGTATCCGCGAAGCGGCGGATCGCGTGATCTTCATCAACACGGGCTTCCTCGACCGCACGGGAGATGAAATCCACACGAGCATGGCCGCAGGGGCGATGATCCCCAAGCCTGAAATCAAAAACTGCCCGTGGATGCTCGCCTACGAGGACTGGAATGTGGACGTAGGCATCGAGTGCGGCCTCCCCGGCGTTGCCCAGATCGGAAAAGGCATGTGGGCCGCGCCGGACATCATGCGCGCCATGGTGGAGACGAAGATCGGCCACCCGCTGGCCGGTGCGAACACCGCGTGGGTGCCGTCGCCGACCGCGGCTACCCTACACGCCACGCACTACCACCGGGTCAACGTTCGAGATGTTCAGTCGGAGCTTTCCAACCGCGGACGGGCGGACTTGGACGCCATCCTGACGCTACCCTTGCTCGGAGATCGGGCGTTGACCCCCCAAGAAGTTCAGAAGGAGTTGGAAAACAACGCGCAGGGGATTCTCGGCTACGTGGTCCGTTGGGTGGGCCAGGGGATCGGTTGCTCGAAGGTTCCGGACATCAACGATGTTGCGCTCATGGAAGACCGCGCCACGCTGCGCATTTCGAGCCAGCACATCGCCAATTGGCTACATCATGGAATCGTGACTGCAGATCAGGTGACGCGCACTTTCGAGTCCATGGCTGCGGTGGTCGACGGGCAAAACGAGGGGGATCCCCGGTATCGGCCCATGTCCCCCGATCTCTCCTCGTGTTCAGAATTCCAGGCCGCGCTGCAGTTGGTGTTCGAGGGGCGTGACGAGCCGAACGGGTACACCGAGACCGTTTTGCACTCGCGTCGCCGCGAGGTGAAAGCGCGGCTGGCCGGCGAACGAAACGCCGGACATGGTGACAGCGAAGCGAAGCGCGAGGCAGCAGCCACCTAGCACCGCCGACCGGAAATTCACTAGCCGCGACTCGGCTTGCCGACTCTCTCCGTCTTTGGGTACGTTCCGGCCCCCTACTACCACGGCTCTGCGACGAGTTCTTTCAGAACTCCCGCGCTCAACGTAGGCGTTTGCCTTGCGAAATAATCCCGCAAAAAAAGGAGGATCACCCATGTCGCTCCGGACTCTGACCGGCGCCGGAATGATAGCGCTCACGACCGCCGCTTTGGCTTCAGGGCCTGTTCTCGCCCAACTCGGCATCAACCCCACGAACGAACACCCCAACCCATATCAGACGATCAACGGGTTGTTCGAGTTGCCCGACGGGCGGACGTGGGGCTCTACGAGCGCCGTGGACGTCGATCCCGACGGTACCTCAATTTGGGTCGCCGAGCGCTGCGGCACGAACAGCTGCGCGGGTTCGGACCTGAATCCGGTCCTCAAGTACGACGAGGACGGCAACCTGCTCGCCCAGTTCGGCGGCGGCGTGATGATCTGGCCCCACGGCATCCACGTCGACACGGATGGAAACGTCTGGATCACCGACGCACGAGCAGCCAACGCTCGCGAACTCCAGATGTATCCCGGAGAGAGGAACAAGGGCCACGCCGTCTACAAGTTCAGCCCCAGCGGCGAGATCCTCATGACTCTGGGCACACCAGGGCGAGCGGGTGACGGAACTGGGGCACTGCTGAACGAACCCAACGACGTGGTGGTCGCACCGAATGGAGACATCTACGTCGGCGACGGGCACAGCGGCCAAGGGGGTAACGCAGACCTGAACACCGTGGCCCGCATCGCGAAGTACGACTCGCGTGGCAACTTCATCGAGTCGTGGGGGTCGATCGGGTCGGAGCCCGGAAACTTCCGCACGCCGCATAGTCTAGCGTTCGACTCGCGCGGCCGCCTATTCGTCGCGGACCGTGGCAACGTGCGCATTCAAATCTTCGAGCAGGACGGCACGTACGTCACCGAGTGGAAGCAGTTCGGCCGGCTGAGTGGCCTCTACATCGACGCCAACGACATGCTCTACACCGCTGATTCCGAGTCCAGCGCTGTCTCCAATCCTGGATGGATTCGCGGGATCCGGGTCGGGAGCGCCATCACAGGTCATGTGCTGTACTTCATTCCCGACCCGATCCGGAATCCGGGCGGCACGAGCGCGGCGGAGGGCGTCGTGGCCGACGCGGAGGGCAACATCTACGGGGCCGAAGTCGGGCCACGTCAGTTGGTGAAGTACGTTCGGCAGAGCAACTGAAGAGCCTCTGGAAGGCCCGGTCGCACGGTGCGTGGTGCGCCCGAAGAGACCGGACGGGCCATGCGGCTCGTCCGGTCTCTGTCATCGTTCTACTAGCTGCTATTCTGCCACGCGTATTCCGCGCCTCAGAACTACAGCCTGTACGTGTAATTCACTTTCACACTTCCGCCTCGCGACAACGTCACCAAGTCGCGATCAAACAAGCTCGGGCCTAGGTTCTGCCAATTGCTGGTGTACACGACGTAGAGGTCGTTCCCCGGCCTCACGATCCAGTGGGCTCGCCCGAAGAATCCGACGACCTCCGATTGGGTGTCGTACTGCACGTTGCCTGAGATCGAGGCCCACGGGTTAATGTCCCACGCGGCCTCGAGCCGGGTCAGATCCACCTCGAAGTCGCCTTCGGGCAGATTGACGTTGTTCCGCTCGACGTCCGTGGAGATGCTGAACCCCGGATTCGGGCGAAACGTGAGCCCAACGGTATATGCGAAGCGATCCCCACTCCAGAATCCCCCACGGGTGAAGTTGAAGTTGCCGGACACCTTCCTCTGGTTCGCCGTCCCGCCGGTCAACGCCCACTCCCAGTTCGTGTACGCCCCCGGCTGAATCACCACGCCGCTGCCGATCTCGAAGTCCTGGTCGAGGTACTCATAGACTCGCCGAGTGATGATGTCCCATCGATCCCCGGCCTCGAAGTCGAAGCCGAAAATGTTGAGATCCCAGTTCTCCTCCTCCACGATACCCGTGGTCAGATCGGACAGTCTGCGATATTGCGCGGAGATGCTGTAACGCCGAATCCAGCTGGTGTTGGACAACGGGCGCCATGCCATCCGCGGCTCCACTCGCCTGAAGCCGTTGCGGGGGACGAAACCCACCGCGGGATCATAGTCATGTCCGAATTCACGGTACGACACATGGGCCTGCCACACGTCGTTCGGAAAATCGAAACGAAAACCCCTCGCGGTCAGGTTACCCAAAGACGCGTCGACCGTCGGTGTCGGATTCGAATTCCAGACGAAAAAGCCCTCGGCTTGAAGATTTTTGTCTCCGAAAAACCGGCTCGTTACATAGTTCAAGTCCACGCCAGCAGTATGGCGGTCGACCGGCGTGAGGCCCGTGGCCTCCGCACCCGAGTTACGAAGCGTATAGATCGCGCCAATCGTCGATTGCTCGAGGAAGCTCCGCTTGACCCGTGCGACCGTGAACTTTTCGGTAGGGCTTCCGTCGAACCCGACCAGCGTATCGGCCCCGACCGCGCCCGTCCCAACCTGAAGAAAGCCGAGTTCGTATTTGCCGGCTTGCCCGCCCAGCCTCGCTCCGTAGTTCACGGGAACGGGCTGCCCGTCCACCAACCCGATGTCTCGGCTGAAGTACGGCTCAACCCCGTTCCTACCCGCAAACGAAAACACGCCGGATCCCTCTAGGAAGAAGTCGCGCTGCTCGGGGAATCGTAGCGGGAAGCGAGTCAGATTGACCCGTCTCTGGTCGACCTCCACCTCGGCGAAGTCCGTGTTGACGCTGACGGCGGCCCTCAGGCTCGGCGTAACGCTGTATCCCACGTCGATTCCGACGTCCCCGGGGTACGTGGTCGGATCGGCATCGGCGGGCTGATTCCTCCAGTTTCCGACCGCGTACGGCTTGGCCTCGAGTCCGATGCCCTGGGACAGATCCCGCAACCCGGTCACCCGACCCGCGTGGATGGGCCGAAAGACCCCCTGGTTCCTCCGGTACCCCCTCCAAAGGATCTCTTCTTGCCTCCGACGAATCGTCCGCTGAAAGTTGATCCCCCAGGAATCCAGGTTCGGATCGAAATTCAGCGTGCGAAACGGGATGCGGATTTCCGCAGACCATCCATCTGGTCGGCGGGATACGCGGGTCTCCCATATCCCGTCCCAAGACTTCTGCATCCGTCCGCCTCCCCCACCGCCTCCACCGCCTCCCGTGATCAGCCCGTCACCCATCAGCCCCGCAGCGTTGATCTCGAAGAAGTACCCCGTCCTTCCATCCAAGAACGTGTCGAGTATCCACATGAAGCGATCATCGGTGCCGAGGCCGGCGTCACGTCGCAGTTGATAGGCCAGGATGCCGCTTGGATCGTCATAGAGCATCGCACCGATGTACAGTTCGTCTCCGTTGAAAACGACACGGATCTCAGTCCGCTCGGAGGGGGTGCCACCCTCGACCGGATATTGCTGCGTAAAGTCGGAGATAGGCGTGGCTAAGCTCCATGCCTCTTCGTCCAGTCGGCCATCGAGATCTATGGCCAGATTGTCGGGGATCCGAATCGCCACGAGATCGCCCGATTCGGCGGAGAAACCAGACGCGTCCGCCGCCCTCGGCTCCGGCGGCCCCTGAGCCTGCCCGAGCGTGTCGCTGGGGAAAAGCGCCAAGACAACCCAAAGAGCGCAAGCGGCGATCGACCAGGGATGTGCAGTGGGATACAAAAGAAAATGTCTGATCAAGTGGGGAGTCACGCGCATTTCCATGGGGTCATCCGGATGCCGCCCATGTGAGCGGACCTCGTAGCAAACTCCCGCAACATAACCCCAGACACGCACCCTATGGAGTGTGTTGAAGCATCAGCCTGATCCTGGGAGCGGGATCGACCCCAAAAAGCGATAGGTCGAGGAGGCACCGAGAGTCCCAAGGACTACTGGTCCTCAGATCCGGCGAGCTTTCTAACGGAGCGTGGTAGGCCCTACCGGGAAGAGCTCCGCTTTAAATTTCGACGAGCTGCGCTCCAAGGACGAGCCGCGTTTCAAGCTAGACCGAGCAGGTCATGTCCTGCGCACAACACATCGGCGATTTGATCATACCGTGTCCGTCCGGGCACTTCGATACCTCGACCGTGCCCCCGTCGTCCTTCGTCAGCGTGCCATGTACCAAGTCTTGACTACACTGACCACACGTCATATTCACGCTCATCCCGCACTTATCACAGGTATATGCCGCCATGGGGATCTCCCTTTTTGTTGATGGATGCTGATGGATATTGATGCCACTCGGGCACTGTATCGTATTTCTCGGTGGCCGCAAGAAAGACGGACGCATTGGGAGCCAGTGACCAACGCAGCGCGGCATGTGGAAACACATCTCTTTAGGATGAACAGCGGTGGCGGCCCAGGAACGGGTACCCATTCCCACTCCAGCGCGTCGTGATTGCGCGAGGGGTAAAAAGACCTTTACCTCGGTTGGCAGAGCCAGTTGCCATCGGGGACCTCGCGAAGCGTCCCATTAGTGCATACTTTGCATTCCCTTCGGATGCGCAACTACATTCGAAGCAGTGCGTTTCCCCGGGGATTGGCCTGGGTTTTATAAGTGATTTGCATGTAGCTCACCTGGATGTGGGAGAAGACCAACCATGGAACTGCAGAAACGACCCTGGATCGGAGCCGCCGCTATAGCGTTTGTCGCGGCCTTCGCTGTCCACTCGACCGCTCAGGCCCAGGTCAGCTTCGCGTCGTCGTCCGAAGCTCCGTTGACCTACTCGGCCGACGTAGCTTCGATCATTCAGGAAAACTGCACGGTCTGCCACCGCGAAGGCGGCATCGGACCGATGGAGCTCGTGACGTACGAGAACGTCCGGATGTATGCTCCGTTGATCAAGGAAAAAGTCGCTAGTCGTGTGATGCCCCCGTACTACTACGACAGCGATGTCGGCATCCAGGACCTCAAGGAGGACTGGCGTCTATCCGACGCAGATATCAACACCATCGTCACCTGGGTCGATGAGGGTGCAGCCCTTGGCAACGCGGACGAGATTCCTGAGTTGGACCTGCTCGACACGAACGATTGGTCGCTGTCGGAGATGTTCGGCCCACCCGACGCCCTCGCCCCCTCGACCCCCATCGATGTGCCGGCAGCCGGCCTCGACATGTGGCACCGTCCCATCGTTAAGGTCGAAGGCGTTCCTGTGGGTCAGGAGCGTTGCATCAAGGCTCTCCAGGTGAAACCCCGTGGCGTCGCCAAGACGGTGGTCCACCACGCCAACTCGACTTTCCAGCTCCTACAGGACGACGGCGCCTTCGAGGGATCCGGCGACCGGGCTACCGAGTACGCCATGGGCAAGCTCGGTGAGATCATTCCTGAGGGCGTGTGCCGAGTGCTCCCCGCGGATGCTTACGTGCGTTGGGACATCCACATGTATCCCGGCGGGCTCGGAGCAACGGCCGCGAACGCTATGATCGAGGACAACGTGGTCGATTTGGGTATCTGGCTTCACCCGGTTGGCTACGAATACAAGTACAAGCAGGATCTGGCCCTTTATGGCATCCGCGAGGGCGAGTTGGTCATGCCGCCGCACGGAACGGCCATGACACAGGGTTTCCACAGCTTCGACCACCCGGTCCGCATCGACAGCTTCCAGCCCCACGGGCACCTGCGGCTGCGGTCCGCGTCTTTGGAAATCTTCTATCCGGCGACCGGAAAGACCGAGATCATCAGCATGGTCTCCAACTGGAGCGCCACCTGGCACCAGAGCCATATCTACGGCGACGACGTAGCCCCCTTGCTGCCGGCCGGAGCGGTTTTGGTCATTAAGCAGTGGTACGACAACACCGAGGGCAACCCGAACAACCCCGATGCAGATCAGTGGGTGGACGCTGGTAGCCGTACGGCCGATGAGATGTCCCATGCCTGGATCGCCGTGACCCACCTCGACGAGGAAGGCTACGAGGAGCTCCTCGAGGCACGGGAAACGGACGAAGAGCAGAGGATCGCCTCCAGGTAGTAACCGGGCGATTTTGGGTCTCTGTAGCTGAAGTTTAGATGGGGATCGAAGGACGTTCGCACCGCCTGCGACTCCTTCGGTCCCCATTATTTTTCTGAAGCGCTGATTAAGCCGTCGATCATTCGAGAAGGAGCCCATGATGCAGGTCAGTACGTCCCTGAGGCGGATCACTTTCGCGCTACTTCTCTCGGGTCCAGTCGTTGCCACTCCGGCTGCGCTCGAAGCCCAGCTGAGCGGACCGGGGCCGGAAGGCCGCTGGCCCCTCCAGCCTGCTTCTCCCGGGAATCGTACCCTCGCGCCCTTCATGGAGGGCTGGTACGAGAACGAAGACGGTTCGTTCAGCGTCTCGTTCGGGTACCTCAACGCCAACGAGGACACCCTCTACATCCCAGTGGGGGCGGATAATTTCATCGAGCCGGCACAGTTCAACGGGATGCAGCCCACGGTCTTTTTCCCCGGACACCATCGGGGACTCTTCACTGCAGAACTGCCGGCAGGAATGAAAGATCAGGACGTTGTGTGGACCATTCGCAAGTCCAACGGGGACGTCACGAGTGTGCCCGGCCGAGTGAGTTCCAATGCATACCAATTGGACTGGTATCCACGGCCTCACGGTAGCATCCCTCCTCGGGTCTCCTTCGATTCGCAAAACAGCGCGGGCCGCGGGCCTCCGGGCATTTTGGCCGAACGTACCTTGACCGCCTCAGTGGGGACTCCCATCACGCTTTCGGTCAATGCGATGGACCCTTCGGAGCGGGATCAGAACGATTTTCGCTTCGCGGAGGCTCTACCTATCCACGCGGTTTGGTCGCAGCTCCAGGGTCCGGGGCCCGTCGCATACAGCCGCCACCAGTCTAATCCACAGGTGGAAGCGGAAGCTGATGGCGGTAGCAATAACCGTCCCCCTCGCCCCCCTCCTGGACCCGAAGTTATTCCGCTTATCGCGGGCGAGGGCACAGCACGGGTAATCGCCACGTTCTCAGCGGCGGGCGAGTATCTCATGCGGGTCAGAGTGGACAACTTCAATAGCGCGGACAGCAGTGATGGAGACCAGTGCTGCTGGACCAACGGTTATGTGAGGGTACACGTCACACCGTAAGCTCGAGGAGCGCAGGGGGCTTCGCGAGCGCTACGAAAAGGAGGGCAACGATGCGAGTCCGTCTATCTGTAGGTGGAGCGGCGCTCGGGCTGCTTCTTTGGGGCGCCTCGGCGGCCCCAGCCGCACTCGAAGGCCAAGGACCGGACGGCCGTTGGCCCTTACAACCGAAAGCTCCGGGGGCGCGCACGCTCGCCCCGTTCATGGAGGGCTGGTACGCCAATGACGACGGTACCTACAGCATCTCGTTCGGATACCTCAATCTGAACGAAGACACGTTGGAAGTGCCCCTCGGAGTGGACAATTTCATCGAGCCCGCACAGTTCAACGGAATGCAGCCTACCACGTTTTATCCCGGGCACCAGCGCGGCGTATTCGCTGTGATGGTACCCGCAGACTTGAAGGACCAGGATGTCTGGTGGACGATTCGCAAGGCGACCGGGGAGACCGCAAGGGTCCCGGGCCGGACCACCGCCCACGCGTACCAGTTGGACTGGTATCCAAGGCCTCACGGTTCGGTCACGCCCGTCGTTTCCTTCGATTCGCAGGCCGATGTGGGTCGAGGGCCTCCAGGTATCGTAGCGGAGCGTTTGCTAACCACGTCGGTGGGTTCGCCGCTCACCGTTTCCGTCAACGTGCGGGACATTTCCGTTCGGGATCCAGAGGACTCTCGGTTCGCCGAGCCCCTCACGCTTCGAGTAGTCTGGTCCAAACACCAGGGTCCCGGAAAGATGGAATTCACACGGCATGCCTCCACCCCGGTACCCGAGCGGCCCCGTAGCAACGACGACGACGATCGCGATGGGGAGGCTACTCCCGCCGGGGCCGAGACGATGATGGTTCCGGATAACGTTTCAAGCACGGTGCGGGTGGTCGCAACGTTTTCCGAGCCCGGTGACTATATACTGCGAACCCAAGTCGACAACTGGCGTTCGACGGACAGCTCGTCTGGGAACCAGTGCTGCTGGACGAATGGGTACGTAAAGGTCACGGTTCGCTGAGACCGAAACCGGAGATCTGGCACTGGTTTCGAACGCCGATATTGGTCCCCAAGGAAGGACCGCAGCTTGGACAGTATTTTGGTTGTTGCTACGGAGGGACGCTTCGCGGCTCCTTCGGTCCCCATCGCTTCTTTCGATCCCGGACCCCTTTCAGGGTGGTGGGCCGCACCTTATAATGGACGTAGTTACCTGGATGTAGTTTGTTTGTAGTTACGTCGTCACCCGCATGAGGAGAGGACAATGGACCCGAAGAACCACAGCCAACGACGGCGTTCTTTGACGCTCTGGACCGGCGTAGCCGCCTTCGCGCTCGTCGCGACTTTCATGTTCCAGAGCCCGGCTCACGGCCAGGTCAGCTTCGCTTCGCAGAATGACGCAGAAGTCACCTACGCCGCGGACGTAGCGACGATCATCCAGGAGAACTGCCAGGTCTGCCACCGAGAAGGCGGAATCGGGCCCATGGAGTTGGTGACCTTCGAGGACGTCAAGTTGTATGCGCCTCTCATCAAGGAACACGTGGCGAACCGAGTGATGCCGCCGTACTACTACGACAGCAATGTTGGCATCCAGGACCTGAAAGAGGACTGGCGTCTGTCCCAAGAAGACATCAACACCGTCGTTGCCTGGGTAGACCAGGGAGCGCCTTTGGGCGATCCGGACGACATGCCACCGCCGGCCAATCTACGGGCAACGGATGAATGGTCGCTGGCCGAGCAGTTCGGTCCGCCGGACATCCTCGCGCCCTCGACACCGATCGACGTGCCCGCCGCCGGCCTCGACTTGTGG
>Ga0209403_10003137_pt1 | contig 18975 bp, 22 predicted proteins | sample ArcticOcean_MG_C_8_FD_187440 | JGI IMG/M metagenome (GOLD analysis project Ga0209403, IMG submission 187440) | Marine microbial communities from western Arctic Ocean - ArcticOcean_MG_CB11_86 (SPAdes) (version 2) | ecosystem: Environmental > Aquatic > Marine > Oceanic | place: Arctic Ocean... | reverse complement strand
AAAAATTTGATTAAGGCTGTCTATAATTCTGGGAGGTACTTAACAAGTGCGGGACCAATGGCATTGGTGAACACTAGAGGTGATTTTTTCCAAATATCAACGGCCAATTGATATTTGTTGTCCACGGCATTGACTTCCGGCACATGATCCGCTCGGTTCAAATAGTAGTGGTAGTGCATGGGGACAGGGACGGCTCCCCATTTTTTCTTGAATTTAAAGGTTCCAGCATTGACGGTCGATCGGCCAAAATCAAACTCCTGCAAGCCTTTCTCACAAGCGTGTTTCACTGCTTCCCAGTACAGAAAATCTGCTGGGCAGTAGCAACTGTGTGATCTCAGAGTCGAGACCCACGGTTCAGAAATGGTGCTACCGAACGAGAAACAGAACATACTTCCGATCACTTGAGCTTCATGCTTGACCACAAGGATTTCGGTGCTGTCCGGGAAGGTTTCTAATATGTTTCTGAAAAAATCGTTTGAATGGATCGGCGTTCCTAAATCTCTCATGTTCTGGGAGAATATGTTGTAAAATTCATTCAAATAGTTTTTGCCGGCATCGAACTCAAGCCCATTTTTCATTGCCTTGCGGACTCGATTCCGGACGGTTCCGGACGCTTGGTTGTTCCAAATATTATCCGCTCCTTGGGACAAGTCCAGCATCATGTTGACAAACTCTCCCCGTATTTGATCCGGACGCCCCGAGCTTTCTCCGAGGCACCGCAACTCCAAGTATTGAGTGTTGCGTTCAATGCCAATGGATTTTGCAGACTCAATGAGTTGATCCGCAATTGCCTCGCTGTCGGCACACACGCCGCAATAGTTTGAGAATGGATTGGAAATCAGGAATTTTTTGAAGAGGATGTTACGCATCAAAAACAGCGGGAGGGTTCCCACAATTTCATCACCTTGGCCCAGAGCCACTAAATAATATGGTTGTAATTTGTACGTTTTCTCAAGGACCTGCTTCCAACCGAAAAGATGATAAAACGTCCCCGTTGTCGAACGGTTGACATAGGCGTCCCATTTTTCTCCATCCCTTTCTTCCGCGAGTCGAACGCTCACCATCGTAGTTTGGTTTCCTTGGAACCGGAGTCAGGCCGCACTTGCAGTTGATGCTGAAAAAATCGGTAACCCTTCAACAAATGAGGGAATGCGGGTCCAGTCGTCGAAACGGCTGGGTTGTGCAAACAGCGTTGAATGATTAGAAAAAAGTCGGGAGAGTTTGTCAAAGGTGCGCTCCCGGCAACGCCAAAGCAGCAGACTGGAGAGCAAAGATCGCTCCGGAAACCGGTAATAGCTTTCCTGAGCATCAAAATCGTAGGGATGCAAGTACGTCCATTGCGGTCCGGAAAGTTGCTGTCTCATGTGTTGAATCACTCCAAAGGGCAAATACCGCAGGTAGATCCCCCCAAGGAATGGCAGGGTGAATGGCCCCAGTTGCGCAACCGGAACCGGATACTCCAGTAAACCGTTAGGCCAGTGAAAGGGAGTCGTAGGGGCGCCTGGCAATCCATGCAAGGGGTGGTTCGAGGGCATCACACTGGAGGAGTACTCAAATCCCATTTCCTGCAACAAATCCACCACCCACGTCGTTTCAGAAGTGATTGAAAACACTGGAGCGCGGTATCCGAGAACAGGCTGACCACAGGCTTGCTCCAAGACGGCTTTTGCTCGACGGGTCTCTTCTGAAAACTGTGCGGGGGTTTCTCGCGTCAAGGGTCGGTGGCAATAACTGTGACAGGCAATTTCATGGCCGCGCTCTGCAATGGTTTGCACGAGCCACGAGGCGGTTTCTGCCACACGACCCACTACGAACACCGTTCCCCGAATGTCACGCTCCTCCAGAAAATCAAGCACTTTCAGCGTGATTTCCTGATAGCGTCCTCCTCGTGCCGGATAGACCTCCCGATGATCCTCCAGATCCAGCGAGAAGAGTGGCGGCTCAGAAGATTTAAACTCCGATGTGGCTGATGCCATGGTGGAGGACAGCATAAAATGGAGAGTGTTCAGTGCAAGCGGCTCTGAGCTTTTTCAAGTTGACGGGCACACGAATGACGAGTCAGAAAGACACTTCCCCCTGCGCGGCTTGATGTCTCAGCAACGAGAGTTCCTGCACGAGCATGGTGTTGGTTTGCTTGAGGTTTTCAATCAGGACCACGATGCGGTAAAGAAAAGCAAAAACCACGACAAACAAGGTGCCGGCCAACAAAACGAATGGCGTCTCCACATTGGTCAGCATGGCTGTCAATTGATTGAAGGTTTCCGGAAACCACTCAAAAGCGACCGGCAGTAACGCGACCGCCGACAGCATTAGGAAGTCAATCAGGCTGAGATGCTTGGAAACGGCGTTCCAGAATAAGACGAAGATGTAAAGCAAGCAAAAGCCGGTTACGAATAAAAGCGAACTCATCACAATTTCAACAATTTAGAGGGTTCTTGTTTCAAGGTGAGTAAGACTGTTCTCATTCACGACTTGCCGACAAACAACCGCTTGGCCCTTGTGAGCAAGATGTATCCGACCACCTGAATCATGTAAATCAGAGACCAGAGTCCGGAGATGGTACTCTTGCCGCTCATCCGAGAGCGCATGGAAACGGACACCTCCGCAACCGACATGCCCTGTTCTAGTGCATTGGCAATAGAAATGGGTTCCGGATAGTCCTGAGGGTAATGCTCACTGAAAAGGGCGATCGCTTTCCGGTCCATCAGACGCATGCCGCTCGTGGGGTCAGTGATCCGACTGCCGTACAGCAGATTCAGAGTCCAGCGAATTAGAAAGATGCCTTGCCGACGCAGAAAAGTCGAGTTGAACCCACCCTCTTCCAGAAACCGCGACCCGATGAGAATGTTGACGGGAACTTCACGGTAATGGGCAAGCATGTTCGGAATCTGCTCTGGAGGATGCTGGCCATCGCCGTCAATCTGGAGCGCGAGTTCGTAACCATTGCGCAGGGCATACTTCAGACCCGTTTGTACCGCACCACCAATCCCAAGGTTGCGGACGAGACGGATTACCGGCAGTTTGCCACTGACCACCTCTGCGGTGTTGTCTGTGGAAGCATCGTCAATCACCAACAGGTCAAGTTCCGGACAATGCCGTGCCATTTGCTCCAACAAGGCCGGTAAACTGGCGGCCTCGTTGTAGCAGGGGATGATCGCCAGAATCTTCATCACACTCGGTGCTGCTCCTTGAGCCGTGAAAGCTCAACCTCAATTTCGACATCCGTGGTCCGGGGGCGAGACGAGGAAAATGTAGAGTCCGAGCGCCGTGGACTTGCGGCGGCTTGCTTCCGGAGGCGGTTCAGTTCTGCCTCAATCTCACTCTTCCAATCTTGGGTGCTTTGCGAGTCCGGAGTTGGGGAAGATTCTTGGTTTGTGGTGTCCCATACATCCACCACATCCCGGAACACCCGCTTCGCCCAGTCCACTAGCAAATCAAGCGGATCTCGGAATTTCAGGTCGAACCGCCCCAGCAACTCTTGCAACTCATCGAGCAATTCATCCAACGCCTGCTCGGGTTCGGGTTCTGGGGGAGGTTGAGGGCGGGTTCGGGTGGATTGCTGCCATGCGTGATTCCGGGGGGATGCGCTTGTGCTTGTCCGGGATTTCTGGTGGTGTGATGCACGATTCGTTTGCTTCCAGTGGCTTTGGTCATAAACCGCTCGACGCTGCGGGTCGGAAAGCGTCTCATAGGCTTGAGTGAGTCGCACAAACTGCAACTGCCGCCTCCGATGTTCTTCTTCGGAACCTCCTTGATAAAGGTCAGGATGCGCGGTTTTCGCCGCTCTTCGGAACGCGCTCCGGATTTTCTCTGGGCTTGCGTCTGGAGCCACTTGCAACAACCGATAAGGATCGTCCATCCTGTCAGCTAAGGAGATTCATGGAGCGCATCGTTTACTTTGACCTTGAAACCAAGTATTCCGCCGATGAGGTCGGAGGCTGGAACCACATTGAAGACATGGGCATGTCCGTGGGCGTGGTTTGGGATTCCCACGATGAGCGTTTTCACGTTTACCTCGATCACCAAGTTCTGGATTTAGAGGAACACTGTCGACGCGCCGACCTTGTGGTGGGGTTCAACCATGTCAGCTTTGACTACCATGTTCTCGCCGGTGCCCGCTTTGCGGACCAGCAGCAGCGTTCCCAACTCCACACCGACCTCGCTGGACTCAACAACTTCGACATGCTCGTTGAACTCAAGAAACAGTTGGGGCACCGACTCAAGCTTGAAGCCGTGGCCCGTCCGACACTCGGCATTGGGAAGTCTGCCGACGGACTCCAAGCCCTCGAATGGTACAAGCTGGGAGAGATCGACAAGATCATCGAGTATTGCAAGATGGATGTCCAAGTGACACGGGACCTCTACCTCCACGCGCTTGAGCATGGCAAGTTGCACTACGATTCCCGTAGCGGGATCAAAAGCGTCGCAGTGGATTGGAGTCCTCAACCCCAGAAGGTCGAAGCCGAGCAGATGTCACTGTTCTGATTTCATTATGCCAACCCTGTGCTTCTAGTGCCATGCAAATCCTGAAACCATGACTTTCCCCACCTGCCTTGAACGACTCAAGCAACTCGCGGAAGCACGCTCCTCTCTGCTTTGTGTCGGGCTTGATCCCGATCCGGAACGGCTTCCGGAATCGGTTCCGAAATCAGTCGCAGGAATCGGGGATTTTCTTCGAGAAATCGTCGAGGCCACCCGCGAATACGCCATTGCCTTCAAACCCAACTTCGCATTTTTCGAGGCGCTTGGTCCGGAAGGGATGAGCCTGCTCCAAGCATTGATCAAGGAAATCCGGGCCCACACTCCCGTGATCGGGGACGCTAAACGTGGGGACGTTGGGCACACGGCAGAGCGCTACGCTCACGCGCTTTTCGAGATTTACGGTTGCGACGCCGTCACGGTGACACCGTATCAGGGCGAGGATGCCGTGCGGCCCTTTCTTGCACACCGAGATCGGTTAGTTTTTGTGTTGGGTTTGACCTCCAACCCCGGAGCCTCCGACTTTCAACTTCCGAACTTGTTTCAAGACGTGGTCCGCAAGGTGCGGCAGTGGAACGACCACGGCAACGCCGGCTTGGTGGTCGGGGCGACTCGCTCCGAGCAAGTCCGGGAAATCCGGGAATTGTCTGGGCCGATGCCGTTTCTGGTGCCGGGAGTGGGAGCGCAGGGGGGAAGTTTGGAAGAAACCTTGCGGGATGCCGAGGATGGCTCGGGATTGCCTTGCTTGATCAACGCCTCCCGTAGCATTCTCTATGCCTCTTCCGGGACGCATTACGCAGCAGCAGCAGCACACGCAGCACAGGGCTTACAGGAGCAGGTCAGTCGAGCGAGAAACCGAGGGAGTGCGTCAGTGTAGCGAGCAGGCTGCGAGGACCGACGTCGTGGCTCGCCTGTAGCGGCACGCGGTAAAACACCTTCCCACCGAGCATGTACTCCAACGTTCCCAGCCGTGAGCCTGCCACCACTGGGGCTTCCACCAGCGCGGGAATGCGCACCTGCATCGTCACCTGCTGCTGTTCCTGAGCGTTGAGCATCACCACTGCACGGGCAGCGGTTTGCAGTTTCAGACGTTCAACTTCGCCATTCAGCACCTGCACAGTTGGGCGCACGGTGATCCCGGTGGGGTTGAGTTGCACGGCCATGTATTCCTTGAAGCCCTTGTCCAGCAAACTGGTGGTGAGAAAACTGCGCCAGCGGTGGTTCGGAGTGCCGATCACAATCGAGAGCAGTCGCATCTTTTTGCGCTTCGCCGTAGCCACCAAGTTGAAGCCCGCCTTGGAGTAAAAGCCCGTCTTCATGCCGTCCATGCCCGGATAGTTCCGGATCAGGCGATGATTGGTGTTTGTCAGTTGGAAAGTGCCGTTGCGGAAAGTGTCGAGGCGTGTGGAGGACCACTTGAGGTACTGCGGATGCTTGAGTAACTCCAAGGCCAACAGGTAGAGATCGTAAGCGGTGGTCACGTCCGGTTGCTGCCCGCGACGGACCGGCAGGCCATGAGGTGAGTGGAAGCGGGTGCGCTGCATCCCCAATTCCCAAGCGCGGCGGTTCATGCGCTTCATGAACTTGGCACGACTGCCGGAGACATGTTCGGCAACCGCCACTGCGGCATCGTTCGCAGAACTGATGACCATCGCCTTCATCAATTCCCGAAGCTCGAACACCTCACCCTCGCGCAGATAAACCTGACTGCCTCCGATCTTGCTGGCCGAGCGCGAAACCAGCACCTTTTCACCCAGTCGCCGCTTGCCGGAATCCACCTCCTCCAGCACAATCAGTGCGACCATCATCTTTACAAGCGAAGCTGGATAGATAAGCCGCTGGGGACGGTCGGTGTCCAGAATGCGTCCGGTTTGGGCATCGGCAAGCAGGAAGGCTTTGTAGTGCGAGGAATGCTTGCGGATCGGATCTTCAGTTCCAGACGCCACCGACCCGAAAGTCAGCAACGCCATACTTAGCACGGCCCCTTTAAAAATCAAATGCCGGATCAAGTCAGCTCTCCTTTGCTTTGCTTCACGACGGATTCCCTTCCTGTCGTTCCCGGACTCATCCGCTGGCGGATCAAGCCCAAGTTTGGGGTTGATAGTACTGCATCAGGTCCACATGCGGGCTACCCGGCTCCGGATGCCAGTCGTAAGGGTAATGCACCACCGGGGGCAGAGACATGAAAATCGACTCGATGCGCCCGTTGGAGCGCAATCCAAATAGGGTGCCACGATCATAGACCAAATTAAACTCAATGTAACGTCCACGTCTCACAAGCTGAAACTGACGGTCTGCCTCTGTAAACGGCTCGTGCTTGCGAGCCTGGAGCATCGGCAGGTAGGCGCTTAGAAACGCCTCGCCGACTGCTTGCACCAACGCAAAATTGGCGGGATCATTTCCATCGAGATCATCGAAGAAAATGCCGCCAATCCCGCGCATTTCCTGACGGTGCCGGATCGTGAAATATTCATCACACCATGTCTTGTAGCCATCATACGATCCGGGACGGACGCCCTCGCAGGTGTCCTTGAGGACTTGGTGGAATTGCCGAAAATCCTCCAAGTGCGGATAGTACGGCGTGAGATCAATGCCTCCACCAAACCATGCGCGTCCAGCTTCCGTCTCAAAATAACGCACGTTCATGTGCGTGGTCGGCACCCGCGGCGACTGTGGGTGAATCACCAGCGAGAGTCCGCACACTGCAAACGGGGTGCGCTCCGTGCGGAGTTGCTTGGCCAATTCCTCAGACATCTCCCCGTGAATCCGAGAAATGTTCACACCGCCCTTCTCAATCGTCGCACCGCCTTCCAGTACTCGACTGCAACCTCCCCCACCTTCGGGGCGTTGCCAAGTGTCTTCCCGGAAACTCACGGAGTCTTCGGCTTCCAGTGCGGCACAGATGGTGTCCTGAAGCAGCTGGATGAAGACATCCATTGCCTCAAACTGTTGTGATGGGGTCACGTTTGTCCGTCTCGGGTGCAACAACTTCCGCCCCACTCAAGCAATTACTGTACCTTGCCCATTACGTTTGCGACTACAGCTAACCTCAAACTCACTACAGCCTTCCTTCTGATCCGGAGCTTTGCTATCATCATGGAAACCGTTCCCGATGCATGAAACTTGTGGCCAGCCTTTCCTTCTTCACCTCCCGCTCCGAAACCCTTCCTGCCTACAAGGCTCCTTGGGTGCAGAGTCCGGGGTGGGATGGTTTCTGGCTCCACTCGGCGCTCTGGTTGGTGCCGTTGACGGTTCTGCTGGATCACACTGCGTGGTCCAGAATTTATCTGCTGGCACTTTTTGCGGTCTGGATCGCCCATCGGTTTGCCTCCGCATGGCTGGTGTTTGGCACCTCGGCCTACGCGCCGCTACGCAGCCGGGACGGGGTTCGCTTGAGGAACACCCTGCTGGGGGTTGTTGTTTTAGTGGGAGTTGGGATTTTTCTATCAGGACACATCTTGCCCTTTAACCGAGGCGAGGCACTGCTGGGTTTGCTGCTACTCGATTTCGCCCTCAGCTTGCATCACTACGCCAAGCAGCACTACGGGCTGCTGCAACTTTACGGACGACCAACACACTCCGGAATTCAGGACTCCGGACACAGGGACCAACGCTTCTGTAACTTTGTGGTGGGCGCGGTCGCCTTTGCAGAAATCCTGCATGGCACCTCCTTCCTGCAAGACTCCGGGGTGCTGGGCTACGAATTCTTTACAGGAGTGGTGGATGGAGGAACCGCTGTGGGATGCTTAGCCGTTGTGGGTGGCACCTGCTGGGGGCTTTGGCGAAATCGCAACCGTAGCTTGCCGAATCGGCTTTATCTCGGAGGCTTGGGCTTGCTGGGAGTGTCGGCGTTTGTGGTGGATCCGATACTCTTTTTGATGGCGTGGACGATGCAGCACTGGCTGGCCAATCTTGGCTTGGTCGTGGCCATGTCCGCACGAGATGGAAAAACGCTTACAAACAACAGGACTCTCAACCGCCAAAGACTCGGATTCACGCTCGCAGGATTGGTGCTAATTTCTGTGATCCTTTCCCCCATTCTTGACGTCGAAGGGGCCGTCTCCGCACAAGACTCGCCGCTGGCGGTGCTGCCGGAGTTGGCGGCAGGGTTGGCCCATGAGCCGTGGCTGGGATTCGCCACTGTGTTGGCGCTCTCCAGTGGTTTTGCGCACTATTATCTGGATCGGGTGGCGTTTCGGATGCGAGACCCCCTCACGCGGAACTGCGTCCGCTCCCTCCTCAATTCGAAAAACGAACATGAGTGATCTCGAGGACGCCCTTCAACAAAACTGGCCCAGCGCGGTGGAGGGCGAAATCCCTCATCCAGAATGGGGACCGGTGCGCTATTGGACGGGTGAGCAGCACGGCCACATCGCGGTACGCTTCCGTTACACCAACCAGCCAGACATTGAAACCGACAAGGTGTTTTTTGTGGATTCCACCCCGGAGGGTTGGGTGCTGCGGCACGTCTCCTCGTTCACCACAACAGAGTCCGGAGGGCTCAAACTCGTCAAGAACCAATCATTCAAGGTGCTGGACGAATTGGAGGAAAAGTACCGGGATTTGCTGGAAATGTTTATGCAGGAACGGAAAGGCTGGGGACTGGCCTGATTGGGCTGCGATTCGCTCAGCCCGCACGGAGTTCATTCGCGGCGGTCTCCGACCTTCTCGTCGGGGCGGGTCACTTCGCTGATGCGAACCCCGTAGTTTTCATTCACGACCACGACCTCGCCGCGTGCCATCAGGCGCTCGGAGATCACCACGTCCATTGGCTCGCCCACGACCTTGGGGAACTCGATGACCGATCCTTTCTTGAGGCTCAGGATGTCCTTGAGGTTCATCTCGGTGCGCCCAATCTCCACGCTCATGAGCATGGGCACGTCCTCAACGAATTTGTGGTTGTGGTAAACCTCGTTCTCGCCGCCACCCACGAGGGATTGCAAATCTGCCATAATGCTTCCAAAAATCAGGTCAAAACTCTTCAGCTAGTGTTGCAGGTTGTGTGCCGAAGGCCACCCGCAAAAAACCCGCCGCCTTGGCGGTGTCCATGAGTTGCACCACCCGCCCGTGCGGCACGCGGTAGTCCACTTGCAGCACCAGCAAGTCCACGGATTCGGAGGCCCGCAACGCTCGCAGGGCGTCCTCCAAGTGCCCGGGCTGCACAGGCAATCCATCGATCTGCATGGTTTCGTCCGCCCCGACCTGCACCAACACCGGAGTACGTTCCAAGGATTGCGACTGCCCGCTTTCAGGCAGGCGGAGCGTGAGTCCGGACTCGTCCGCGAGCCGCGAGGAGACCACGAAGAAGATGATGAGCAGAAAAAGGATGTCAATGAGGGGAGTCAGGACGATCCTCGGTCGGCGGGTTCTCGGCTCAAAGAGTCTCATCCACTCCGCTTCGTCGGCTGCTTTGCGCTGTTGCGCTGCAAACGATCATAGACGAATTGCACCTCCTCTTCAATCCGTAGGCTGAGCGAGTCAAGCTTTCGTGTAAAAAGCGAGTGGGCCACGAGGGCCGGAATGCCGATTCCCAGCCCAAGGACGGTCGTGAGCAACGCTTCGGAAATCCCCCGGCTCAGCGCTTCGTTGCGTCCCGGACTCGCAAGTGCTAGATTCTGAAAAACCTCGATCATGCCAAGCGCGGTTCCGAGCAATCCAAAAAGCGGGGCGATGCCGGCGATCACTTCCAGAGTCGTCAGTCCGCGCTCCAGCGTGTGCCGCTCCCGCTGCGCCTGATCCCGCAACGCTTCCTGTAGATGCCCGGACGTGGTCGGCAGCAAGTCGAGCCCGTGTCGCAAGATGCGCCCCACCGGATGCGTGTTTTCTGGTGTAAGCTTTGAGGGCTGCCCCGGATTTTCCGCCACCTGCTGGCGCACGATCCGGAGCGCTTTGCCGGGCAGCAGCCGTCCGGAACGCAACGACCAGATACGTTCGATAATGACTGAGAAGGTTAGCACCGAACAGATGCCGAGAGGGGCCATCATCACTCCGCCCAAGCCAAACAGTCCAAGCAGGTCCGACCACCACGGACCTTCCCAGAGGGGCGCCAGTTCGATCATCAGACGAGATGCCCCATGATGTACTCACGGCGGCTGGAGGTGTTCGGTCCCATGTAAAACTCCAGTAGCCCCCGGACTTCGTGCATGTGTTCCACGCCCACGGGCACCGCCCGCATGTCCTCGCCGATGAACTGCCCGAATTCCTTGGGGGAGATTTCTCCCAACCCCTTGAATCGTGTCATTTCTAGAAAACGCCCGGATTTCAACGCGGCTTGCGCCTCCTGTTTTTCTTCCTCGTTGTAGCAGTAGCGCGTCTCCTTTTGGTTCCGGACCCGGAAGAGCGGGGTTTCGAGGATGTGGATGTGTCCGCGCTGCACGAGTCCTTCGTAGTAGGTGAGGAAGAAGGTGAGCAGCAGGTTGCGGATGTGAAGGCCGTCCACATCGGCGTCGGTGGCGAGGATGACCCGGTTGTAGCGCAGTCCATCAATCGAGTCCTCAATGCCGAGCGCCTTCATGATGTTGTAGAGTTCCTGATTCTTGTAAAGCACATCCATGCCCTGCCCCCAAGTGTTGAGCGGCTTACCCTTGAGACAGAAGATCGCCTGCGTTTGCACGTCCCGGCTGCTGATCATGCTGCCCCCAGCGGAGGCCCCCTCGGTGAGGAAGACCATGCTCTCCTCTCCACGCTTGGACTTGTCGCCGAGGTGGACTTTACAATCCTTGAGGTTGGGAACAGTGAGTGCGGTTTTGCGGGCGTTCTCGCGGGCGGCTTTCTTGACCTTGCTCAACTCCTTGCGGATGCGCTCATTCGACTGCACCTTCTGGCGTAACGCCTCGGCGGTTTCCGGGTTTTTGTAGAGGAAATCCACCAGCGTGTCCCGCACCAGTGGCATCAACCACGAGCGCAAATCCGAGTTGCCCAGCTTGTTTTTGGTCTGTGATTCAAAGACTGGCTCCTTGATTTTCACAGCGACTGCGCCCACAAGACCGTCCCGCACGTCCGGCCCATCGAAACTGGTCTTGAAAAATTGGTTGACCCCCTTCAAAACCCCCTCCCGAAATGCGCTCAGGTGGCTGCCGCCGTCGTTGGTGTAGTGGCCGTTGACGTAGCTGAAATGCTCCTCGCCGTAGCGGTCGGTGTGGGTGAAGGAAAACTCCACATGCGTCACACTGGCGTGGATGGGCGGGTAGAGATTCTCCTCCTGCACCTCCTCCCTGAGCAAGTCGAGCAGTCCGTTCTCGGACTTGAAACGCTCGCCGTTGAGTATGAGCGTGAGGTTGCGGTTGAGGTAGGCGTAGTTCCAGAGCCTGCGGCGCACGACCGCAAGCTCATAGTCGTACTTTGGAAAAAGTTGTAGGTCCGGTACAAAGCGTACGGACGTTCCGGATTTCTCGGTCGAGGACTCCGGCTTGCCCGCATTGATCAACTCGCCCTTGCCAAAAAGTGCTCGCACAGATTTGCCTTCACGGATGGAGGCGATTTCAAATTCTTCTGAAAGCGCGTTGACCGCTTTCGTCCCCACCCCGTTGAGGCCGACGCTGAACTGGAAGACCTCGTCGTTGTATTTCGCCCCGGTGTTGATCACCGAAACGCAATCCACCAGCTTGCCCTGCGGAATGCCGCGTCCGTAATCCCGGACGAAGACCTCGCCGCCGTCAATGCGGATTTCGATGCGTCGTCCGTGCCCCATGATGAACTCATCGATCGAGTTGTCAATGACCTCCTTGAGGAGGATGTAGATGCCATCGTTGGGATGTGAGCCGTTGCCGAGTCGTCCGATGTACATGCCCGGACGGAGGCGGATGTGTTCGAGCGACGAAAGCGTGACGATCTTGCTCTCGTCATACACGACTTCCTGCGTGATTGCCATGACGTTCCCTGTCTGTCGGTCTCTGCGACTCCCGGTTCGTCCCTGAACCAAGAGTGGAGCGGATCATTTGATGATACGAGAAATAGGCGGATTTTTCAACGAGTTCGGAGTTGGACTATTTGAGAGAGCATCCGAAAAAATCATCAAAAAGGTTTCCACGAGCAAGCTGCTGGCAACCGCTTTTGGCAGGGATGGGGAGTGGGCCGTGTTCACACCGGGCGGGCGCTATGACAAATCGGCAGCAGTGCAGGCGCATTATGTTCAGGGAATGCGCAGTTTTGCTTTGGATGAGGCGGAGTCGGCAAAACGCAAGTGGCCGTTGCTCCAACGGTACAGTCCGCGCGCCCGCCACCAAAACGGAAGCCCAAGCGCGTGGCGGTACGCAACACAACACCCGCACGGCAATCTCCCCCCGGTTTGGAACGAGGATGCTTTGGAATTTGCTCATCTGGGGTCCGTGAATTTAGCCCAACTCAGATTTACTTATGAGAGGCGACGTACTCGCACAAGATCTCATCAAGGCGGACTTGCCATCCTCTTCCCAGAGATTTGAAATGCTTCACCACTTGGGGGCTGAGACGAACAGAAATCGGTATTTTCGATTGAGTTTGTTGAGGTGCTTGTACACGAGGCGGGATTTCAGGGTGCGCCTGAGAGACAGGTTGCATTCGTGCCAGCATTGCTTGAGGCAGAGGGGGAGAATCGACCTCATCTCAGTCTGCTTGGGAGACGTGATCAGGTTTTGCTTTCACAAAACTCTCTTTCCCGTTTGTTCGCCTTACCGCTGACCACTGCGATTTTGAGGGCAAGTCCGGCCTCGGCAGTTGCTTTGCGGGCGGCGGCGGCACAGGCGTGCGGGTTCACGCCCCCGGCGTTGGAGATGAGCTTCACACCTTGACGGGCGATTTCCGGGAAGTTGGGCTTGAGCGTGGCCTCAAGGAAATTGGTCGCATAGCCAAGTTGCGGAGCTTGCGCCCTTGCCCTTGCCTGCAGCGACATGGTGATTTCGGCGAGGTAGTCGTACACGATGAAATCCAAATTCCCCGCCTGCAAAAGCTGTGGGGTCGCCAGTGACGATTCCCCCCAGAAGCCACTGGCTCCGCCGATTCGGATGATCTCGTTGCTCATGCCTTTTCTTGTCCTTGGGTTTGTTCCGGTATGTGACACGCCTAACACCGTATCGGCTTGGCCCGGAAATGCCACGACTCATATTCCGCAAACAAGGTTGCCTCAGTGGGCTTGACACTCGCTGGCAATGCGCCTAAGCTAACAAAAGGTGTCGGAGCGTAGCGCAGTCTGGTAGCGCACACGCCTGGGGGGCGTGCGGTCGCTGGTTCAAATCCAGTCGCTCCGACCACCACTTTAGCTTGCCTCATCCACCCGCACACTCCAAGTCCCACTCCATGCAGCAAACGAACAACCTCAACGTCGTGGACATGTGCCCCCTGATGTCGCCGAGCAGACTCAAGGAGCGTTTGCCGATGAGCGAAGTGGCAAACGCGACGGTCCTTACCGGACGCCATCAAGTCCAGCGCGTCCTCGACCGCGAAGACCGACGGTTGCTGGTGGTGGTCGGCCCCTGTTCCATCCACGATCCCCGCATTGCCTTGGACTACGCCGCGCGGCTCAAGGATTTGTCCGATAAGGTCAAGGACACGCTGCTGTTGGTGATGCGGGTCTATTTTGAGAAGCCGCGCACCACGGTGGGCTGGAAGGGCTTGATCAACGATCCGGATTTGGACGGCACCCACAAGGTTGAAAAGGGACTCCAGCTGGCGCGGCAAATTCTGGTGGAGGTCAACGAACTCGGCGTTCCCGCCGCCACAGAAACCCTAGACCCCATCTCTCCACAGTACCTCGCAGAACTGCTCTCTTGGAGCGCAATCGGTGCCCGCACGACAGAATCGCAAACGCACCGTGAGATGGCGAGCGGGCTGTCCATGCCGGTTGGTTTCAAGAACGGCACGGACGGCAACCTCGACACTGCGATCAATGCCATGCAAGCCGCGCTGGAGCCGCATCATTTTCTTGGCATTAACCTCGACGGGCAGACCTCCGTGATCCAAACGCGGGGCAATCGCTATGGCCACCTCGTCCTGCGCGGCGGCAAGCACGGTCCGAACTACGATGCTCTTGCTGTCAAGAAAGCCGAGGACAGTTTGGAAAAAACTGGGCTGCGTCAGGAGATCATGGTCGATTGCAACCACGCCAATTCCGGGAAAGACCCGGTGCGGCAGGAAATCGTGCTGCGTGACATCGTACGTCAAATCAAGGACGGCAACGAATCACTGATCGGCGTGATGATCGAAAGCAACCTCAAAGGCGGCAGCCAGAAGGTGGGTCCGGACATGGAATACGGTGTCTCGATCACTGACGCCTGCCTCGACTGGGAAAACACCCGCCGCATTCTGCTAGACGCGCATCAGGACTTGCAAACCGCCCTGAGTTAGCCGCTGCAAACGCAACCGCTTCAAAAACGAATTTTTTCCCAGACGCGCAACGGCCCCCGTGCCACCAAAGCCCGGACCACTTCCGGAAGCAAACGATGCTCGGTTTGATGGATACGCTCGGATAGGGTTTCCAGCGTGTCGTCAGCTTTGCGCCACACTTGCTCCTGTGCGATCACCGGACCCGAGTCTATCCCGGAATCCACAAAATGAACCGTGACTCCAGTTGCGGAAACTCCTGCCTTCCACGCCTGCTTAATGGCGTCCTTGCCCGGAAATTTCGGGAGCAGCGAGGGGTGCAGGTTGATGATGCGACCTTCCCAAGGTTTCAGCAGGGTGGGTCCAATGAGCCGTAGGTAGCCTGCCAGCACGATCAGGCCAATTCCGTTTTCGGTAAGCTGCTCGTGAATCGTCTGTTCATAATCCGCCTTGCCCGGAAAATCCTTGGAGTTAAACACGAAAATCGGCAGCTTGCGTTCCCGCACTTTTGAGACCACTGGAGCTGCCGGGTGGTCGCAAACGACAAGGGCGAGTTCGGCTCCCGGAATACGTCCGTCCTGTATTGCATCGTGGAGGGCGAGCAGGTTGCTGCCGTGTCCGGAGGCAAACACGGCAAGGCGCAGGGTCATGCCCACTGGAATGGTTTGGCGGAGGCTTCGATTCCGCCGATCCGGAAGGCTTGCTCCCCGCTGCATCTGAGGATTTCCAGTGTGGTTTTCACGTCCGCCTCGGCAACACAAATGACAAAGCCCAGTCCTTGGTTGAAGACGGGATCAAGGTCTTCCGGAGCAAAGCCACCCACTTTTTGCAGGAAACTCAACACTCGCGGCAGCGGCCATGTGTTGCGTTGCAGCACTGCACCCAAACTGTCCGGAATCATGCGGGGAACATTCCCCGGCAAACCACCGCCCGTGATGTGCGCCATGCCATGCACCGCGACCGACTCCAGCAGTTTCAGGATCGGTTGGACGTAAATTCGCGTGGGCGCGAGCAGAGCGGTGCCGAGGTCCGTTTTTGTTCCCGGAAGCGGGGAGTCCAGCACAAGCTGATGGTCGGCGAGCAGCTTGCGGACCAGCGAAAAACCGTTCGAGTGGACACCGCTGGAGGCGATGCCAAGCAGGGCGTCACCAGAAGCGATCTTTTGCCCGTCAATGAGCCGTTCCCGGTCCACTGCGCCCACCGCGAATCCGGCCAAGTCGTATTCGCCGCCGGTGTACATTCCGGGCATCTCGGCGGTTTCTCCCCCAAGCAAGGCGCATCCAGCCTGCACACAGCCTGTGCTGATGCCAGCGACCACCGCCTCAAGCTGGACGGGTGCAAGCTTTCCACAGGCAAAATAATCCAGAAAAAACAGCGGTTCGGCTCCTTGCACCAAAATGTCGTTGACGCACATCGCCACGAGGTCAATGCCGATGGTGTCATGACGGCCCAACTCATGTGCGATCTTGAGTTTGGTGCCCACGCCATCTGTTCCGGAAACCAACACAGGCTGCTGAAAGCGTGCAAGATCGAGCTGGAACAGTCCTCCAAAGCCACCGATTCCACCCAAGACTTCCGGGCGCAGTGTTTTGTGAACGAGCGGCTTGAGCCGCGCCACGCTGTCATCGGCAGCGGCAAGGCTCACTCCGGCGGCACCGTAGGCATCACTCATGAAGTGGGAGTCGGATAATCACCGTTGAAGCAGGCGAGGCAGTGTCCGCGATTCGGTGAGGAATCGTTGCGTCCGGTGGCCTCCACCATGCCCTCGGCAGAGAGAAAGTAAAGTGAATCAGCACCGATTTTTTCTTGAATCTCAGACACCTCATACTCGGCGGCGATGAGTTCCTTGCGGCGGGCGGTGTCAATTCCGTAAAGGCAGGAATGCGTGATCGGCGGGGAGGTGATGCGCAGGTGGATTTCCTTGGCTCCTGCGTCCTTGAGCATACGCACAATGCGTCCACTAGTGGTGCCGCGCACAATCGAATCATCCACCAACACGAGCCGCTTTCCGGTGATGGCGCTACGCACCGGACTGAGTTTCATGCGCACCCCCTGCTGTCGCAATTCCTGACTGGGCTGGATGAAGGTGCGCCCGACATAGCGGTTCTTCATCATCCCTAACTCGTAAGGCAGTCCGGACGCTTCTGCATAACCGATTGCCGAGGCGATTCCGGAATCGGGCACTCCGACCACGATATCCGCCTCAACGGGAGACTCCGCATAAATCTGCCGCCCGAATGCCTTGCGGGCGGCATGGACACTGACCCCGTTGATCTCCGAATCCGGACGCGCGAAGTAAATATACTCGAAGGAGCAAATCGCCCGTGGATTCGGGGCCAGGCAAGCGGTCGCTTTCAGACCATCAGCGGAGATGGTCAACAACTCGCCGGGCTGGAGGTCACGCACGAACTCCGCCCCCACGATGTCCAAGGCGCAGGTTTCTGAAGCAACCACCCAACCCTCGCCCAGCTTGCCGAGCGAGAGGGGCCGGAATCCGCGAGAATCCTGCGCGGCGATCAGTCCGGACTCGGTCAGGAAAAGCAGCGCGAATGCGCCTTCGATCACGCGCAAAGCATCTTGAACTGCATCGAGAATGGGAGGTCCGGCACGGGCGATGAGGTGTGGGATCACCTCGGTGTCGGTGGTGGTCTGGAAAATCGAACCCTGCCGCTCCAGTTGCGTCCGGAGCCGCTGCGCGTTGACGAGATTGCCGTTGTGCGCCACCGCAACCTGACCGCCACTGTAGCGGAACACAAGCGGCTGGGCGTTGAGGTTGTCCGATGTCCCGGCGGTGGTGTAGCGGACGTGCCCGATGGCCATGTTTCCGGGAAGCTGCTGCTGCTGGGCCTGCGAAAATGCTTCCGTTACCAACCCAGTGCTGCGGTGGACATGCAGTTGCTCACCATCGCTGGAGCAGATGCCTGCGCTCTCCTGTCCGCGGTGTTGGAGGGCGTGGATGCCGAGATACGTCAGCTCCGCTGCCTTGGGATGGTTGAAGATGCCAAAAATTCCACACATGGTTTGCTTTAAGCCACAGATTCAATTCGTATGTGCAACTCCTCCTGTCGGTGAGGGGAGATGCGGTATCATCGTGGCCCGTCTCTCCAACGAAAGCAAGGAGGCTCCAATACGAGGTGCAAAACCGCTCGATCGTCTCCGTGCCTACTTACAAGCCCCTCTCACAATCGCCGCTCGGCACACACGAAGTCGTGCCAGAGCCGCATTCACTTCTGCACTTGCTCCAGTCAGTGACGGTCTTTCTCCTTGCTCATTCCTCCTGCTTTCTCTACAGTCTCCTCGAAAGCCAGCCGACACGCAGACTCCTTTCCATTTTGACATCCAGTGATTTGCGAGATTAGTTACTATGGATCAAAGTATAGTTGGATACCATCAAGACGAAGAGCATCATTGGGTGGCTGAGTTGGCCTGTGATCATTATCAGCATGTTCGTCATAACCCACCTTGGGTTAATCGTACTTGGGTTATCACTGATGAGGGAAGAAAATCCAAACTTGGGCATAAACTAAATTGCAAGAAGTGTGATGCAGGCGCAACAACTGATCGGGGTAGGAACCCAATCATGAGTAATATGTAGTGATCAGGCTATTTATGCAGATTAATGGCAACACCATTCAAGACTCTAGTTTGAATTTCGATAGCCCCTCCGGAGGTTGGTGCCTGTCCGCAGTAAAATTCACCCTGTCACGTTTTATGATTTTAGAATAGGTTGGATTTTATGATACGTTTACTTGGGTTTCAGTTATTTTTCAAGAAATTCAAAGGAACACTACAACAGAGATGGACTATCAAATTATGGAGTTTATGAATACGGATATTAATTTTGCAAACGAACTAGATGCAAAAGATGATTTAGCTTTTTTTCGAAATGAATTTGTGATTTCCGACACCAATCTGATTTATTTGGACGGCAACTCTCTCGGACGCCTGCCCCGACGCACCATAGATTTTATGAAAAATGCCATTGAAAATGAGTGGGGAGATCGACTCATCAGAATTTGGAATGATGGCTGGGTAAACTCTCCCACTGAGTTAGGCGCAAAAATAGCAAAATTGGTCGGGGCGCACGCGGATGAAATAATTATCACCGAAGCAACGTCCATCAATCTCTTCAAGTTGGCAATTGCTGCGCTAAAAGCAAAAAATGGACGCAGAAAAATTATCAGCGACACTCTCAATTTC